>ENA-ORSO01001434-ORSO01001434.1-human-gut-metagenome-genome-assembly--contig:-NODE-1434-length-14458-cov-2.362980_pt1 | contig 14458 bp, 10 predicted proteins | sample MGYA00241902_ERZ509168 | MGnify/ENA primary metagenome ERZ509168 (study PRJEB26280, sample SAMEA2338806) | human gut metagenome | biome: human gut; feature: human-associated habitat; material: faeces... | reverse complement strand
TTACCCGGACTATTTTCTGGTTCCGGCTGTTTCGCCCGGCCTACTGCTTTTTTATGGATTCCATCTTTAAACCCCTCGTTTTCCACACGGATTCTTCCATCCGATCGCAATGTATAAGTAGCCGTAACATCCGTCATACCTTTCTCGAAATGATTCTCGTAACGGGCGATCTCATACCACCTTCCCATATACCGGCGGACATCCAGTGCCTGCACGGTACGATGATCTGTTATATTCATAAGCTTTTCTATTGTCGGATAATCATACGTAAAACCAGACTCCAATAATTTCGTGGGATGAACTGTTTGCCCCTTCGTTACAAACGAAGCCCCTTCACCGAACATCAGTCGGAAAATGAATGTAGGCAAAGGCATAACCCAACGGATTCCATCTGCTCTCGCCAGCGCATATGCCAGTTGCTTTTGGGTAATACATTGCGGAGAGACAAGATTGACCACTCCTCTCAACGTACTATTTTGTATCATAAAATCAAAAGAGCGGCACAAATCATGCACGCTGATCCACGGAAAACTCTGTTGGCCATCGCCTATCACCACACCTATCCGGGAGAGACGTTGCAAATGAAGCATCTGTCTCAATGCCCCGCCATCCTCCGAGAGTACGACCCCGAACCGGGCAATCACAAGCCGCACATCCGGCAAACACGCCCGCGCTTCCTTTTCCCATGCGCCACATAACCGGGCCAAGAAATCCTCACCTTGCCGATTGTTATATTCGTCATATTCTCCGGATGTGGGATAATAGCCTACGGCAGAAGTTGATATAAACAACTTTGGGAGAATATCCCGGGTATTTATGGCATTTACCAACTGATGGGTTGTCCGGATTCTACTATCATATAATTCTTGCTTATACGCTTTTGTCCAGCGCTTATTAATGGAAGCACCCGCCAGATTAATGACCACATCACACGATTCCACACGATGGCATAGCTCATCGAAATTCTCCTCCTTGAACAGGTTCCTTCCTAAAGGAACCACCTCATCACCCTTTTCCGTGAAAAAAAGAGTAAGATGCTGTCCTATGTATCCACTCGCACCGCTAATCGCTATTTTCATGATTCTAAATGATCTTTACCTTATAAACAAGCGCACAACCTATTTAGTTAAACACTATATTTGTTCTTTCAACTAATAATGGATCATGGCAGACAACTATTTGGAAAAAAAATACGAGCAATATCAAGTCCGGAAAACCTCCGGGACAAGAACCAGTCACAATACGAAGACACTCCATAAAACAAGAAGAGTCTTCATTACCGGTGGGGCCGAGGGGATCGGAAAAGCCATCGTGAGAACGTTCAGGGGAGCCGGCCATCGAGTAGCGTTCTGTGATAAAAACGAAGCATCAGGAAAAGAGACCGCATTACAAACCGGAACTCAATTCTTTCCCGTGGACGTTAGCGATAAAACCGCACTAGAAGATTGCCTGCGAAAGATCATCGAGGAGTGGGGAGATATTGATATCATTATCAACAACGCAGGTGTCAGTCAGTTCTCTCCCATCACGGAAACAAGCGTAGAGGATTTCGACAAGATACTATCCATAAACTTACGCCCGGCGTTTATCACCTCCCGCCAATTAGCGCTCCATCGGCAATCTCTCGATACCCCCAATCCATACGGCAGGATTATCAACATCTGCTCTACCCGTTACTTGATGAGTGAACCCGGTAGCGAGGGTTACGCCGCCTCTAAAGGAGGTATCTATTCTTTGACGCATGCGTTGGCCTTATCGCTCTCGGAATGGCATATCACGGTAAACTCTATCGCTCCCGGTTGGATACAGAATAACAATTACGACCAGCTTCGTCCGGAGGATCATGCTCAACATCCGTCCGGAAGGGTGGGAAAGCCGGAGGATATCGCCCGTATGTGCTTATTTCTTTGTCAAGAGGAAAACGATTTCATTAATGGCGAGAATATTACGATTGACGGTGGGATGACCAAGAAAATGATCTATCTCGACTAAATAAACATCCGTATATGACACAAACATCGAACATAGAAACCAACCGTCTTGTGCTCCGTCCTTTCAGCGAAAGCGATGCTCCTGATGTTTTTGAGAGCTGTAAGAATCCAAACCTAGGCAATAACGCCGGATGGAAACCTCTCGAAACGATCGAAGAGACTATTGATGTACTAAATACCATATTTATCGGAAAAGAAGGGGTTTGGGCTATCGTATCAAAAGAGACTCAACAAGTCATTGGCTCCATTGGCATCATTCCTGATCCCAAAAGAGAAAACCCACATGCTCGCATGCTGGGTTATTGGCTAAAAGAAGAGTGTTGGGGACAAGGCTTCATGACAGAAGCAGTGCAATCCGTATTGAATTATGGGTTCACTCAAATGAATTTACATTTGATCACGGCAAATTGTTATCCTCACAATCAACGCTCACAACGTGTATTAGAGAAGAATGGATTCGTATACGAAGGACGGCTTCATCAAGCAGAGCTAATGCATACTGGACAAATAGAGGATCATTTGTGCTATTATCTTGACCATCATTCCTTTTCAAACAAAAACAATAGTTTATGATAGTAGTAACAAAAGATTTATATACGCTCAGGAGTTGGGAAGGTCAAGATACGGAATCCTTAACCTTGCACCTTAATAACAAGAAGATCTGGGATAACTGTCGGGATGGATTGCCTCATCCTTATACAAAAGAAAATGCCCGCTGCTTCATCAGCCAAGCACGAGAAAAAACTGAAATATCGGATTTCTGCATTGTGGTTCATGGTGAGGCAGTCGGCAATATAGGTTTTGTGAGAGGAACGGATGTGGAACGTTTCAATGCGGAAGTCGGTTATTGGATCAGTGAGAGATATTGGAACCAAGGGATTACCTCTGAAGCGTTAGCCGATGCGATCCAGTATTATTTTGAGCATACGGAGGTTATTCGTATATTCGCCACGGTGTATGAATATAATCTGGCATCCATGCGGGTATTAGAGAAAGTGGGATTCAAGAAAACTGGCATCTTCCGAAAAGCTTGTTACAAAAACGGACGATTCATCGATGCGCATCATTTTGAGATCGTAGCGGATGAGAAATTAGTTGGGAACAAAGACTTATAATCCATTTATGCAAATAAGACAATTACAGGTAAACGAATACGATAAGGCATTAACCTTGTCTTTGGACGTGTTCATCCAATGTGGCAAGAATGACTTCGACGAAGAGGGATTGAAAACCTTCAAGAGTTTCATTTACAATAAGGATCTGGTAAATGAGCTAACCATTTACGGAGCATTCGAGGGTGAGTCATTAATAGGTCTAATCGCGACAAAAAATGAAGGAAAGCATATCTCCTTATTCTTCATCACGCCTATGTATCATGGAAAAGGTATCGGCAAACGATTATTCGAGGCCGCTATCCAAGATAAGCCAGTCTCGGAAATGACAGTCAACTCCTCTTCCTATGCAATCCCAATCTACCGGAAATTCGGGTTCGAACCAATCTGCGAAGAACAAACTACACATGGGATGAAGTACACCCCGATGAAGCGAACGATAACCCGTCCCTCCTTCGAGGACTTCAATGAGCTTCTTCTGCTTTGGGAAGCGTCCGTACGTAGTACCCATCATTTCCTAAAAGAAGAGGATATCTTATTTTATAAAGAACTTGTTCCCGGATATTTCCCATTGGTAGAACTTTATATCATCCGAAATGAGCGAGGAAAGATCGCCGCCTTCATGGGCTTAAGCGATGAGCTTATCGAGATGCTTTTCGTACATCCGGAAGAGCAAGGCAAAGGATTAGGTAAACGACTTATCCAATTCGCCTTGCAAGAGACACCCATCCGAAAAGTCGACGTAAATGAGCAAAACACAACCGCACTTCATTTCTATCAGCATCTGGGATTCCAAGTGATAGGAAGAGACGAGACAGATTCCTCCAACAAGCCATTCCCGATACTTCATCTTCAAGCTACACTTCCTTAAAAATTTAAGGTAATCGTGTAGCCTATCATGACTATATGCGTAGCCTAACGAAGGCATTCTTATCAAAAAACAGGACTAGTTACACATAAAAAAAGCCCACCGATAAAGGACGATGGGCTAGAACCTAAATGTTTTCACAACGGAATAATCCTTATTGTGATTTGCTTCAAATTAGTATAGCAAAGAAATAAAGAATATATTTATAAAGCAAGTATTTCTTGATAATTTATTTTATCTTTGAAAAAATCGTTAACACAATACTAGTCATGAAAAAAATAGTAGGATTAGATTTAGGTACAAATAGTATAGGATGGGCATTAATCAATGCTTATATAGATGAATATAATAAAGAACACTTATATGGTATAGAAGCTTGTGGCAGTCGTATTATACCTATGGACGCAGCCATTTTAGGAAATTTCGATAAGGGAAATTCTATCTCACAAACTGCGGATCGAACAAGCTATCGTGGTATACGTAGATTGCGTGAACGCCATCTATTAAGACGTGAGCGCCTGCATAGAATTCTCGATTTACTCGGCTTTTTACCAAAGCATTATTCCGATTCTCTCAATCGCTATGGCAAATTCTTAAATGACATAGAATGTAAATTACCTTGGGTAAAAGACGAAACAGGTTCTTACAAATTTATCTTTCAGGAGTCTTTTAAAGAGATGTTGGCCAATTTTACCGAACATCATCCCATACTTATCGCAAACAACAAAAAAGTACCCTACGATTGGACGATCTATTACCTTAGAAAGAAAGCATTAACACAAAAAATATCAAAAGAGGAACTCGCTTGGATTCTTTTGAACTTTAATCAGAAACGAGGATACTATCAACTTCGAGGTGAAGAGGAGGAAACTCCAAATAAACTAGTAGAATATTATTCATTGAAAGTAGAAAAAGTCGAAGACTCGGGAGAGAGAAAAGGCAAGGACACCTGGTATAACGTACATTTGGAGAATGGGATGATTTACCGGCGCACAAGTAATATACCATTGGATTGGGAAGGTAAAACTAAAGAATTTATAGTCACCACTGATCTAGAGGCTGATGGTAGTCCTAAGAAAGATAAGGAAGGAAATATAAAGCGTTCTTTCCGTGCGCCAAAAGATGATGATTGGACATTAATTAAAAAGAAGACGGAAGCAGATATCGACAAGATCAAGATGACTGTCGGCGCTTATATTTATGATACACTTCTGCAAAAACCAGACCAGAAAATACGTGGGAAGCTAGTACGTACTATCGAACGTAAATACTATAAAAACGAACTCTATCAAATACTAAAGACCCAAAGTGAATTTCATGAGGAATTACGAGATAAACAGTTATATATTGCTTGCCTTAATGAGCTTTATCCCAATAACGAACCACGTAGGAATAGTATTTCCACACGAGATTTCTGTCATTTATTTATAGAAGATATCATTTTCTATCAACGTCCACTGAAGAGCAAGAAATCATTGATCGACAATTGTCCCTATGAGGAAAATAGGTATATTGATAAAGAGAGTGGAGAAATCAAACATGCATCCATTAAATGTATAGCCAAGTCTCATCCTCTCTATCAAGAATTTCGCCTTTGGCAATTTATTGTAAACCTACGTATCTACAGGAAGGAAACGGATGTTGACGTAACACAAGAATTACTCCCTACCGAGGCTGATTATGTCACTTTATTTGAGTGGCTGAATGAAAAGAAAGAAATCGATCAAAAAGCCTTTTTTAAATACCCGCCATTCGGCTTTAAGAAAACAACTTCAAACTATCGTTGGAATTATGTGGAAGATAAACCTTATCCCTGTAATGAAACCCATGCACAAATAATAGCTCGTTTAGGAAAAGCGCATATCCCAAAAGCTTTTCTTTCTAAGGAAAAGGAAGAGACATTATGGCATATATTATATTCCATAGAAGATAAACAAGAAATAGAAAAAGCCTTACACTCTTTTGCCAATAAGAATAACCTAAGCGAAGAGTTTATTGAACAATTCAAGAATTTCCCTCCTTTCAAGAAGGAATATGGCTCTTACTCGGCTAAGGCGATAAAGAAATTGCTTCCATTGATGCGAATGGGTAAATATTGGAGTATCGAAAACATAGATAATGGGACAAGAATACGAATTAATAAAATTATAGATGGAGAGTATGACGAGAACATTCGTGAGAGAGTTAGACAAAAAGCTATTAACCTAACTGATATTACCCATTTTCGAGCTTTGCCTTTATGGTTAGCTTGTTATCTAGTTTACGATCGTCACTCCGAAGTCAAGGATATAGTTAAATGGAAGACTCCCAAGGATATAGATCTCTATTTAAAATCGTTTAAACAACATTCGTTACGCAACCCAATCGTGGAGCAAGTGATAACGGAAACCTTGCGTACCGTACGAGATATTTGGCAACAAGTAGGCCATATCGATGAGATACATATTGAATTAGGACGGGAAATGAAAAATCCGGCGGACAAGCGTGCCCGGATGTCACAACAAATGATAAAGAACGAGAATACCAATTTACGCATAAAAGCACTATTGACTGAATTTTTGAATCCGGAATTTGGAATAGAGAATGTACGTCCATATTCCCCCAGCCAGCAGGATTTATTGCGTATTTATGAAGAAGGCGTACTAAATAGTATATTAGAATTACCGGAAGATATAGGAATTATATTAGGAAAATTCAACCAAACAGATACTCTAAAACGTCCAACACGCTCGGAAATACTACGTTACAAACTATGGTTGGAGCAAAAATATCGTTCACCTTATACAGGCGAAATGATACCATTAAGTAAATTATTCACTCCTGCTTATGAAATAGAACATATTATTCCTCAATCACGTTATTTCGATGATTCACTTAGCAACAAGGTGATCTGTGAATCTGAGATAAATAAATTGAAGGATAGGAGCCTCGGCTATGAGTTTATTAAAAACCATCATGGAGAAAAGGTGGAATTAGCTTTTGACAAGCCTGTTGAGGTACTTTCCGTGGAAGCCTATGAAAAACTTGTGCATGAATCTTATTCACATAACAGAAGTAAAATGAAAAAGTTACTCATGGAAGATATTCCAGATCAATTTATAGAACGGCAACTCAACGACAGCCGCTATATTAGTAAAGTAGTAAAATCTCTGCTTTCTAATATAGTGCGTGAAGAAAACGAGCAAGAGGCTATCTCCAAGAATGTCATTCCTTGTACAGGAGGTATTACCGATCGATTAAAAAAGGATTGGGGCATCAACGATGTTTGGAATAAGATTGTACTTCCTCGTTTCATTCGGTTGAATGAACTGACTGAAAGTACCCGTTTCACTTCTATCAATACCAATAATACAATGATCCCCTCCATGCCCTTAGAGTTACAAAAGGGATTCAATAAAAAACGTATTGATCACCGCCATCATGCGATGGATGCCATTATCATTGCATGCGCAAATCGTAACATCGTGAACTATCTCAATAATGTGTCGGCTAGTAAAAACACAAAGATAACACGGCGAGATTTGCAAACCCTATTATGTCACAAGGACAAGACTGATAATAACGGTAATTACAAATGGGTTATTGACAAGCCTTGGGAAACATTCACTCAAGATACATTGACAGCTTTGCAGAAAATAACGGTTAGCTTTAAGCAAAATTTGCGTGTGATCAACAAGACAACAAACCACTATCAGCATTATGAAAATGGAAAGAAGATAGTCTCCAACCAATCAAAAGGGGATAGTTGGGCTATCCGTAAATCAATGCATAAGGAAACGGTTCACGGAGAAGTAAATTTGCGTATGATAAAAACCGTATCATTTAATGAGGCCTTAAAGAAACCACAGGCAATAGTAGAAATGGACTTGAAGAAGAAAATACTCGCTATGCTCGAGTTAGGCTATGACACTAAAAGAATAAAGAACTATTTCGAGGAAAATAAAGATACTTGGCAAGATATTAATCCATCAAAAATCAAAGTCTATTACTTTACAAAAGAGACGAAAGACCGCTATTTTGCGGTGCGGAAGCCTATAGATACTAGTTTCGACAAAAAGAAGATAAAGGAAAGCATTACAGATACAGGTATCCAACAAATTATGCTTCGACATTTGGAAACTAAAGACAATGATCCCACATTGGCATTCTCTCCAGATGGTATTGATGAAATGAACCGTAATATTCTTATATTGAATAAAGGAAAAAAGCATCAGCCCATTTATAAAGTGCGTGTCTACGAAAAAGCTGAAAAGTTTACTGTAGGACAAAAAGGGAATAAGCGAACTAAATTTGTAGAGGCAGCAAAAGGAACCAACCTGTTCTTTGCTATCTATGAAACAGAAGAGATTGATAAGGATACGAAAAAAGTAATCCGTAAAAGAAGTTATAGCACGATTCCCTTAAATGTAGTGATCGAACGCCAAAAGCAGGGACTTTCCTCGGCTCCTGAAGATGAGAATGGTAATCTACCTAAATATATACTCTCTCCTAATGATCTGGTATATGTACCGACACAGGAGGAGATTAATAAGGGGGAAGTCGTAATGCCGATAGATAGGGATCGAATATACAAAATGGTTGACTCAAGTGGCATTACCGCTAATTTCATCCCAGCTTCAACAGCCAATTTGATTTTTGCTTTACCTAAAGCTACTGCAGAAATCTATTGTAATGGTGAAAATTGCATTCAGAATGAATATGGTATTGGTAGTCCTCAATCTAAAAATCAAAAAGCTATAACAGGTGAAATGGTTAAAGAAATATGTTTTCCCATTAAAGTTGATAGATTAGGAAATATAATTCAAGTAGGTTCATGTATACTAACTAATTAGATTTTATCCTATGATTAAGAAAACATTTTATTTTGGTAATCCAGCTTACCTGTCACTTCGTAACCAGCAATTAGTTATTAAGTTACCGGAGATAGTAAAGAATGATACTGTGCCCGAAAGCTTCAAACGACAATCAGAAATTACTAAACCAATTGAAGATATTGCAGTGATAGTTCTTGACAACAAACAAATTACTATTACCCAGGGTGTATTGGAAGCATTACTAGAGAATAATTGCGCAGTTATTACATGTGATGGACGAAGTATGCCAGTAGGCCTCATGCTTCCGCTTTATGGAAACACGACACAAAATGAGCGCTTTCGAGATCAATTAGACGCTTCCTTACCTTTAAAGAAACAACTTTGGCAACAGACTATTCAAGCGAAAATCAACAATCAAGCATCAGTATTATGCTCTTGTAAAAACGAAGAAATAAAATGTATGCGGATATGGGCCAATGATGTACGTAGTGGAGATCCTGACAATTTGGAAGGACGTGCAGCTGCTTATTATTGGAAGTATCTGTTCGGACACATAGAAGGTTTTACAAGAGATCGGGAAGGTATACCTCCTAATAATTTATTAAATTATGGTTATGCTATCCTTCGTGCTATTGTTGCACGTGGACTAGTCACAAGTGGTATGTTACCCACATTGGGTATTCATCACCATAACCGATATAATGCTTATTGTTTAGCCGATGACATCATGGAACCTTATAGACCTTATGTTGATGAGCTTGTATTTGGTTTGATAAGAACAAAGGGTATATCACCCGAAATATTAACAAAAGAATGGAAAGCATCACTTCTTTCTATTCCTACATTAGAAGTTAAGATTGGAGGTAAACGAAGTCCGTTAATGATCGCTGTCGCTCAAACAACAGCCTCTCTTTACAAATGTTTCAGTGGAGAGCAACGAAGAATCGTGTATCCAGAACGGTAATAATCATGGATCGATTTAGCGAATATCGTATTATGTGGGTGTTGGTATTATTTGACTTGCCTACGGAAACAAAAAAAGAAAAGAAAGCTTATAGTGATTTCCGTAAGAATCTGCAGCGTGATGGCTTTACCATGTTTCAGTTCTCTATTTATGTGCGACATTGCGCCAGCCAAGAAAATGCAGAAGTACACATAAAACGAGTAAAATCATTTTTACCAGAACACGGGCAAATAGGAATAATGTGCATTACAGACAAACAATTTGGGAATATTGAGTTGTTCTATGGGAAAAAAGTACAACCTCCTAATACACCCGGCCAACAATTAGAGCTTTTCTAGAAATAATAAATCCCGTCATAAAACGGGATTTATTACATTGGAAACTTTTCTTTTTTATTTTCTAACCATTCTATCATCTAGTTGATATACAGCATATAATACAGATTAAGCTGTTTCCAATGGATCAAAGATACTAATTTGAAAGCAAATCACAACGCTGATCAGGGGTATCACCTTGGTAGGAGAGCTGTTTCCAATGGATCAAAGATACTAATTTAAAAACAAATCACAACGCAAGCCAACCGTCACCATTCGCCCCAAGACTGTTTCTTGTGGAGCAAAGATACTATTTTAATAAATACTTAACCTTCTTCAACTGATCCTTTACTCGGTAACACCCTCCGTTATTTTTACAATCAATTGTTAAATCATTTAATAAATTCATATATCGCATATCTATCCATTCTTTTATCAATGGGGCACAAAAGTAAGCGAACTAAGGAAACTTTGCTAAAAAGACTATAACTTTACGGCAGAAAAGATAAAGAGACAACAACAAAGATTGAGAATGGACCTAAAAGAGAGACTATCAAGCCGCTGTCATATAGAGGATATCCATGAGATATTATTTTATGTACAAGGGAACCAAGAACGGAAAGCAGAGCTATACGATCTGATATTCGATCCGGATGATGCCGTTAGTTATCAAGCGTTATGGGTCTGTAGCCATTTCTCGACCAAGGAAAACGAATGGCTATATGATAAACAGGATGAGCTGATAAATGAGGTGCTTAACTGTGAGCACTCCGGAAAGCGACGCATTCTCTTGAACTTGCTTGTACGACAACCCCAGACGAATCCCCCACGAGTAGATTTCCTGAACTTCTGCCTGGACCGGATGCTTTCAGCGAAGGAATTACCCGGTGTGCAAACGCTTTGCATGAAACTGGGATATGAGTTATGCCGTCCCATACCCGAGTTGCTACAGGAATATAAGACACTACTCGATCTGGCGGAACCCGATTTACTACAAATCTCTTTGCGAACCGTACGTAAGAACATCTTAAAAAAAATACGATAAAACATGAGAAAGATTTTCACACTATTCTTCTGTGCCGCCTCCTTGGCCACAGGACTAGCGCAACAAGAATCCTATTTTACCAATCCCGTGATCCACGGTGACGTAGCCGATCCTTCCATTATCCGGATCGACCAGACTTACTATATCACTGGCACCTCCTCGGAATGGGCCCCTTATTATCCGGTTTTCACCTCTACCGATTTGGTGAACTGGCAGCAAACCGGACATGTATTCGACGAGAAACCGGAATGGACTAAATCCTCATTCTGGGCTCCGGAATGGTATCAGCATAAAGGGAAGGTATATGTCTATTATACGGCCCGGAAGCAATCGGATAACATCTCGTGCATCGGTGTCGCCGTGGCGGATTCACCTACGGGCAAGTTCAAGGATTACGGCCCGGTGGTAGAGTTTGGGAAGGAAGCGATAGACGCATTTATCTTGGAGGATAAAGGCAAACTTTACATCAGTTGGAAGGCTTATGGATTGGATAACCAACCCATAGAGTTATTGGCCTGTAAGTTGACGGACGATGGGCTTCGCCTAGACGGAAAGCCTTTCAGCCTGCTGCGTGACGATGAGCGTCAAGGTATGGAAGGTCAGCATTGGTTCAAGAAAGACGGATATTACTATATCATCTACTCCGTGAGAGGCTGTTGCGGCCCGCAGAGCGATTACGCCGTATCCGTGGCTCGCTCGAAAAAGCTGGAAGGTCCTTACGAGAAATACCAAGGAAACCCGATCTTGCACGGAAGCAAGGAGGTTCTCTCCATCGGTCACGGAACGATTACGACAACACCGGACGGACGCATGTATTACCTATGCCACGCTTACCAGCCGGGAAGCGGCTTCTACCAAGGTCGCCAACCTTATCTGCAAGAGGTGAGAATGGGCGAGGATCATTGGCCTCACTTCGTAACCGGGGAATATGCGAGCCGCACGCAACCCATGCCATTTGCCGAGTCCGCACAAGTGCCGGTATTCGATTTCTCGGATGATTTCACCGGTGCTACCTTGCGTCCCGAATGGAGTTGGAACTATCCTTACACGGATGTCAAGACCGAGATCAAGAACGGTAAACTATCTCTATCCGGAACACCGAAACCCGGCGTAAAGACCGGAGCGGCACTTTGTTTACGCCCAACCTCCCCGGATTACACGTTAGAAACAGCGATCGTAAACCGGAATGACAGTTGGAAAGGAATCACGATGTACGGAGACGCAAATAACCTAATCACCTGCGGATGCGCTGGAGACCGTTTGATATTGAAATATATCCTAGAGGGGAAAGAACATCAATTGGCCGATCTTCCTCTTCCCGCCTCGCCTTTATATCTACGGATGAAAGTGACCAACGGTACGCATAGCACGTTCTACTGGAGTAAGGACGGACAAGCATGGAACGAGATCGTCGGCGAAGCTCTCTCCGCGAAAGAGACCCGGTCGTTGATCCAATGGGATCGTATCTCCCGTCCGGGATTGTATCAAGAGGGAGATCCTACGGCACCGGCCGTTTACGCTTATTGTCTATTAAAAAATGAATGATGGAATCTAAGTTTCACACGTTTGCCCAACCGATACAATCGATCCCCTTACCGGAACGATTCACGTATCCTTTTCACTATACACCGCATCCTCTATGCGTAATAGCGGCTGAGGAGACGCAGGCATACCTGAAAGAACGAACCGAATGGCGGGAAGAGTTACAAACCGGAAAAATGTTCGGCGTATTGGTGGTTCGTACTCCCGCCGGAGAGGTCGGCTATCTGGCTGCGTTCTCCGGTAACCTAGCGGGGAAGAATGTACATCCTTTCTTCGTCCCCCCGATCTATGACCTATTACAACCGGATGGTTTCTTCCGGCAAGAGGAGGAGCGGATCAATGAGATCAATGCCCGTATCCGAACCCTGCAAGCCTCTCCAGCTCTCGAAGACGCACGGTCGAGGTTACAAAGCACGATCGAATACTGCGATTTCGTATTACAGGCCGCAAAAGACTTGATGAAAAAGAGGAAAGAGGAGCGCGACCGACTTCGGCAATTCCCTCTCACGGAAGAAGAGACCGCACTTCTTATTAAAGAGAGCCAACACATGAAAGCCGCTCACAAGCTAACCAAGAAATCATTGCGGTCTATACTGGAGGAGGATCAAGCCAAGGTGGATCGGCTTGAGCAGGAGATCGAGCAACTGAAGCAAGAACGCAAGCGACGGTCGGCGGCCTTGCAACGCAAGTTGTTCGAACAATTCCGAATCCTGAACGCCCGGGGCGAGGTGAAGGACTTATGCGAACTGTTCGCCCCTACCTACCAAGGTGCGCCGCCTGCCGGAGCGGGTGAGTGCGCCGCCCCTAAACTCTTGCAATACGCCTACCAGCATCAGTTGGAACCGATCGCCATGGCAGAGTTCTGGTGGGGCGATTCTCCCAAGACGGAGATCCGGCACCATGGATATTATTATCCGGCTTGCAAAGGAAAGTGCGAACCTATACTGCAACACATGCTGCAAGGTCTACAAGTAGAGGAAAACCCCATGTTGAAAAGAATGCAGGTACCCTCCCAAAATTTGGAGATTGTTTATGAGGACCCATGGCTTTCGGTCATCAACAAACCGGCAGGAATGCTGTCTGTTCCCGGCAAGGAAGATGCAGTCTCCGTCTATAGCCTGACGCGTGAGCAATATCCCGAAGCTGACGGTCCCTTGACGGTGCATCGTCTCGACATGGCCACTTCCGGTTTAATGCTCATTGCCAAGACCAAGCGTGTACACCAGAACCTGCAGGCCCAGTTCAAGAACCGCCTGGTCAGGAAACGTTATGTCGCATTGCTCGAGGGTATTGTCCCAAAGGACAAAGGTACGGTCGACCTCCCGCTTTGCCTGAATCCACTTGACCGCCCACGGCAAATGGTACACACCGAACACGGGAAGCCCGCCATCACCGATTATCAAGTTCTGGAACGTCTGGACGGGAAACGGACCCGTATCGCTTTCTATCCGCGCACGGGAAGAACCCATCAGCTACGTATACATGCAGCACACCCGCTTGGCTTGCACTGCCCCATCATCGGTGATGAACTTTACGGGGAGAAAGCAGACCGGCTTTATCTGCATGCCGAATACTTAGAATTTACCCACCCTATAACGGGAGAAACCGTAAGGATTACCAAAGAAGCTGAATTCTGACTGCCTACTGATTAATAACCAGCAAAGTAATGCAATAAATGATGACACTCCGACCTACCCCACAAGATTATGACGAACTGTTGACCGTCTGGGAAGCCTCTGTCCGCAGCACACACCACTTCCTGGCAGAAAAGGATATACAGTTTTACAAACCACTGATAAGAGAGCAGT
>ENA-ORSO01001419-ORSO01001419.1-human-gut-metagenome-genome-assembly--contig:-NODE-1419-length-14618-cov-2.191169_pt1 | contig 14618 bp, 8 predicted proteins | sample MGYA00241902_ERZ509168 | MGnify/ENA primary metagenome ERZ509168 (study PRJEB26280, sample SAMEA2338806) | human gut metagenome | biome: human gut; feature: human-associated habitat; material: faeces... | reverse complement strand
ATACAATATATATTGTTGATACGAGGCAGGGTGAAATTGACGTTTATGAGTCTGAGGATTTTATTGTTACTTCAAATTATTCTCCAGAATGTGGTTATATGCCGACAGCTGGATTATCAGATATTGGTTATACTATAGGTAGAAGAAATGGTAAAATGATATTTTCTTCAAATACATTACATATTAAATAAGGAATATACGATAATATATGTTTCTATTTTCCATTTATATCTAATAATATTAGATGGAGATAATTATGAAAACATTGAAATGGTTTGCCTATGTATTTGCGATTGTGTTTATTGTGGGATGTGGAAAAGAAGACCCGATTCCTGATCCGACCCCAACTCCTCCTGGTAAAGGAGGGCTGAATGGGAAGATTACATTATGGATCCGGGAGAAGAGTTCAAATCTTACGGATCAATGAAGGGATTGAGTTTTTCACTTCGTTAGAGTCATTGACTTACGCACTGGTTGATTCTGTAGATCTTAGTCAGAATAAAGCATTAAAGATCTTGGTATGTAATTCCCATACCAATTATCTGAAGCTTCCCGAAGATTGTAAGTTAGATAGTTTGACTTGTTCTACGGTGGTTCTTGAATCGATAGATATAAATGCTTGTAAGCAATTAAAGAATTTATGCCTCAAAATAAAGACAACAGGAGTTATTCTTAATGATTTGCCGTCCTTGGAGCAGCTATCATCTATCGCATATTACTCAGATGGGGCTAGTTTCCAAAACTTAGATTTAAAGAATAATAAACGTTTGAAGCGCATTGCTTTTACGGGAGCTATTGGTTTAATGGATATTGATTTGAGTGGTTGCGAAGCATTAGAGGAATTTACTCCTACAGGTAAGAATTATGCATTGAACTTGAAAGGTTGTAAGTCTTTAAAAAGTTTAGCCGCTGATTATGCGTATTCGATTAACTTGGAAGGGTGTGTTGGCTTGGAAACGTTTGAAAGTAGACGCATTGGCAATATAGACCTATCAGATTGTATTCGTTTGAAGGGAATATTTATTGATAGTGGAGATGGTGTTTTGGATTTAAGTAAGAATCATGCTTTAGAAAGTATCACGGTATATAATATGACGATAAAAGAACTAAAAGGAAGTCTTTATCCTAATTTGCGGAACTTATCGGTCGGATGCCCAACCTTCTTCTGTTGATATCCAGAATTGTTCAGCGTTGGAATCATTGTATATAACTTCTAGCCTCCTGACCTCATTACAGTTTAAAGGTTGTACGAGCCTTGATAATAACCGGTTGGAGGGAAATGCGGGGGAAGTCGATGTTAGTGATTGTCCTAATTTGTTTTTAGATTGCTATGGATTAACTTGCTTGGATTTCAATAAAAGTATCCGAGGCCTAAAACTATATACAACTGAAAGTTTTCCGGCTTGGATCTTAGTGGATGTGCTTCCCTTGAGCATCTGGAATTTTATAATTATAATCCTAGTGCTTTTTTACGTTTGAATGGATGTCAATCTCTTAAATACTTGAAAATTTATCATTTATATCAAGATGAGTTGTCGTTCGCTGATTGCGGAGCGTTGGAAGAGGTAACAATGGAATGGGTGGGCATTAAAGAATTAGACTTGAGCGAGAAAACTAATTTAATTTATCTTCTATGTTCTAACATGGATATAGAATGTTTGGATACGAGTAATTCCCCGTTATTGGAAACCTTGAGGTGTCCATCAAATTCTCAACTTAAGATGTTGAATATAAAAGGTAATCCTAGCCTGCAAAACTTGGATTGTAGGTCCTGTGCTTTGCAGTCGTTAGATTTATCTGGTAATCCTGCGTTGCAATATATTGATTGCTCATCGAACTATGTTTTACGAACAGTAGACGTGAGACCTTGCCTTTCTTTGTTTAGGTTTACTGGGCTTGATAGTGTAGAAACCGTGTACGTGACCGCAAAGCAATTTTCTTCTACTACTTTTAATGTGCATCCAAATACACGCATTTTAATACAATGAACTATATGTTGTAATAGCCATAAACTTTTAAATCTTTATGGCTATTACGACCTTTTATCGGGAATTTGCGTTTTGTGGGAAAGTTGGGCAAAAAAGTAAGTTAACTTCATCGGCAAAGTAAGTTAACTTACTTTGGCATTTTAATTAACTTACTTTGCCGATGAAGCTGGCTTGCTTTTATATTCTGAAAAAACGCTTGAATTACTGTAATTTCATATCTTACTGCAGATACTTAGTTCTACATGAACTCAAGTCGATTTTAACTTAAAATCGTTTATATTTCTAATTTTATATTGTAAAACATAAAAAATAAGGGAGGATTTATTTAATTATAATAACACAATGTAATGAATATTTCATATCTTTGCCTCCGATATAAAATGTGCTAGGTATTTTGGCGCCAACTAAATAAAACAACTTCTACTTAAGAAAAGTTCATGTAGGACTCCGATAGTTAGCCCATTTTTTATTTGAACTTAATTACGCTAGAACTCAGGAGTGAGTGTATGTATGTGAATAATTTTAAAAGACAAATGTTTCGCCAAGACATTGTCTAATTATTTATTAATAAAACCATCAGTTATGTTGAAAAACTTTAAACCTGTCAGCTTAATTCTATGTGCGGGTGCGTTATGCTTCTCGGGAAGCATGTATGCCAACATCGCACCTGTTGAGCAAGGTACCTCTATCTCCCAGCAAAACGGGAAAGTAACAGGTACAGTGGAAGATGATTTCGGCCCAGTGACCGGAGCGTCAGTTGTCGTGAAAGGAACGTCTAATGGAACGATTACCGATATGGACGGTAATTTCACCTTGGAAGGTGTCAAGAATGGTGATGTAATCCAAATCTCATTCATTGGTTACTCCACCATGGAGCTTACGTATACCGGTAAGCCGGTAGGCGTTATCAAATTAGCGGAAGACACCCAGAAATTGGATGAGGTCGTGGTTACGGCCTTGGGTATCAAGCGTGAGAAGAAAGCGTTGGGATATGCTACGCAAGAATTGAAAGGAGACGAACTTGTAAATGCACGGGAAAGTAATATTGCGAATGCGTTATCTGGTAAAGTATCGGGTTTGCAGGTAGTTCGTTCTAGTAGTGGCCCTGGCGGTTCTTCAAAAATTGTATTGCGTGGTAATAATTCATTAACTGGATCTAATCAGCCGTTGATTGTTGTCGATGGTATTCCAATGGATAACTTTACTGGAGGAGTTGATGATGCTTGGGGTAATAGCGGCGTGGATATGGGTAATGGTTTGTCAGATATCAACCCGGAAGATATCGAATCCATGAACGTGTTGAAAGGAGCTTCAGCCGCCGCGTTATATGGTTCTCGTGCAGGTAATGGCGTAATTTTGATACGACGAAATCGGGTAAAAAGCAAAGTGGATTAGGTATTACTGTAAATGCCGGAGTTACAGTGGAAAGCATGTTTTTGAAACCAGAATTACAGAATACGTATGGTCAGGGTACAAATGGCATATATAATGTGAAAGACCGTTCAAGCTGGGGGCCTGTTGCCGATGGTTCCGTAACAATTGATCGCTGGGATGGGCAGAAAGTCCAGATGTATACTTATGATAATATAGATGCTTATTTCCAGAAAGGAACTTCATTCAATGAAGGTGTATCTTTTCAGCAGAGCTATGATGGGACGGCGGTATTCGCCTCAATTAATCGCTCTGATGATAAGGGCATCGTTCCGGGTGCATCATTAAATAAAACGTCTCTTACTTTGCGTGGAACAAGCGAGTTCGGTCCGGATAAAAGATGGAAATTAGATGCAAAAGCCAACTATTTAAATAATAACGCAAAGAATCGTCCAATCCAAGGTATTAACCAATCGAATGCCTTTAGTACGATCTATAATTTACCACGATCGCTGGATATTAGGGATCTGGAGAACTGTTTGGACGAAAATGGAAATATGATTTGGTGGGATACCGAGAGTACTCCCCAAGAAAATCCGTATTGGATTAAAGATTATAGAACAAATCAAGACTCTCGTAATCGTTTGTTAGGTACAATTTCTCTTTCTTATAAGATAACGGACTGGTGGAACCTCGAGCTAAAAGGCGGTACGGACTATTATACGACTACGACTACAAATAAGGTATATTCTGGTGGTAATGTGAATCCGAAAGGGCGTTACTCTGAGAAGTCGGAGACTTTTTATGAGAACAACTATAGTTTCTTGACTACCTTTAAGAAAGATAACCTTTTTAGCAAGTTTGGTGGTTTTGTGACCGTGGGTGGAAACTTGATGATGCAACGCCGTAAGAAATTAGAGGCTGGTACGGGTGATTTATTGATCCCGAATCTATTTGCGATGTCTAATGCCGCTGACAAGAATAATATGACGCATACATCTGAAGATGTACAGCGCAAGATGAATTCTATTTACGGTTCTTTGCAAATGAACTGGGATGGCTGGCTGTTTATGGATATTACGGCTCGTAATGACTGGTCTTCCACTATGAGTAAAGAAAACCAATCTTATTTTTATCCTTCGGTTAGCTTATCTGGTGTTATTTCAGATATGGTGGAAAAGGTTGGCGGTACAATGCCGGAATGGATGAGTTTCGCTAAGGTTCGTGCTTCTTATGCGGAAGTAGGTAATGACCTTGATCCATATCAATTGTATACTGTATTCAAGGTTGATAAAGATCCAAATGGTAACCCAACTGCAGCTCTAGGAACTACTTTATATGATTCTTCTGTACGTTCAGAGTTGATTAAATCTTGGGAAGCCGGTATTGATTTGAAGTTTTTCAATAATCGATTAGGTATTGATGCGGCTTGGTACAAATCTAATGCTACCCGCCAATTGCTAGATTTGGCAATGGATCCATTTTCTGGTTATTCCAAACGTAAGATCAATGCAGGTAATATTCAAAATTCAGGTGTGGAATTAATGCTTTATGGTACTATTTTGCAGAATCCTAGAGGCTTAAATTGGGAAACAACATTGAATGCTTCCTTCAATAAAAATAAAATCATAGATTTGTATGAAGGAGTAAATGAATATGGCATCAAGACTTTTGATGATTTAAAGATTGTAGCCCGTACGGGTAGTTATTATGGCGATATTTATGGTAAAAAATTCCAACGTGTTGAAAGTGGGGAACATGCTGGTAAAATTATTGTAGATGCTCAAGGTTTACCATTAGTTACTTCAGATGATTATTATCTGGGGAATCAACAGCCTGATTGTATGTTGGGATGGACTAACTCGTTCTCTTATAAAAATATTTCTTTGAGCTTTTTGATTGATGCTCGTATTGGTGGAAATATTTACTCAGCGACCACTGCTAATTTGTACAAGGCAGGTAATGCCGCAGGTACCGTTATAAATGGAACCCGTGAGGAATTTGTAGTTCCGAATTCAGTGACTTCTGATGGAAATGGTGGTTATACGGCAAATTCTAATGCTGTTACTCCTGAATTGTACTGGGGACGTGCTGCCGGAGGTAATATCGGTGTGGGTGAGGCATTTTTATATGATGCTACTAATATTCGTCTACGTAATATTACCGTTGGTTATGATTTTGAGAAAAAATGGTTAGAGAAAACCCCATTACAGAAAGTACGTGTATCATTCGTGGCGAATAACGTTTGGATGATTGTAAATCATTTGGAAGGTATTGATCCGGAATCTATTTCGGCTACAAATTCCAATGCTACTGGTTTTGAGAATGGGGCAGCTCCGACTTCTCGCTCTTTCACATTTAATGTAACAGTTGGTTTCTAATAAGAAAGATGATTTTAAGTATGAAAACATTAAAAAGAACAATAATAGGGTTAGCTTCATTAGCCGTTTTATTTACTGCATGTAACGACTTTGAGGAAATAAATAAAGACCCGAATGCCGTAGATGAAAGTGCGATCAAAGTATCTTATCTACTGAATAAATCAATCATGGGGGCACAGCAGAACCCGCATATCGCAGAGCGTGTGTTCGTGTATCAATGGAAAAGTGCGGCTCGTTTTGAACGTCGTAGTGGTTTAGCTACAGGTGCGAATTATAATGATTATAATACGGACTACTTTGGCGTTGATTATGGAGTGGGATGGCTGAACAATGTTAATATGGCCGTGAAAATTGGTACGGAACGTGCCGCCAATCCGGAGTATCCTTATGAGAACAATTTGCTACAGATGTCTCGTATTTGGCGGGCTTATGTCATCTCTGAATTGGCTGATAACTTTGGTCCTGTGCCTCCGGCAAACGCTTTTGATGGTATCGTAGAATATAAGAGTATAGAAGATATTTATGATTTTATTATTTCTGAATTGAAAGATGCCGCTGGCAAGATAGATGTAAATGCGGATATGAGCGCTATTACATCAGAGAAAACGGATGCTTTCTATGATGGTGATGCCTCTAAATGGATAAAGTATGCGAACTCATTACGCTTGCGCTACGCTATGCGTTTATCTGCTGTAGATCAAGCTAAAGCAAAGGCTGCTTTTGAGGATGCCGCTTCGACGAATAATTTTATTACTACGCAAGATGAAATTGCTCAGGTGCAAGAAAAAGGCGGTTGGACTGATCTTGATGGTGTGATGTCTCGTCCTTGGAATGCCCAACCCATTTCGGTCACCATTAATAATATGATGATTGGCCTAGGAGGAATCGATTTCCAAGTTCCTGCGGCGATAAAAGAGGATGTGGTATTGAAAGATGCTCGTAATTATCTAGGCCTTCGATTAGAAAAACACTTACCGGTTTCTACGAATGATCCGGCTGCAGGCTATTTCTTTGATGCTCTTCCTTCAAAGATTGATCCTCGTGCTACTAAGTTGTTTCATATTCCGGGATATGATGATGGTACTGTTTATTTCTCTAATATCGGTTTGGCTGATAAGGCTCGTTTAGCGGATCCTGCTACTGGAAATGTTGAGGATAACAATAAGACATATTTGGAGTTGAACGTGAAATATACTTGGAATACTTGGGTTGCTGGAAAATGGGATAAATACTCAGCGCTAACCAGCGAATTGACAGGAGCAAGTAAGACTTATCCTTCTTTATCCAAGATATATCGTGAAAGTACGAATAAGCGTGTATGGTTTGGGCCGTGGGAGACGGAGTTCTTATTGGCTGAAGCTGCGTTGTATGGTTGGAACGTGTCTGGTAGTGCGAAATCTCATTATGAGGCTGGTATAGCTGCTAGCTTTGAATATCACGGTGTATCTGAGTTCTTAAATGATTATTTGAGTTCTACGGAATATAACCGTGTAGGTACTTCTGTCGCTTTTGATCATACGGCGGAAGCAAAGTCTTATACGGCTGAATATGTAGATGGTTATACTGGTGAGAAAAAGACTACTACTTATACTTATCCGAAAAATTCTATTTATAAGAATGGTACGGTCAATAATGATAAGCTGACAAAGATAATCTCGCAAAAATACTTGGCACAGGTTCCTTGGTTACCTTTAGAGGCATGGTCTGATCATCGTCGTTTAGGTTTGCCTTTCTTTGAGAATCAAGCTGTTGAGATAGATTATAACGTTTCTAGTAACGAGTTGCCTCTTACTCGTGCTAACTGTAAGGAATGTAAGTGGGAATTCTATCAAGAACGTCTGCGCTATCCAGCGAATATGGAAATCAATAGTAAGGATAGTTATATGAAAGCTGTTGAGCTATTGGGTGGAGCTGATTTAATTTCTACTCCGCTATGGTGGGCTAAACATTGATTTATATGAAAGCTCAAGGTGAAGGATTATGCTTCCACCTTGGGCTATTTTTGTTAACTTAATAAATTGTCTGATTATGAGAAAGTTATTAATGGTATTGTTTTTATTTGGAACAATTAGTGTTTTTTGCAATGCCCAAATAGATGGTTATTATGTAAAAGACAGTGGTAATCTAGCGCTTTTTGCGGATGGAGAACCTAGAACTAGTACTTCAATTGGTATTGAAGCTGGGAAATCAGTGGAAATTCGTTTTACTCAACCTTCTACTGGAGATTTCTTGTGGCAAAAAATAAGTGGTAGTGACTATATTCAATTTAATCCCGGTGGGTCTGGACGTTTTGCATTAATTTGGACACAGGGTGCAAGTAAAGGGGACTCGGCTGTTTTTTGTGTCACAGACAAGAATGGTGATGTGCTGACGATTACTATTCATGCTTATTAGACTTTATATAAAATAAAGATATCTACTTCTTGTCTTTTGACAACTTTGTATTGTAACTGATTCGGAAATCATAGAGAATAAATATTCTTACGAGGAAAAGGGCGTATCGATGTAAATGTCGGTATGCCTTCTTTTTTTGTAGTGATGGTTTGTATGGTAAACCGGAGCTTTTAGGGGCTTCTGAAGTGAATAACTAACGGCTTGTCGAGTCGTAAGCTTACGGCTACCCCTAGTGAATAACTAACGGCTTGGGAAGTGAATAACTAACGGCTTCCTGCCTCTTTTACGGTTTGCTTATTCTTTGGTGAAAGTTTCTGTAAATCAATTTTTTATGAATGTTAGTGAGGATAACTCTTATTCGTTTTGTCTGTAAGGAGAGAGTAGTTGCGGTATCCTCACCAGTTACCTCTTGTATATGTTAAACTCAAAACATATCTGCCCTTTTTATGTTTATACAGGATAAATGACATTCGTTGACGCAAAAACTAAAACATTGTCTATCAAAATAAACAAAAAACAGTAGTTATGTTGAAAAGATTCAGACCAGTCAGCTTAATCCTGTTGGTAGGGGCGCTTGGGTTCTCGGGAAACTTATACGCCACGCCTATGTCCGGGATTCCGAGGGTTGACATTTCACAGCAAAACGCAAAGGTGTCGGGAATAGTTGAGGATGCCTTAGGACCCGTTACCGGGGCGTCCGTAATCGTGAAAGGAACTACCAATGGTACTATGACCGACTTGGACGGGCATTTTACTTTGGATAACGTGAAGAAAGGGGATATCATACAGATATCGTTTATCGGTTATACCTCGCAAGACATCCCATATACCGGCCAGTCCGAGATTACGGTTAAACTCGTGGAAGATACCCAGAAACTCGATGAGGTGGTGGTGACTGCCTTGGGTATGAAACGAGATAAGAAAGCCTTGGGCTATGCCATGCAGGAGTTGAAAGGGGACGACCTCTTGGCCTCCCGTGAGCCGAATTTGGCGAACTCCCTTTCCGGTAAGGTTTCCGGTTTGCAGATCGTCCGTTCAAGCAATGGCGTAGGAGGGTCCTCTAAGATCGTACTTCGTGGTAATAACTCATTGACGGGTAGCAACCAGCCCTTGATCGTCGTAGACGGTACCCCGATGGATAACTTCACCGGTGGCGTGGATGATGTATGGGGTAACTCCGGAGCGGATATGGGTAACGGTCTTTCGGATATCAACCCGGAAGATATCGAGTCCATGACGGTATTGAAGGGTGCTTCCGCCGCCGCCCTTTATGGCTCACGTGCCGGTAACGGCGTGATCTTGATCACTACCAAGTCCGGACGTAAGAACGAGGGACTCGGTATTACGATCAACGCCGGTATCACCGCCGAGACGATTTTCCTGAAACCTGATTTACAGGACGACTTCGGACAAGGCTCCGTGGGCGTTTACGATAACCAATCCCGCCTTAGCTGGGGACCGAAAGCCACGGGACAAATGGTAACCGATTGGAGAGGCAACCAAATCCCTCTGCATACATATGATAATATCGACGCTTTTTTCCGTACCGGAACCTCCTTTAACGAGGGTGTCAGCTTCCAGCAGAACATAAAGGGTACGGCGGTATTCGCCTCCGTAAACCGTTCCGACGATGCTAGCATCACCCCACGCTCAAAACTAAACAAGACGAATATTACCTTGCGTGCCACCACTTTCTTGGATGAGGCGGAAAAGTGGAAAGTAGATGCCAAGGTGAATTATATCAATCAAAACGCACATAACCGCCCGATTCAGGGCGTGAATCCCTCGAACGCTTTCAATACGATCTATAACCTGCCTCGTTCCTTGAATATCCGTGAGTTTGAGGATGACGTGGATGAGCAAGGCAATATGATTTGGTATGACGCCTCCAAGAATCCGCAGGAGAACCCTTATTGGGTGACCCGTTATCGCCAGAACGAGGATACCCGTAACCGTTTGTTAGGAAATATCTCCTTGAAATATGCCCCGACCGATTGGTTCGATATTGAGTTGAGAGGTGGTACGGATTATTATACCACGACGAAGAGCGAGAAAGTATATGCCGGTGGTAATACCAGTCCGAGAGGTCTGTATACCGAGGGATCGGAGACCTTCTATGAGAATAACTTCAGTTTCTTGGCTACGGCCCGGAAGGATAACTTGATCGATCGGCTGGGAGGCTTCGTTACTTTCGGTGGTAACTTGATGCTCCAGCAGCGTAATAAGATGAACGCTTCTGCCGGAGAGTTGTTGGTGCCGAACTTGTTCTCGCTGAATAATGGCGTGAATAAGCCGACAGTCACTTCCGAGTTGATCCGCCGTCGTATGAATTCCTTGTACGGGTCGTTGCAGTTGAACTGGGATGGTTATCTGTTCTTGGATGTTACGGCACGTAACGATTGGTCGTCTACGATGTCGAAAGCCAACCGCTCTTATTTCTATCCGTCTGTCAGCTTCTCCGCGGTGATCTCCGATATGTTGCCGAAGATTGGCGGAAGCATGCCGGATTGGTTCTCTTTCGCTAAGGTACGTGCCTCCTTCGCTGAGGTAGGTAACGACTTGGACCCGTATCAATTATATAACTTCTACTCTGTAGGCAAGGACCCCAACGGGAATACGACGGCGAAACCGGGTAAGGTACTTTACGACTCGGACGTACGTAGTGAGTTGATTAAATCATGGGAGGCCGGTTTCGATATCCGTTTCTTCAATAACCGATTGGGCTTAGATGCCGCTTGGTATAAGTCCAACGCTACCCGCCAGTTACTGGATTTACCGATGGACCCGTTCTCCGGCTATGCTTCCCGTAAGATTAACGCGGGTAACATTCAGAACGAGGGTTTGGAGATCTCCTTGAACGGTACGATTCTAGACAATCCCGCCGGATTGAGCTGGAGCTCTACGGCGCAGTTCTCCTTGAACCGGAATAAGATCAAGGAATTATACGAGGGCGTGAATCTATATGATATAAAGACGTTCGACGCTATCCAGATCGTAGCTCCGGTAGGTGGTTATTATGGTGAGATCTACGGGCAGACCTTTATGCGTGTGACCGATGAGAATAGTCCTCACTATGGAAAGATCGTCGTAGGTGATGACGGTTTGCCTTTGATCTCTACCGAGAAGTCGAAAGTAGGAAACCAGAGTCCGGATTGGATGATGGGTTGGACCAATAATTTCTCTTATAAAGGTTTTAACCTGAGCTTCTTGATAGACTTCCGTATCGGTGGTAGCATCTATTCGGCGACAGCCTCCAACCTGTATACCCGGGGTAACGCCGCCGGAACAGTGGTGAATGGTGATCGTGCCGAATTCGTGGTACCGAATACCGTGGTTCAACAGGGCAGTGGTTATGCGGAGAATACGGTCGCCGTCACTCCCCAGAACTATTGGGAACGTATTGGGTCTACCGGAAATTATGGTTTACCAGAGGTTTATACCTATAGCGCCACCAATGTCCGTTTGCGTAATATCACCTTTGGCTACGAGTTCAATCGACAGATGTTGAAGAAAACGCCTTTCCAGCGTGTACGTCTATCCGCTACTTGTAACAATGTTTGGATGATCCATTATAACTTGCCGGGTATCGACCCCGAGTCCGTTGCCGCCACGAATACCAACGCTACCGGATTCGAGAATGGAGCCGCGCCGACCAGCCGTTCCTATACGTTTAATGTAACCGTGGGATTCTAATGGAATACATGATAATTTGAATTACGATAAAAATGATGAAGATGAAAACAAGAAATATACTTTTTACCGGACTGGTATCGGTGGCCGCTCTTCTTTCTTCCTGTAATGACTTTCAGGAGATCAATGAGGACCCGAATCTTGTGGGAGAGGATAAGGTGAAGCCCCAATGGTTCCTGAATGCCTCTATCATGGGAGACCAGATGAACCCAGAGATAGCCGAGCGTATCTTTATCTTGTACTGGGACCGTGCTTCCCGTTTCAATAGGGGAAGTGGTTTTACGATCGGTACGGATAACAATGATTATAGTACTACCTACTTGAGTAACGATTACGCCGTGGGTTGGCTGAACCAAGTGACCAAAGCGATCCAGTTAGGAGAGCAGATGGTTGCCAATGGCGAGGCGGATACCTATCCTTATTATAAGAACGTGATCCAGATGTCCCGTATCTGGCGTGCTTACTTGAACTCGGAAGTAGCTGACGGTTTCGGGCCGATCCCCGCGTTGGCCGCTTTCTCCGGTGTACCGGCTGAGTACGATAGTGTAGAGGCTATCTATCAATTTATATTGAAAGAGTTACGGGAAGCTGAGTCTGCGTTAGACCCCTCCTTGGATATGTCCGCTATGGCTAACGAGGATGCTTTCTATGCGGGAAATGTTGCGAAATGGAAAAAGTACGCCAACTCTTTGCGTATGCGTTTGGCGATGCGTATCTCGGCTGTCGATCCTGTCTTAGCGAAAGCGGAATTTGAGGATGCCGCCTCTAAGACATTTATTTCCGAGCCAACCGATATCGCTTCCGTGCAGGAGAAAGAGGGTTGGGATGAGCTGACGAGCGTGATGTCTCGTCCTTGGAACGGGCAGGCAATGTCCGTGACGTTTAAGAACTTGGTAGTTGGTTTGGGTGGACAGGAATTTCCGTTGCCGGACTCCTTAAAAAGCCATTTGAAGAATCCATACGATTATCAAGGTTTGTATTTGAACCAGCACTTCCCGCTGACAACGAATGATCCGTGCGCTGGTTTCTATTTCGACGGTATACCTCAATATGTAGATCCCCGTGCCCCGAAGTTGTTTAGTGTAGTAGGCTGGGATGATGGCGTGGTTTATTCCGATTATATCGGTGCGGCCAGCGAGGTGAAGCCGGTTCACTTGAAGAATCCGGCGGATAATACCCAGAATATGTTGACAATCGATCCGAAATATACGTGGGGCACTTGGGTCGCCGGAGAATGGGACGTGAAAGCCGGTCTGGTAAGTGAGCTGACAGGTAAGAATTATAATTATCCCTCTATGTCGAAACAATATCGAATGAGCACCAATAAGCGTGTCTTTTTCGGCCCGTGGGAAAGTTACTTCTTATTGGCGGAGGCTGCGGTGAAAGGCTGGAAAGTTCCGGGAACGGCTAAATCCAATTATGAGTCTGGTGTTACGGCTAGTTTTGAGTATCATGGCTTATTGAGCCAAGTCGGCGATTATCTATCGTCTCAGAAATACAACCGTGTAGGTACTTCCGTCGCTTTCGACCATACGACAGAGGCGAAATCGTATACGATCCGTTATACGGACCCATATACGAAGGAGGTAAAAAGCCGTACGTATGAATATCCCCATAACTCGATCTACCGGAATGGCGCTTATAATAATGACGCTCTGACGAAGATTATCACCCAGAAATATATAGCGCAAGTTCCTTGGTTGCCGGAAGAGGCTTGGAGCGATCATCGTCGTTTAGGTCTTCCTTTCTTCGAGAACCAAGCGGTAGAGAAGGATTACAACCCATTGAATCAAGTTCCTTTGACGGTCGCTACCTCTAAGGAATGCCGTTGGGATTTCTACCCGAAACGTTATCGTTATCCGGCGAATATCCAAACGAATAATCAAGCGGGTTATGCGCAAGCTCTCCAGCTTTTGGGCGGCCCGGACTTGACGACTACTCCACTTTGGTGGAACGCTAAATAGCGAACCTGCTTGGTCTGTTTTATATATACTTTTTCGGTGTCACGCATTTACTTGTGTGGCACCGTTTTTTATGGATATATTTCACTATCTTTGGTACGAATATAATGTGAACCTATATCCCCATGAAAAGACGTAACTTCTTTCGATCTATCGCTTTAGGCGGTGTAGGGGCGGCGCTTACTCCCGTGGCGAAAGCGGCCTCTTCTTTGGCTTCGGAGAAAATGAAGCCCCAAACCAATGTGAAACAGGCATTGGCTATTCCTCGTAACGAATATTCCATGCCGGGTAAATATCCCGGAAAAGTAGTCAAGATGAATTCCGCCCATTGTGTCGTGGATGGTAAACCATCTGAGGCCGTAGCCTACGAGATGCTTAAATCCGGAATGTTATATCTGACCGGCGAGAGTGATCTGAAAGCGGCTTGGCTGCGCTTCGTCGGGCCGGAAGATGTCATTGGCTTGAAAGTAAATCCGATAGCGGGAAAGCTCTTGTCTACTTCACATGCGGTCACCCAATCCGTTATCAAGCAATTGGAGGAAGCAGGCATTCCCCGGAAGAATCTTATTATTTGGGACCGTCGTGAGGTCGATTTAAAAGAGTCCGGCTTTACGGAGGAGAATTATCCCGGTATCCGTATACTTGGAACGGAATATCAAGACGAGAACGGTAGTTATATCGATGCCGATGGAAAGTATTACGGAGAGAACCGTATCGACCGCAGTCAATATTTCCGGGCGGCTATAGTGGAGGAATACGATGCCTACACGATGCCCTATATGATTAACTCGGGAGAGGAGTCTTATTTCTCTAAGATCTGTACGGAAATGGTG
>ENA-ORSO01001410-ORSO01001410.1-human-gut-metagenome-genome-assembly--contig:-NODE-1410-length-14671-cov-2.146483_pt1 | contig 14671 bp, 5 predicted proteins | sample MGYA00241902_ERZ509168 | MGnify/ENA primary metagenome ERZ509168 (study PRJEB26280, sample SAMEA2338806) | human gut metagenome | biome: human gut; feature: human-associated habitat; material: faeces... | reverse complement strand
ATTTTGAACGTTATCCAGTGGATGGATTCCCCAAACAGGAAGACTTAGGTTTTGCTCAATCCCCTAACCGTTTGAATGTCGCACTTTCACGTGCGAAAAGATTGCTTATAATTGTTGGAGATAGCAAATTATTCAGAACCAAGGATATATATGAAAATGTATATCAGACTATTGCTGACCCTAACAACAAATATGGAAAAATAATAACCGCAAGTGAATATGGACTATAATAAGATTCTGCAAGAAGGAAATCTCATATACTCTTCATGCCCATCTGACGACAAGTTCAGAGAGTGGAGATTAAGTAAGACCATATGCAGTGTGGTCTACTATATAACATACGAACTGTCAAAACTGGATAAAGTTATACTGCTTACATTGCAATACAATGGAAAGTTGTATGAAAATCAGCTTGCACGCATCTTAGGATTCAATGTAGAAGACGATTTTGATTCTACTCCTAAAAGATATGCAGACCAGGGAGAAAAGGACATATTTAATGGCATCCTCTCCCAACTGACTACTTTCGGGCTGATAAATATATCTGAAAAAGAGGTATCGTTGTCACCTCTCGGTAAATTGGCACTGAAGAAAGGTGTTAAACACTCTTTCCATCGTGGTGTTATGGCTTTGATGCAATGTTTTGACATCGCACAGAAAGAGTCCTCAGAATACAAGATGTTCCCATTCCGTGATGCACTTGGAGTAACATCCTCCATACAGGGAAAATCTGACCTCCCATACGACGATTTTAACCATGATGGTATTGAGGAAGAACTCTATGATACCTCCTCTGAGCTCATAGCACGTCTTTCACTTCAATGCAGTGCAGACGTAAATATCTGCCGTGCAGAAGAATTAATAGAGTCTCGAATGAGTGAGATTCATGTTGATTTTAGACTGTATGAATATGAGAATGCTAAATATCCGTTTGTTTTCTACAACAATGAATTTTCTGAAGCGACTAATCTTCTTATGCATCAAGAATGCAATAATGATTACATTAACCAGAAAATCCATATCGGTGAATATTTGCATCTTGTTAGAGAAAGTCATAAAGAATTGAACTATGTTTCAATGATGCCATACATAGACGTATGGAATCTTAATGACTTCCTTGAAAGCGAGCATCTGAACTGGAAAGACCAAGAACTATTTGCTGAAATTGCGAAACAGGCAAATGGTTCCCATTGGAATACCATATCTGTTGTTTCCCCAACAGATGCCCTTAAACTGTATCTGGAGAATTATACAGATTCCTTGGACTGGATAGCTCTGTCATCACGCTATGATGATGATTTCATCGTTGAGACCGCTACTAGATATCCTTGGGATTTTGAAAGTCTGTCGGCAAACAGAAGTATTGATTTCGTCAAGCGTCTCATTGTCATCCCTAAGCTCCATGAAGGTGTAGACTGGGATTGGGAATCTATTTTGGAAAGACTTGATGATGAGTTTGTACTTGAAACCATAAATTTTATTCCATACGATATGTACTCTGTAACAGAGAAATACATATCTAAGTATAATTCGATAATAGCAAAATTCCCTGAGAGAAAATGGAACTGGGAATATATTTCGACAAATGCTGGTCTTGACTATGTATTACAGAATATCAATGCGTTTGCAAAAGATATTCATCTGGACGTAATTATGTCAAGGGCATTTACCTCTGTGGAATGGGCAGAAGCATATTGCAACTCAAGCGAATTTGCTTTTGCTGTAATTGAAAAAAAAGAATGGTTGCAGAATAGGTATAATGCAAATTCTGCTGATTACATTTGGACAATTAAAGTTATTGATTGGCATGAGAAACTAGGCTTTATTTCATGGAAGTCGGTTAACAATTCTGATGGATTTGAATGCAATAAAGGAGTCGTTTGGAATAGTACGACATTTGAAAAATATCACGATAAGGAGTTCTCTGTAAAAGGTTTAAACCATATCACATCATCTATTACAGAGGTAAGGATAATTGACATTTATCCTGATTTCAAATGGGTCTGGTCTATTCTCTCTGCGCGTGACATCGTTGTTTCTGACATTGAATTTATCAAGCAGCATTTAGCTTTCATCACTTACTCTAAGGCTATTCCGTTAATAGCAGCAGAAAACCTATCTCAGCTGTATGCAATAGATGAATTCAAACAGTTAGTTACAGAACAGGGTGCTTGGAATAAATTAACAGCTCATATTGAGAAGAAAACCATTCTGCAAAATATAAGCGACTCAAATTGGGACTGGAGTATTATAACTCAGAATTTCTGTGATACGCTTAATTTTGCGGCTCTCTCTAAACTGAATGTTTTAGATCGTCTTGATTGGGATTACATCTCAAAGAATGCAGATATTGATAAAATCAAGAAGAATCTTGATAATTACGAAGACAAATGGAAATGGGCTACATTAACCACTCGTCTTGATCATGATTTTATTGTAGAGAACCTTCCTGAATACTACCTACTTTGGGATTGGGAATATATAATAGAATCTGTTCTTACTGAAGAAGACCTTGCAAAATCTGAATTAAGAATACAGATTGCAATCATTCTGTCAATGCTCGAAAAAGAAGTTAGAGCTTCTATTTGGAGCAAGCTTACAGCTCGATATTCAACAAATGATATTCTGGAAATAAACAGAAATAATTCCCTGCTGATAAATAAACAAGTTTCTTATGAATGGGATTATTCTGATTTATATAACAGAAGTGATTTTGATATTGATGGATATTTAAAGTCATATCAAGAATTTGGTATTCCTGTAGACTGGGATGCTCTTTCTGCCTCCAAATCTTTGAATAAAATTCTTTTTTGGAACAAGAAAGTTATCAAAGATTTTTTCGTATGGGAGAATGTGGTACTTGAAATCCTAGGTAACGAGGATTTCCATTGGAATTTCCAGTATCTATCTACCCTCTCATCAATTAACTGGTGCGATAATATTCTTAGAGTACGCAGTGAAGAATGGGACTGGAATTATCTTTCAGAAAACAGCAAATGTTTTAGTTATAATAGTAAGAAGCCAAATGAGATACTAAAGCACATTGAGAAATTCTCTGCATATCTTGATTTTGCCATTCTCTCAAAACGACATGATGTCAAGCTGACACTACGAATGCTTACATCATTGATTGAGGAGAAATGGGATTGGAAAGAAATATCTTCTAATAGAGGATTTGAATTATCTGCTGAGTTCGTCACCGAACATGATAACCTTTCGTGGGATTGGTATAAATTGACATCAAGAAGCGACTGCCAATTTACCATAGAATATATCAAAGAACATAAAAACAGAAACTGGGACTGGTCTGCTCTTTCAAGAAGGAACGACCTCAATCTTAATGCCGATATTGTAATTTCTCTGATAGATAAAGAATGGGACTGGAAGGAAATCTTACGCAGAAAAGACATTGAATTTACGGAAGAGCATATTTCTAAGTTGGCCCATATTGATTTAGACTGGAAAGAGTTCAGCCGTAGAAAAGACTTCTTCCCGACTATGAACACTTTGAACATCCTAAAGGATAAAGATCTCGATTGGACTGACATTTCACGAAGAATGGAATTACAGTATAATGTAATTCTGTTCTACAAGCATAAATTAAACTGGTCAATTCTCACCAATAGTACTCATATTGATAAATCCAATCCCAAGACCCTTGAAACATTCAAAGAATATCTTGACTGGGATGTAATATCGCACTCTCCTGATTTTAATCCAACAAACGAGAATTTGCAAAAATTCAAAGATAATGTTAATTGGACCATTATATGCAAAAGGTCAGATTTTGTTGTTGACGAAATGACATTATCTTTATTTGAGGATAAAATCGATTGGAAGAGAATCTCTCAAAGTAGTACCATCGCCTTTACTCAAAGTCTGATTGATAGATTCAAAGGTCGTTGGGACTGGGTTGCTTTGGCTGAGAATCCTGCATTCAGAACCTCTGGCGTTGATAAATCATATAAGAGTGAATTGAATTTGATGGAGTTCTATAATACTCTTAAATCGACGGGTTATAGAAGGCCATTCATATATCACTTTACGCACATGTTCAATGCGATAGAAGTGATTAGGTCTCGAAAAATACTCAGTCGTAACAGAGCAACAGAACTTGGTCTACTAAAATATGATGCTGCAGGCTCAGTTGTTCATAGGTCTGCTAAAGCACATCCATATGCTCGATTCTATTTTAGAACTGGAACTCAAACACAGTTCTACAATGAATGTTTGGGAAAACAGAAAGGTTCCAAGTACTACGGACGTGCAGAGGATAATGGTTTGCCTATGTGTCCGATGCCAGTATTCTTTAAGTTCGACCTTCAGGAAGTATTGGCAAAACATTCTAATTTATGTTATTACAGTACTGGGAACTTGCAAACTAATTGGGCTCGAATATATAAGGTGATAGATGACCCTCATAATATAGATGCCGTCCACCTGTACAGTAGTCAATGGAGTAGAGAAGTCCAAGAAAAGAAGCAACAAGAATTTCTTATAAAAAATGAGTTTGATTTTTCTGAACTTAAGGATTATCAAATTATCTGCTATGACCAGGAAGAAACGGAAATACTAAAGTCTATATTCTGCGACGACCCAATCTGTGAACATATATATAGCATCTATGACTCTGAAGATGTATTCGAGCATGAGAACCCGCCATTGAAGTTTGAAAAGTCAGATGAACTTCTTAAGATAACAACAAGCTACAGCGGTGACTATATGTTCCAGATTGAAAGCGCTCAGATTAACAAAATCAGGGTGTTCAATCCTGCGTCTCAAATAAAAGCGGTAAAAAGCCATGTGATGCAGATACGAGATAACGTATCTGTAGAATGTGGCGATACTGAATTTGAGGTTTACTATGTTAATATGAGTCCGCGCGCTCGTTCACCGCGATGGCTGGTTTACAAATATTCTCCCAATAAAGCTGAAACCAAAAACACAGGCTCAACTGTTATTGAAAACTTTTTGGGTATTAGCCTTGATGATGACTATTCACCAAAGGAAATGATTACTGCACTTGAACTTATAATGCCAAAACTGGAAGAGCTCTATAATACTCGTGTTAGGCATTATGTGGTCAAGAAGCATACCCTGTTAGTATGCGAACAATTTGAAAAGTACGCCTTCGCCTTTGACAATAAGTGTATGAACATGGACCTTATGCGCCTTGTGCTGGCAATACACGATATAGGCAAGGCTATAGACCGTTCAACCCAGCATGAACATACTCTTTCATTGGTTCGTGAACTATGGGAAAACACTCCTTTTAACAAGCATGAACTCTACCTTGTAGAAGTACTGCTGAGAGACGATCATTTAGGCTCGTACTTCCAGAACAAATATGACTTGTCAGATTTGAAGGAAGAAATTGTTGCTGATGCGACAGAGCTAAAAATGTCTCCATCAATTCTTCTCCAATATAAAATGATATTATATCAATGTGACATAGCTTCTTATACAAAAGATGCGGGTGGATTAAAATATCTGGAACACATGTTTGTGTATGAAAACGGAGAAAAAGCATTTGATGAGGACAACGGCATCATAGCCATGTCAGAAGAATATGCAGATAGGTATGTAAATCTTAAAGAGTCTATTAATGAATAATATAACATTCCATAAGGGTAATATCTTTAACAGCAAGACGCAGACGATTGTCAATACTATAAACTGCGTTGGTGTTATGGGCAAGGGTATCGCGCTCGTTTTCAAACTCAGATACCCTGAAATGTTTGAAAAATATAAGGAGTTCTGTCAATCAAAGATGATTGGCATAGGAAAATTGTGGCTGTATAAGTCAGAAAATACTCCACAATGGGTACTGAATTTCCCTACAAAATTCCATTGGAAATACCCCAGCAAAATGGAATATCTTGAAGCAGGACTGCAAAAGTTCGTAGATTCCTACAAGGAGAAAGGTATCACTTCGATTGCCTTTCCTCTTCTCGGAACCCACAATGGCGGACTTGATAAAATTGAAGTTCTTGACCTTATGCATAAATATCTCGAACAATGTGATATTCCTATTGAAATATATGAATATGATCCGTTAGCACCGGATGATATGTTTGAGAATTTTATGCTTAAATGGATTGATATTTCGCATTCAGAGAAAATCAAGATATTAGGTAGTCGTTTTTCAAAGCAGATTGAAATCATAGATAAAGCAATCCATGAGGACAATATAAAATCCATGATTGCTTTAATAGAGTATCAAGGGATTGGAATTGCAACAATGCAGAAGTGTTTTAATTTAGCAATGAGCTATAAAAAAGAACCTACATTAGAGTTATAAAATATGTTACCATTACAACAAGCACGCGAAGTACGCGACTCAGTGATCGAGTATATAAAAGCTACATACCGATTCAAGGAAAAGGATGTAAGCGATGCGTTCTATCGCTTTATAGAAGATAAGAATGATGGATTATTCAAAGGGCCTTTCGTCTCTTTGAAAACCCCTTTTGTGTCAGCTACAGAAGAGGAATGTGCCAATATTCCATTAGATATAATTCCCTCATTCCCTCCCTACAAGCATCAGCTACAGGCTTTTAGGCAGCTTAGCATGAAGAACGGTCATAGTCCGGAACCTACACTTCTTACAACAGGTACGGGCTCTGGTAAGACTGAGTGCTTCTTGTATCCTATTCTGGATTACTGTTATCACTGTAATCAGTATGAACGCCAAACAGGTGTAAAGGTCATTATTATGTATCCGATGAATGCACTTGCCAGCGACCAGGCCAAACGTCTAGCTGAGACAATATGGAATGACCCTCGCCTCAAGAATAAGGTAACTGCCGGTCTTTTTGTGGGTGAAGGTATTGATACAAAAGAATATCCACGCACAATGGGACCTGATCATATTATTGAAAATCGAGTAGCGATCCTTGATACGGTTCCGGATATACTTCTCACAAACTTCAAAATGTTGGATTACGGACTTATGCGACAAAAATTCATGTCGCTATGGAAAGGAAACATTGATACGGAACAGAAAGCTCTCCGATTCATCGTGCTCGATGAACTACATACATACGATGGTGCACAAGGTACTGATGTGGCGAATCTGATAAGAAGATTGAAACTAAAGCTCCACATTCCTAAAGGCTTATTATGCCCAATCGGTACATCTGCAACAATTGGCAGTGGATCCGACAGCAAGGCACGTTTATGCGAGTACGCTACAAATGTTTTTAGTGAGACATTCCTTGAAGAAAATGTCATTGAGGAGCATCGTATTGCTGTGGATGATTATGTGGATGTTGTTTCAAATGGCATTCCAGACGGAAAACTGATAAAAGAGTGCGTATTCCAAAATAATGATACGGTCGGCACATATATCAGACGTATATGCAAATACTGGCTGAAGAATAGTGAAGCCTCTCCTATTGAAGCAGGAATATCTCTTCGGGAAATGGGTATCGTACGGGATCTTCTTTTTGCTCTTAAAGATGGAATCCTGTCTATCGATGAAATTCAAAACAGACTTGAGGATAATACTGAGTTTCGCAAACTTCGACAGCAACACAATGAAAAGACCTGCAAAATAGCCATAGAAAATCTTTTGGCTTTAATTGCCTATTCTAAACGTCCGTTGGCTAATGGGAAAACTATACCCCTAATGTATCTTCAAGTTCAGCTATGGCAACGTGAACTGAGTGGAATACTACGCTACGTACAAAAAGAACCGGAATTCGTTTGGAGAGGAAATCTGAATAAAGATGATGAGAGGATTGCTCTTCCAATGTATTTTTGCAGAGATTGTGGTGCTAGTGGCTGGGTAAGTCGCAGGCTTGCTACCGATGACAGATATTGTTCTGATGTAAAAACCGTCAATACGGCTTTTGCAGAACGGGAAAAAGAGGTTTATCTGCTCAATACTGAGATGAAAAGACATGAAGCTGTGGATGACTATATTAGTGAGAATGCAGTTAATATTACAAAATATGTTAAACTAAAAGATCTTACTGAAGTAAGTCTCAGCGACAGTGACACCATACGGTTAAGAGTATGTAGCAAGACAACATCCAACAAAAACGGAAATCAAAAATTCACCCGAAATTGTCCCGAATGTAATGGAAGTGATACGATTTGCCAAATCGGTGGTAGAACATCAACCCTATCCAGTGTGGCAATAAGTCAAGTTCTGTCAAGTGATTTTGATAATGCTAATGCTTACGAACGTAAAATATTGGTGTTTACCAATAGTGTACAGGATGCCGCTTATCAGGCTGGTTTCTATGAAGCACGTACTTATCGTTTCTTGTTCCGTCAGTCAATGCAGAAATATATTAATACCCTTGAAAAGCCTGTAAACTTGGTAGAGTTACAGAAAGGTTTTAAATCGTATTGGCATGCCAGATTAACTGATGACGAGTATTACAATCGTTTCTTACCAGCTGATTTGGCAAAACATATAGACCTTCGGAAGAACTATAGAACTGGAGGAGAAGGTAGTCCTTTTATGGATAGCTTCAAGAAAGAGTTTGATTTGCGTGTTGATTGGGAGATTCTTAGTGAGTTTGGATTGACTGCTCAATTGGGTAGAACGCTTGAAAAAACAGGAGCTTCTGCGACTTATTTCAAGGCTGATATTTTGCGACATGTTTATCAGGTTATGGAGCATTGGTTAAAGGATAATAACATGGAAAACATCTGGGGCAATGAATCAGGATTCATCCACTTTGTATATGGCATATTGCAGAGAATGAGGACGCATGGTGCAGTTGACCATCCTTTCCTGGAAAAATACCGTAAGGAAAATCTCACACAATGGGCCTTGAACTGGAATCGTGACGGCCGTCATTTCCTGAACAAGACTCTCGGCGGTAGTATGCAATTTCCGAAACTCGTTGGAGTTATGCATACTGGCAAGAACCACGAGATGCTTGATATGGCTGTAATGCGTTCCGACAGCAAGAATACCTGGTACAGCAACTATTTTATCGAAGTATTTAACGACCCATGGATAGCAAAAAACTCCTCTCTGTTCAATGATTTTATGCGCAGATTGTTCGACGCAATGACTGAAGTCGGTTTACTCAACAAAGAGGAACAAGGTGGAGGTAATTATGCTATAAATCCGGAGCATATATGGGTCAGCAAAAATGTAAAACATATACAATGCGACCTGTGTCAGTCTAGACTCTGTGTCGCTGCAGAAGATGAGTGTGCAGAAGGAACACATTGTTTGGATTATAAATGTAAAGGAACATATTCTGAAGAAACCAAACCTGAATTAAACTATTATCAGCAGGTCTATAATAGAAACCTTTCTCCCCGTGTCCATGCACACGAGCATACTGGATTGCTTGACAGACATGACAGAGAAGCTTTAGAAAAAGACTTCAAAGAGCATCCGCACAGCAATTCGGTAAATGTCCTTTCTGCTACTTCCACTCTTGAGATGGGTATAGATATTGGTGATTTGAATGTAATAGGTAATACGAATGTACCACCTAAACCAAGTAATTTCTTACAACGTGTTGGACGATCTGGACGTAAAGAAGGTGCTGCATTAGTATTGAACTATAGTCATGCTGCCGAACCACATGATATGTATTATTATACTTACCCATTGGAGATGATGCAAGGAGAAATCAGTACGCCTGGATGTTTTCTTGAAGCAAAAGATATTCTTAGAAGACATTTCTTAGCATACTGCATTGATACTTGGACTTCATCAGATGTAAACAATACTTTACCGGAAAAGATTCGTGAACTTCATTTACTGAATGATAACATTTTCAATGACCCTACATTTGTTATCAATAGAATAATTGAATTTATTAAAAACCATAAAACCATATTACGTTCTGAATTCAGTTTCCAATATGAGGATAAGACTCAGGACGCACTTAAGAAATTGTTTGAGACATTGGATGATGGTACTTTCTATAATCGGATCATTTCTGATTTCGCAATGTTGTCAAACAAGCTTCACTTCCTTGGAAAAGAGCTCGAACAGTACAGGGAACAAGAAAAACATATTCAGGCAAATGACCCACAATTGAGGCAGATCAAAGAATTGATTTCTGCTTCAAACAAACAGTATCGTCTGCTAATGAACGATAGTGTCATTGAGTTCATGACAAATATCGGTCTTCTGCCCAATTATGCTTTTCCTGAAACTGGAGTCAAGTTACAGGCAAATGTATATGCTTCGAGGGAGAAATGTGATAAAGAAGGAAATATAGCTGAGCCAAAGGCTTTTGAACTAACACGGTCTGCATCCCAAGGTATTAAAGAACTGGCGCCAGGTAATCATTTTTATACTCAAAGATTTAAACTGAATGTCAGCGGACTCAATACATTTGATTGGAAGGATTCTCTGACAGAAATGAAATACTGTTCCAAATGTGACTGTATTTCACTGAAAGGAGAAGATGGATTTAATCAGACCGCCTGTCCTAAGTGTGGTGATCCTTCGTGGGGTATAAACAAGCATAATATATTGAAATTTACCGGCGCACGAAGTGTAATGTATAACAATGATGCAGCATTGGACGACTCGAAGGAAGAAAGAGAAAGTGAAAACTACATTATAAAGCGTCATTATATGTTCCATCATATGGGAGCTACCACCTCCTATGCTATTAGAGGAGTTGGGTTTGGTATTGAGTTCTGCAATAATATGGAACTCTTTGAGGTGAACTATGGAATGAAGATGCAATCGGGAAGTAAAGTGGAAGTCAATAATGATGCCAATGTTTCTCAGAATGGCTTTATAACTTGCCGATACTGTGGCAAATCTACACCGGTACTGAGTGGAACGGCAACGGAAGAGCAACATTACAGATTTTGTACGCATAAAGACATTTCTTTTGCCGATGATACAAAAAGCGAGGTTTTTGAAACTCTTTATCTTTACCGTCACATGCAAACTGAAGCTATCAAGATTTTGCTACCTATCCAGATAATGGATGCATCATCGGCTATAGAGATGTTTAAGTCAGGTATTCAATTAGGGTTGAAAGCTTATTATAAATCGTCGCCTGAACATATCAGGATAGATTCATATTCAGAAATGAATTTGGCTACCATGAAGAAGGATTACTATCTGGTAATGTATGACACAATACCCGGTGGTACCGGTTACCTTTCAACGCTTTATAATACAGAAGAATTTTCCAAATTGTTGCAGTATGCATACGATAAAATTCACGATTGTCAATGCCAATATGAAGGTAAAGACGGTTGCTATCATTGTATTCTTACATACGGAAACCAATACAATAGAGAGTTGTTCAGCAGAGAACAGGCTGAAGCTTTGTTTGAAAAACTCATAGAACATACAAAATCATGGGAAACGCTGCCGGGTTCTGTAGGAACCATATCACAGACTGGCGTGGCTGAAGACAGTGAATTGGAATTGAAATTTATTGATTCCATTAAGACTGTAGCCCGCACCAATAAATGGGATTTTGAGAAAGTACCAGACGCTGACTCTTATCGCTATGAATTAAGAATTATGGATGGAGAAAATGATATTAAATATTATATCATTCCTCAGTTTGCACTTGGTGGTCACTATGGAGTAAAACATTATACCGTTGCAGATTTTCAGATTATTTGCATGTCTGCAAGAATTAACGGTAATGATTTTAAGGAGATTGATAAATTGCCTATGTGGGCTATATTTCTTGATGGTTACACCTATCATGCTCAGGCTCCGAACATGAGATTCTATGGCGATAAAGAAAAACGCGATGGAATACGTGATTCTAAAACGCATAGGATATTTTCATGGACGATGACATGGGAAGATATTCAGCTATTTGAAAATGACAAGGAGGATTCTTTGGGACTTAATTCAATTACCCGTTTAATTGAGTTCTTAAAAAATCCTCAGATGGGATATATCAGAGAAACCGCTTTTGGATGTATCGCCGATGCAGAAAACTTTATGGGACATGGAGGTGCACTTTATCAAGGTGAAATAACGATAGATGAAAGTTGCTATGACGAACTTACCGATTTCTCAACAGACGAGAAAGTTGCTGAAGAAATTGATAAGGGTATATCATATAACTGGAATCTGCAACAGATTTATCCGGATATTGATAAAGATGAATGGATCGGATTTTGGAGACGATATAATTTACTGCAATTCTTCTCCAATACTACAAAGGTTGAACCTGTTATAGATGCGGATCTGTTGACCGGGATGAGATAAAGATGTACTATCCTGGACTGGAACATATTGTAGATATTCTATTGGACCATAAGATTCCATTCGGAACAGACGGTGATGTAGATTTAACCGATTCTGACGGAATTGTTTTAGCGTCAGCCGGAATGATTATCCGTGATTTAAAGATAGTAATTGATCCTGCTGATGACAACTCTGAATCTATTTTTGAAGCAGCTGGTTTTAAAATATTTACAGCAGAAAACTTTGATATTAATGAAATAACAAACATATAAAATTATGAGACTGTTTTTATCAGACACTTGTTATGAATCACTTTTTGATTTGCCTAAAAGAATACAGACAAAGGTGGTCAATTTCCAGAAAAAATTCCGTGAATGCACAACTTCCAATGGTATGCACTTAGAGCCAATAGCACAGTTTAATGACAGCTCGATGCGAACAGCTCGTATTGATGACAATTACCGTGCTGTGATTGGAATTATTGATAATAATGCATATCTATTGTTTGTTGGTACGCATGAAGTTGCCTACAATTGGGGCATTAGAAAACGTCTGGTATGGAATGATCATACTCAAGCCTGTCAATTGGTTTCAGTTCAGCAAACAACTGAACCTATTGCAGAAAAGACTGAGACAGAATCTATGACGTCTTCAGATTCTGTATTTAAAGATATTTCGAAAGAACAAATATTAAAAATTGGAGTTCCAGAGGATTTAATTCCTACGGTAATGAAGATTACCTCTCTTGATGATTTGGACCCATTGGAGGATTGTTTACCATCTGATGCATACGAGAATATCTTTAATTTGCTGGATGGGGTATCCATTAATGACATAATAGCTGAAATAGAGGAAGGCCAGGCCAAAGAGAACGAAGACCAACTTCTCAGCAATAATAACAAACGTAGATTTGTTGAACTCACTGATGATGAAGCCCTTCAACGTATTCTTGATAATGATATGGAAAAATGGCAAATTTTCCTACACCCAAGTCAACAGAAGTTGGTGAATGCTGATTATAAAGGAACTATAAAAGTTAGCGGTGGTGCAGGAACAGGAAAAACCGTTGCTGCATTGCATCGACTTAAATTTTTGAGTGCCAATCCTAATGCAAAAATCCTTTTTACTACTTATACAAGAACACTTAAAGAAAACCTTGAGGATCTGATAAAAAAGATGGACATCAATCAAAACAGATGTACACTGAGTAATATTGACCAGGTATTAATTGAAATAGCCAAACAATACAAAATAAAGGACGGATATAAGGTTCTGGATTATTCCGGTAATGAAGAATCCATAAAATTATGGCGTGAGGTTCTTGAAACAGAAGTGACAGAATTTGATGAACAATTCTTGTATGATGAGTATATAGACGTTATTATCTATTTTGGAAATACTGATGCTAAGTCGTATATGATGCAACAGCGTGTAGGACGTACTAAAGCATTAAGTCGTAAACAAAGAATTGATATTTGGAAATTGGTTGAAAAGTATGTGGCACTAAAAAATGAAAGAAAAGTAGTTGACAGACTTGAGTTGTTTAATGAAACTACGAAATATCTTAACGACAATAATATTCGTCCTTATACGCATATTATTGCAGATGAGTTCCAGGATTTCTCAAATCCAGAACTTAAATTCTTACGTTCATTGGTAGCAGAAGGAAAAAATGACCTTTTCCTTACAGGTGATCCTATGCAACGAATATACAGTGGACGAAAGATCAATTTCAGTGCAGCCGGTATTAACGTGAGAGGTGTCAGAAGCCGAAGACTTAAGATTAATTATAGAACTACAGAACCTATAAAACGTGTCGCTGTAGGAGTGATAAAAGGCCAAGTATATGATGATATGGATGGCGGAACAGAGTCAATAAAAGGATATGTCTCTCTCATCCATGGAGGAGAAACACCATTATATAAAATTGTTGACAATGCAAACGATGAAGTCATGCAAATTGTAGAATGGGTGAACCAATGTACTCAGAATGATATTCTTTTAAAAGACATATGTATCGCTTCTCCAAGCATGGGATTGATGAAGGACTTACAATCACACTTGCATGTTAATGGTATTGCATATAAGGTCTTAAAAGGGACATCGAAAGTTGGATCTAACAATGGCATTTCACTTTGTACATTCCATTCACTTAAAGGACTTGAGTTTAAAGTTGTTATTTTAATGGGAGTAAATGAACGGAATATTCCATCAAAGGCGACAGACAGCTATCCTTTTAATGGAATGGATGTACTTGAGAAAAAAGAATTTCTTTCATCTAAACGTTCATTATTATATGTTGCAATAACGAGAGCAAGACAACTCGTCTATATGGTTGGTTATGGTGAACCATGCGGTTTGCTTGAAAATATAAATAAAACTATTTAAAAGCAACGGTATGAGTATGCTTGAAGATTTCAGACCACGTATTATTAATGTGACACGTAAGCTCTCAAAATGGACACTTTTGAGAATATCAAATATGTTTTACAATTTTAAGTAGAATTA
>ENA-ORSO01001407-ORSO01001407.1-human-gut-metagenome-genome-assembly--contig:-NODE-1407-length-14712-cov-2.706147_pt1 | contig 14712 bp, 6 predicted proteins | sample MGYA00241902_ERZ509168 | MGnify/ENA primary metagenome ERZ509168 (study PRJEB26280, sample SAMEA2338806) | human gut metagenome | biome: human gut; feature: human-associated habitat; material: faeces... | reverse complement strand
GTTTGGGAACAAGACTACCGGAAAAATATATATATATGAGGTAATCCGGGAAGATGCTCATTTACTATTTGGCTTTGCCGAGAAAATCGAAAGGGAGTTGTTCCTTTTGCTTACTTCCGTTTCTGGAGTGGGACCGAATACCGCACGCATGTTCCTTTCTTCTCTACCGCCATCCGAATTGGTTCAAGTGATCGGTTCAAAGAATGAGGCCGCATTGACTGCCGTGAAAGGGATTGGTTTGAAGACGGCCCAGCGTATCTTGGTAGATTTGAAAAATAAGGTGAAACCTATGGAGAGTATGGCCGGAAACTTGCCGGAGGCATCAGTCTCTAATGGAGCGGTAACCGAGGAGGCCGTAGCCGCATTGGTTATGTTGGGTTTCCAGAAAGCGGCTTCGCAAAAAGCGGTATCCGCTATTTTGAAAGGCTCGCCCACTTTAGCTGTGGAACAAGTAATTAAAACTGCGCTTAGAATGCTTTGATAATTGACAATTGAGGATTAACGATTAACAATTGACAATTAAATGAGAAAATGAGAAAACGAATACTGAAATATTCCATATGGATCGTTGTATTATTGTTTGGTGTCGGCTTGTATTCGCTGAATGCTGATTACCTTGCGTATACATCATCTTTGCCGGAATTGGAGTTGCTGGAAGCTCCGGAGGATACGATTCCTCCCCGTTATCCGGTAGCTAAAACTACACCGGAGGAATATCAAGATATCGTGAAACAATCACCTGCCGATTTGCGTGATCCGGAGAATGTCAAGACTACGATTGAGTATGATTTAAAGACGAATACGTATATTGTCCGTACGAAATTAGGCGATATGGAGATTGGTACGCCGATGAGTTTAACCCCAGCGGAATACCAAGATTATTCTATGCAACAATCACTTCGTTCCTATTTCCGCCAAAAGAACGAGGAAGAATTCCAAAAAGCTACGAATAAACAGTTCAACTTAACCGATATGCAGTTTAATATCGGTGCGGCGGAACGTATTTTCGGCCCCGGTGGAGTACGTGTAAGAACACAAGGTTCGGCCGAGATCACGATGGGATTGAAGACGAATAAGAATAATGATCCTTCTCTTCCGGAGCGTTCCCGTAAACGTACTTTCTTCAATTTTGACGAGAGTGTGCAGTTGAATGTACAAGCCTCGGTGGGTAGCAAGGTGAATTTCGGAATGAATTACAATACCGAGACCTCTTTTGATTTCGATTCCAAGAAATTGAAGTTGGCGTATACGGGCGAGGAGGATGAGATTATCAAATCGTTGGAAGCCGGTAACGTGAGCATGAATACCAGCAACTCCTTGATTAATGGAGGTGCGGCTTTATTTGGTATGAAAGCGGATTTACAATTTGGTAAGTTGCGAGTGAACGCCTTGTTTGCCCAGCAGGAATCTGAATCCAAGACGGTTAGCTCAAAAGGGGGCGTGCAGACGAAGCCCTTCGAGATCAAGGTGGATGAATACGACGAGAACCGTCACTTCTTCTTGGGCCATTATTTCTATGATAACTACGATAAGTTTATGGAGTCTTTGCCTACCGTCACCTCCGGTATCGAGATCTCTAAGATAGAAGTGTGGGTGACCAATAAACGAGGTAATTATGACCAGTCCCGCAATATCGTAGCTTTCACTGATTTGGGAGAAAATGAATCTCGTAATATCGGTAATACAGCCTTGGTAATGCCTTCCGGAACGGATAGGCGTCCGAATAATTCCGCAAACAATTTATATACGACTTTAACCACTCAATTTACGGGTGCCCGTAAGATTAATATGGTGAATGATGCTTTGAAAGGTGCCATGGAGGGAGGACGGGATTTTGAGAAAATCGAGAGTGCCCGTTTGCTAGAGTCGTCTGAGTATACATTAAACAAGAAATTGGGTTATATTTCTTTGAGGACTCAGTTACAGGCTGATGAGGTATTGGGTGTCGCTTTTAGTTTTATCTATAATGGCAAGACCTATCAAGTCGGTGAGTTCTCTACGGATAATAAAGAGAATACGAGTGACTGTATTTATGTGAAGTTGCTAAAGGGCATCACGATGTCGCCTGATATGATGTTCTGGGACTTGATGATGAAGAACGTATACTCATTGGGTGCTTATTCGGTGCAGAAAGAAAAGTTTAAATTGAACGTAACCTATCAAAGCGATTCTACCGGTACGTATGTAAACTATCTTCCGGAAGGTAATTGTGCGAATCAAATCTTGATTCGGGTATTAGGGCTGGATCGCTTGGATACCTATGACAATCCGAATCCGGATGGCTTCTTCGATTTTATTGACGGTTATACGATACAGGCGGAGACCGGTAAGATTATATTCCCTTGTGTACAACCTTTCGGCTCGAAATTACGGGAAAAGGTAGGTAATGCCTATGCCAGTAAATATGTATTCCAAGAGTTGTATGACTCGACATTAACTGTTGCTCGCCAGATCGCCGAGAAAAATAAATTTCTTTTAAGTGGTGAGTATAAAGCCTCGTCGGGTTCGGAGATCGACTTGGGAGCTACTAACGTGGCCCGTGGATCCGTACGTGTCACGGCAGGAGGAGCTACACTGACCGAGAATGTGGATTATACGGTAGATTACAGTTTAGGACGTGTGACGATCTTGAATGAGAGCATCATATCGAGTGGGACACCCGTTAGCGTATCTCTGGAGAACCAGTCTACTTTTAATATGCAGCGAAAGACGATGATCGGGTTAGACTTGAATTACCAGTTCAATAAGGACTTCATGGTCGGTGCCACGGTTATGCATATGTCGGAAATGCCTCTTACGGTAAAAACCACTTTGGGAGATGAGTCTATAAAGAATACTTTATGGGGCTTGAATACCTCTTATAAAGCCGAGAGCCAGTGGTTGACAAACGTATTTGATAAGTTACCCTTGTTGACATTGACCAAACCTAGCCAAATCTCATTCAATGCGGAATTCGCTCATTTAATAGCGGGACATTATGAGAATCAATATACGGGTGGTTACTCTTATTTGGATGACTTCGAGTCTACACAAAGTGGTATGGATCTTTTGAACCCGTATGCTTGGAACTTGGCGAGTACCCCCTATGAAGATTCGAATCCTAAATTTCCGGAAGCGGAGAAGGTGAACGATATCGCTTATGGTAAAAACAGAGCTTTGTTGGCTTGGTATACGGTAGACGGAATCTTCACTCGGAAGAGTTCCTCTTCCCGCCCTCGACATCTTACGAATGATGATTTATCGAATCATTACACCCGTGGAGTCAGTTATAAAGAGATCTTCCCGAATAAAGAGTTGGGAACCAATGATAATACGACTTTGCCTGTATTAAACCTCGCTTTTTACCCGAATGAGCGTGGTCCGTATAACCTAGATGCGGAAAATGTAAACTCGGACGGTACGTTGGGTAATCCGGAAAAACGTTGGGGCGGTGTAATGCGTAAGATCGAGCCTAGCGATTTGGAATCTGCCAATTATGAATATATCGAATTCTGGCTTTTAGACCCGTATCTTGAGGACGAGACAGCCGAGGGTGGTGACCTATACTTTAACTTGGGTGAGATTTCCGAGGATATCTTGAAAGATGAGCGGAAATTCTTTGAGAATGGTATGCCTGTGGACGGTGATATGTCGAAAGTTGATACGACTGTTTGGGGTAAGGTGCCTCGCACGCAAAGTACGGGATATGCGTTTGATGCCCATAATCGTGAGCTGCAAGATGTCGGTTTGAACGGTCTTTCTACGGAGGAAGAGCAAATTTTCCCTACGTATGCGGATTATTTGAATAAATTGAGGGCGAAACTATCCGGCGAGACAATCTCTAAGATGATGGATGATCCGTTTTCTCCTTTTAACGATCCTGCCGGGGATAATTATCACTATTTCCGTGGGGATGATTACGATGCTAAGGAGTTGGATATCTTATCTCGCTATAAACGATATAACGGTACAGAGGGAAACTCACAAGAATCCGATCAAAGATATGCTACAGCCGGAAAGAGTACACCAGATGTGGAAGATATCAATGGCGATAATACGTTGAATGAGACAGAGAAATATTTTGAGTACAAGATCTCTCTCCGTCCAAAAGATTTGCAGGTCGGTGTAAACAACATCGTTGATGAGCGTACTCCGGAAGTAACCTTAATGAATGGTGATAAGGAGAAAGTAAAATGGTATCTATTTAAGATTCCTATTAAAGATTATGAGAAGAGGGTTGGAGCGATCCGGGATTTCAAGACAGTCCGTTTCATGCGTATGTATATGACAGGATTCCGTAAGTCTACGGTTCTGCGTTTCGGTACCTTGGAATTGGTTCGTGGTGATTGGCGTACTTATACGCAGGATTTGTCAAATCCTCTTATTCCGCCAAAGTCTGATGGACAGATCGTCGTATCTTCTGTAAATATAGAGGAGAACGGGCAGCGTCAGCCGGTCAACTATGTGTTGCCTCCGGGTATCAGCCGTATGTTCGATTCCAGCCAGCCTCAGTTGCTTCAACAGAACGAGCAGGCATTGTCTATGAAAATAACGGATTTATCTCCTGCGGATGCACGTGCGGTTTATAAATCTACCGCTTATGACCTTCGCCGGTATAAACGATTACAAATGTTCGCTCATGCGGAAGCGCCGATTGATGAGAGCAAGACTTTGTCGAATGGTGATTTCTCTGTATTTATTCGTTTAGGTTCTGACTATAAGAATAATTATTATGAGTATGAGGTGCCTTTGGATCTGACTCCCCATAGTACTATTCTTTATAATACGAACAATAGCGCGGATCAAGAAAAAGTATGGCCTTTAAATAATACCTTGAATTTTAAACTGGAGACTCTAACCGACTTGAAGTTGGAGCGAAATAAATTGAAACGTCAAGGACAGGGAAATATAAGCTACCAAAAGGTTTATTCGAAAAATGATCCGGATAATACGCGTAATAAAATCAGTATCATCGGTAACCCTAGCTTAGCGGAGGTGAAAGTGATCATGATCGGCGTACGTAATAATACGGGTGATATCAAGAGCGGTGAGGTCTGGGTAAACGAACTTCGTATGACCGATTTCGATGAGAAAGGCGGTTGGGCCGCTAATGCGAATCTGAACGTCGCTTTATCAGATTTGGGTACAGTCAATGTAAGTGGACGAATGGAAACCGCTGGTTTCGGTGCGTTGGATCAGTCGCTGGCCGAACGTCGGATGGATGATTATTCGCAATATAGTGTGGCGACCTCGATTGAGTTGGGTAAGTTGTTCCCTGAGAAAGCAAAGGTTAGCATACCTTTTTACTATGCTTATTCGAAAGAGACTACAACTCCTGAGTATGATCCGTTGAATGAGGATATTAAGCTTTCGGACGCTTTGGATGCGGTAGAGACCCAAGCCGAGAAAGACTCCATCAAGAGTTATTCTTTGGATCAGACCACTATTAAGAGCGTCTCTTTCAATAACGTAAAGGTAGATATCCGTAGCAAGAACCCGATGCCGTATGATCCGGCTAACTTCTCGTTAGGTTACTCTTATAGCCAGAACAGTAAGAAGAATCCGGAGACCGAATATGAGACAACCAAGGATTACCGGGGTAATTTCGCTTATAATTATACGCCTTACGTGAAACCGTTCCGACCCTTCGAGAAGTTGAAGAAGAATAATGGATATACGAAATATATCAAGCAATTCGGACTGAATTACGTTCCGTCGAATATTAGTTTCCAGACAGCGATGATGCGGAATTACTATGAGATTAAGCTAAGGGATTTGACAAGTTCTACGGATGGAGGTAACCAGTTGCTCTCATTCAGTCACAATTTCTTGTGGGACCGTGCCTTCAGTTTACGTTGGGACTTTACGAATAATCTGAGCATGACGTTTACTTCCGGTACGAATGCCCGTATCGAGGAACCGAATGTTCAAGTGAATAAGAAATTGAATCCGGATGATTATCAGGTATGGAAGGATTCCGTGAAGCAAAGTATCCGTGATTTGGGCACTCCTTTGAAATATGACCAAACGTTTAATGTCACTTGGAATATGCCATTGCAATTCATACCGGCATTAGACTGGGTAAATAGTTCATTGACTTATAATGCCACGTACAACTGGGATCGTGGAGCCAATGTCGCTAGTGTTGAACTGGAACAGGGTAATATAATAAAGAACCAACGTCAATTTGACTGGCAGGGTAGTTTCAATTTGCAGTCATTGTACAATAAGAATAAATATCTGAAGAAGATCAACCAGAAATTTATGGCCTCTTCCCGGGTAAGCGCTCGTCAACCGGAGAAAAAGAAGAAAGAGGTGAAACTAGAGAAAGAGATTCAATTGAGCCCGGATAGTGGAACGATCGTGCAGCATGGAATGTTTACGAAGAAGGTTCGTATCACGGCACGTGGAGCGGATGGGAAGGTCTATTCCATTAAATATAAGCCGGTCAATTACGCTCAAGTCATGATCTTGAATAAAGATACGGCTCATTTGAAGCTGACAATTGTGCCTGGTCCTCAGCCTTTGGAGGGAACTTTAACAAAAGTCGCTGAATATAGTAGCCGTTTCTTGATGATGGTACGTCGGGTAAACATACAATATTCGTTGGTAGACGGTATGATGTTGAGTGGTTACGCTCCGGAGGTTGGTGATATGTTCGGACAACGGCGTACAGGAACTTTGGCTCCGGGACTCGGTTTTGCCTTTGGAGCGGTAAGAAGGAGCTTTATCGACGAGGCGGACGAGCGGGGCTGGTTGGTAAAGAATGAGAATATGACGACGCCTGCCATGATCAATAGCGCGAAGAATCTTACGATCCGTGCGAATCTAGAACCTATAGCCGGCTTGAAGATTGATTTGAACGCAAACCGGGTAGATACCCGTAGTACCGATATCTATTATATGCAAGACGGTATGCCCGAGCAGATGGGAGGTAGCTTTACGATGACGACGATTGCCTTGGGTAGCGCTTTCGGCGGTAGCGGAAACGCTAATAACGGTTATTCCTCGAAAGCGTTCGATAAATTTATCGCTCACCGTAGCGTGATCGCCCAGCGCTTGGTGGATACATATTCCGGTACGGTTTATCCGAGTTCCGGTTTTATGGCGGGGCATGCTTTAGCGGGAAAACCTTATGATCCAGCCGTAGGGGGAGGTGTAAGTCTGAATTCCATGGAGGTATTGGTACCTGCTTTTTTGGCGGCTTATACAGGCAAGGACCCAAATAAGGTAGGTCTGTCAGCTTTCCCGTCCATTAAGAGTCTGCTACCGAACTGGCGTGTTACGTATGATGGCTTGATCCGTATACCGGTTATCCGCAAATACTTTAAGAGCATGATGTTGAGTCATCAATATCGTTGTTCCTATAGCGTAGGTGCGTTTTCCTCCTTCTTGGATTGGGTAGATGCCGGGCAGGATGGTTTGGGATATATCCGTGATATCCAAACCGGTAATCCTACGCCATCGTCTCCTTATGATATAGCGGCCGTGAGTATCACGGAAGGATTCAGCCCGTTGTTTGGTGTAGACGCTACTTTATTGAATAATATAACCGGTAAGTTTGAGTTGCGCAAGACTCGTAACTTAAGCCTGAATATTTCCTCTTACCAATTGGTGGAAGCGCTTTCCAACGAATTCGTGATAGGAGTAGGATATAAGTTGACTGAGTTTAACAAGGTGTTGAAAATGAAAAAGACACGGGACTTCAGTAATGATCTTACGATCCGCTTAGATTTCTCTTACCGTAAAATGCAATCGTTGATCCGTAAGATAGAGGATCAGTTTACGCAGGCTACCAGCGGGAATATCGCCAAGACCATCCAGTTCTCTGCGGATTACGGGTTAAGTCGTGCCTTGACATTGAGAGCGTTCTATGATTTACAGATCAATGAGCCGATCGTGTCCACCTCATCTTACCCGACTTCGAACTCAAACTATGGTATTAGTTTACGGTTCTCCTTAGCGCAATAAAAAGAGTATAGTCTATTTACAGGACTTCTTGGTCTGTTTTTAAATACCTGTCTAGCGGTATGGAATAAACCTTTATATTTGTGCGAAATATAATTTGGATATGAAGAATACTTACAAATTGATATTATTTCTTCTCTTGATAACCCAAGCCTCTTTCGGCCAAGACGTGAAAGGGTATATTAAGGATGCGGAGAGCAAGGAAGCTTTAGCCGGGGTAAACGTTTTTTATAAGGACAAAGGGGGTACGAGAGGAACTGTGTCTGATATAAACGGTTATTATGAGCTGAAAGTGACGGATGGCGACGCTGTATTGACTTTTAGCTATCTGGGATATGAAACGTTGAGCGTTCCCGTGAAAGTAGATCCGGGAGAGTTCTTGACACGTGACGTATCCTTACGAACAAACTCAAACTTGATGGACGAGGTAGTCGTGAGCGTCGGGCGTTATGAGCAAAAGCTAAGCGCTATTACCGTCTCTATGGAATTGTTGAAAGCGAAAGATATCACCGAAAGATTTAACGGATGTATTGAAGAATATCTCTGGTGTGGACGTAACGGACCGGCAACCTTCCGTACGCGGTGGTACGGGATGGACCTATGGCGTGGGTAGCCGTTGCTTGATTCTGGTGGACGGAATGTCGGTATTAACTCCGGGTTCCGGCGAGATAAACTGGAATATGATCCCGATGGAGAACGTCGATCAAGTAGAGGTACTGAAAGGGGCCTCTTCCGTATTATATGGCTCTTCTGCCTTGAATGGTTTGATTCACGTGAAAACGAAACGCCCCGGATTAGATCCGGTAACACAGGTGAACGTACAAGGAGGATTGTATGGGAAGCCGCGCCAAGACGGGACGCCTTTATATGGAGGCTTGGATCTCTCTCATTCCCGTAGGATCAAGAATTTTGATTTGACAGTGGGGGCTAATACATTCTTGGACGACGGGTATCGGCAGGATAATTACAATCGCCGTGTCCGGGTCGGTGGGAATCTTACGTATCACGATCCCCGGGTACAAGGGTTGAACTATGGCGTGAACGTGAATTACTTGTATAACGATTATACCGGTTTCTTTATCTGGCGTTCTCCGGAGGAACCCTATATTCAATCTCCGCTGGCGAATATGGGACGCCGTGAGAATACATTTTATATAGATCCTTTCTTGAATTATACAAATTCGGAAAAAGGAACGACTCATCGTTTCAAGGGGCGTTTCTTCCATCGGGGAAGCCGTATCATCACGCATACCACGGATAAGTCTCTTTTTGACATAACGAATAATATGGGTTTTGATATCTCATCCGTTCCGGAGATTATCAATATGGCGCAAAACTGGCAAACTGAGTTATTGCCGACCTTCTTACCGTATTTGCCGGAGGTGATGAACGGGAAGGTGAGCGGATTGATGGGTGAATTGGGCAAGTTGGGAAATCATTTTTTCCCGACAGCTACCTCGGCGGATTATATGGACTTGATTTCTTGGGTGATGGGACGTACTCCGCTACCCGATAAGAATAACGTAGGGGCTTGGTTGGTAGATGCCATGAAACCGATGGAGAAAAAAGCGCCGGAGGCTACGGATCATACCTATTCCTATAATCTGGATTACCAATTCAGCAAGAAGTTCGAACATTCACAACTCACGGTTGGAGGTACTTATGAGCGTATTCATGCGGATTCGAAAGTGACCGGGCAGCATAGTAGCGATAATGTGGCTACCTTCCTGCAATATGATCATAAGTTTATCGATCGTTTGAACGTCTCGGTCGGTGTTCGTCTGGAGTATTACCGGGTCGATGATTTCTACCGGGAAGCGGAGACGAAGATTTTCGGGGCGAAGGTTCCGGTAAAACCTGTTTTCCGTGGAGGCTTGAATTATGAGTTGGGTGAGTATAGTTTTATCCGGGCATCTTTCGGACAGGGATACCGTTATCCATCCGTTACGGAGAAGTTTATCCTGAAGGATATCGGAGGTGTGGGAGCTTTCCCGAACGCTGAATTGAAAGCGGAGCAAGGTTATAATGCCGAACTTGGTTTCAAGCAAGGTTATAAGTTCGGCAATTTGAAAGGCTTTGTCGATGTGGCTGGCTTTTATACCCGTTACAAGGATATGATCGAGTTCCGTTTCGGCCTGTTTAATAATAAGACCTTCGATTATATCGATGGGCTTTCCAAGTTGTTTAATGCGTTCTCTAGCGGCGACGGCTTAGGAATCGGCGCTCAGTTCACGAACGTAGGCCGGGCGGAGATTTATGGGGTAGATTTGTCTACCTCGGGTGTGTATGAGTTTAACCGTGATACTCGTCTGGCATATACTTTGGGGTATGTTTATACGAATCCGATCGATATGGACGTGGATTCACGGAACGCGGAGGAGGAAGCGAATGATGACTTAATGGCGATGCGTTCGAAATCGAATGACAGCAAGTATTTAAAATATCGCCAGAAACATTCCGTAAAGGGGGTATTCGATCTGGAATGGAAACGGTTTAATATCGGAACGAATATGTCATGGAAAAGCAAGACATTGGCGGTCGATTATTTTATGGTCGATGAGCGTATGAAAGCGGAGCCTAACCTGATGGATTATATGCGTTCGATGCTATTCGGAAACTTACATGATTATTGGGCAGAGAACAATAAAGGATATTTCGTCATGGATATGCGTGTCGGGATGAAAGTGACGAAGAATATCCATGTACAAGGACTGGTGAACAACCTCTTAAACAAGCGCTATAGCGCCCGTCCGATGGATGTCGGCGCACCTCGGACTTTCATTCTGCAAGTAGGAGCCAATTTCTGACAATTCACCCGGTTGTAGAGACGGAGCGTGCTCCGTCTCATCCCCCGTCTCTACAACATATGATAACTTTTCAACTCATTTCGTAAACGAATCGCTTGATTGTCCGTCACCTTATCCATCAGTTTCCAGAATCTTTCGCTATGGTTCATCTCTATCGTATGGCAAAGCTCATGCAATAATACATAATCCACCAAATGCCAAGGAAGAAGCATTAATGATTGCGAGAGGTTAATGCTCTTCTTCATTGTACAACTTCCCCAATGCGTTTTGCTATTATTGATTTTCACCCCGGTCAACATAAATCCATGTTGCCTTGCCAATAGCGTGATACGTTCCGGCAACAACCGTTTCGCCTCGTGGCGGAGCGCCTTCTCCAGCATGGATTTCAGTAAGGATTGCACCTCTTCCTCCTCGAAACGAGTCTCATTCGGACAAGCGATGTGCAGTACCCCATCTTCCAATCTCATGTAGAAATTACTTCGCTCGGTGCGGAAGATATGCAAGCGGAATGTCGTAGCCTGTAACTCCGATCTTTCGTCGAGCAGGGGCCGGGCCGGATGCTTCTGGAGCGCTTTTACCAGCCGGGCCTTGTTCTCCATGATAAAAGCGATCATACGTTTCTCGTCTCCCCCGGGTGGCATCGTGGCGGTTATCTTTCCTTTTGATATCTTGAGCGTGTATCGAGTGGCCCGGGGAGTGGTACGGAGCGTTATGACTCCCAAATCCTTGTCTTGTATATTCTTTTCCATTCCTGCCACAAAAGTAATACATTGAGAGAAACAATAATACGATGGAATTGATTATCTTCGCGATCGTAAAGGTTAAAAACATAATCAATATAATAAATTAGCAATCATGAGCAAAAAAGCACTTTTAATTATCTGTGATGGTTGGGGAATTGGTGACAAAGGTAAAGACGACGTGATCTTTAACACGCCGACTCCATATTGGGACGAGTTATTGAAAACTTATCCAGCCTCACAGTTACAGGCTTCTGGCGAGAACGTTGGTTTGCCTGACGGACAAATGGGTAACTCTGAGGTGGGCCACTTGAACATCGGTGCTGGCCGTATCGTTTACCAAGATTTGGTGAAGATCAACATCGCTTGCCGCGAGAATACGATCATGGAGAACCCGGAGATCAAACGTGCTTATGGCTATGCGAAAGAGAATAATAAGCAGATCCACTTCATGGGCTTGGTTTCCGATGGTGGTGTACATAGCTCTTTGGAGCATTTAATGAAACTGACGGATATCGCCAAGGAATACGGAATCAGCAAGGCTTATGTACATTGCTTCATGGATGGCCGTGATACGGACCCGAAGAGTGGTAAAGGTTTTATCGAGACGTTGGAGAATCATCTGAAGACTACCGGCGGTAAGATCGCTTCTATCATCGGACGTTATTACGCTATGGACCGTGACAAACGTTGGGAACGTGTGAAAGAGGCTTACGATTTATTGGTCGAAGGTAAGGGTAAGCAAGCCGAGTGCATGGTAAAAGCGATGGAAGAGTCGTACGCCGAGGGTGTAACGGACGAGTTCATCAAGCCGATCGTTCACGTTGAGAACGGAAAGCCGGTTGCTGTTATCGAGGAAGGCGATGTCGTGATCTTCTTCAACTATCGTAACGACCGTGCGAAAGAGCTTACGGTTGTATTGACTCAGCAAGATATGCCGGAGGCTGGTATGCATACGATCCCGGGCTTGCAATATTTCTGTATGACTCCGTACGACGCTAGCTTCAAGGGTGTTCATATCTTGTTCGACAAAGAGAACGTAAATAATACGCTGGGTGAGTTCTTGGCAAACGTAGGTAAGACTCAGTTGCATATCGCCGAGACAGAGAAATACGCTCACGTGACTTTCTTCTTCAACGGTGGCCGCGAGACTCCGTTCGATAGCGAGGAGCGTATCTTGGTCCCTTCTCCTAAAGTGGCTACTTACGACTTAAAACCGGAAATGAGCGCTTTCGAGGTGAAAGATAAATTGGTGGACGCTATCAATACGAAGAAATTCGATTTTATCGTAGTGAACTACGCCAACGGTGATATGGTAGGCCATACGGGTATCTACAAAGCGATCGAGAAAGCGGTCGTAACGATCGACGCTTGCTTGCACGATACGGTTGAGGCCGCTAAAGCCAACGACTATGAGGTAATCATCATCGCTGACCATGGTAATGCGGATCACGCCTTGAACGAGGATGGCACTCCGAATACGGCTCATTCCTTGAACCCTGTTCCATTCGTTTATGTGACAGCCAACAAGGACGCTAAAGTAGAGGATGGTATCTTGGCCGATGTGGCTCCTTCAATCCTTCACATCTTGGGCTTGAAACAGCCGAAGGAGATGACTGGCAAGTCATTGATTAAATAAGAGCTAGGCGCATCTTATGATCCAGATAGATGACACTTTAGTAAGTCTTGACGTTATTGAGCGTTATTTTTTATGTGATCTTTCCAAATGTAAGGGGGAGTGCTGCGTGGAAGGAGATTCCGGCGCTCCATTAGAGGATTCGGAGTTGGCGAAGCTCCAGAAAGTATTGCCCATTATCTGGAATGATTTATCCCCGAAAGCTCAAGAGGTCATTAATAAGCAAGGCGTAGCTTATATCGATGAGGAAGGCGATACGGTTACCTCTATCGTGAACGGCAAAGATTGTGTCTTTACCTGTTACGACGCCGATGGTACTTGTAAATGCGCTATCGAGAAAGCATACCGGGAAGGTAAGACGGATTTCTATAAGCCTGTTTCTTGCCATCTTTACCCGATACGTGTCACTCAGTATCGGGATTTCAAGGCCGTGAACTATCATCGCTGGAGCGTTTGTAAGGCAGCGGAGATCTTAGGAAAGAAAGAGCAATTGCCGGTTTATAAGTTCCTCAAGGAGCCCTTGATCCGTAAGTTCGGCCAGGCTTGGTATAAGGCCTTGGAAGAGTGTGCGGAGGAATGGAAGAAGCAGCGTGAGGAGTAGCTTTTAGATCGTTTATAAATATAAAAAATCCCTTCAGTCTCTCCCTTTGATAACTATACGTTAAAAACGGATGGAGGCTGAAGGGATTTTGTTTTATAGTCGCTCTATTTCCTCAAGGGAAAGGCCGGTGCATTTTTGGATGATAAGAGGGGTTATTCCCTCGGCTTTCATATTACGTGCCGTAGATTCTTTCCCTTTTTGCAGTCCTTCTTGCAATCCTTTTTGCAATCCTTTTTCCATGCCTTCTTCCATCCCTTTTTTCATGCCTTTCTCAACGGCGAAGTCCAAGGTGTTATAATAATCATTATACATCTTCCACTCCGCCTCGTACTGCTTCCGTTGCTTGGGTGTTAGGTTCGCCATGGATCCGATGCGTTCCAACCGCTCGAATATGGCCTTGCGTGCCTTGAATGGCATTCTGTCTAATGTGTCCATATGCTTTAGTACATAAATCCAACGTTCAAAATCAGTCTCGCATTCTTCCTCCTCTTTGTTGAATCGAGGAAGCTCAATATAGATCTGGCGGAACTTGGGGTTGAATACCTGTCCGTTCTCTCGGTCCGCCAGCACGATGTCCCTTCGGAACTTTCCTTCGTTCCTGTTATTGTTTGGCCTGTTCTCCTCGTCTAGCGTGAAGTTCAAGAAAAAAACACCGTACACGGCCGTCAGCTCATAGTCCCATGTTCCCTTTATCCCCTGTTCCACCACCGAGTGCGAGAGGTAATACAAGGCCCTGTCCTTGAAGTGGGGCTGTTCCCTGTTCTGCATCTCGATTATGATCCGTTTGCCCTTGTCGGTCTCGCAATGGATATCGAAGATGACCTTCCTTCCTTGCTCTGTCTCGGGCAATCGCTCATTGTTCATGATCCTCAGGTCCATGATAGTATGCTCCCCTTCGAGGAGGTCGTTCAGGAACTCGATTAAAATGTCCTTGTCCATTTCCCTGCCGAATATGTGCTTGAAGCCGAAATCGGTGAAGGG
>ENA-ORSO01001397-ORSO01001397.1-human-gut-metagenome-genome-assembly--contig:-NODE-1397-length-14777-cov-20.522280_pt1 | contig 14777 bp, 10 predicted proteins | sample MGYA00241902_ERZ509168 | MGnify/ENA primary metagenome ERZ509168 (study PRJEB26280, sample SAMEA2338806) | human gut metagenome | biome: human gut; feature: human-associated habitat; material: faeces... | reverse complement strand
CGTAACATTTTTCCGTTTTAGTCCTTAAAAATGGGGACTTTTTCAGTGCCCTCACCGCAAGCAGGTAGAGAACGTAACGGTTATGCCCTTCAGCACCAAGGCCAATCAGAGCGCTGAGGCCGACTATAAGGCTGGCGACCTGCTCGTAGGCTCTACGCTCAATGCCGCTCCCTCAACCGAGGCCGTGCGCATTGAGGCTAAGCACATTATGAGTCAGGTAGACATTCGCCTCAAGCCAGGCGCTGGCTTTACTGAAAGCACGCTGGCCGCCGCTAACGTGAAGGTGAGCCTGAACAACATCAAGACATCGGCCACCGTCGACCTGGCCACAGCCACAGCCACGGCCACAGGACAGCCCTCTGCCATCACCCCCTACAACGATGGCTCGGCCTACCACGCCATCATCGTGCCGCAGCAGGTGGCACAGTGTAACCTCATCACCGTGAACGTGAATGGGCGCGACTTCAATCTGCCCAAGGCCTTCACCTTCCAGAGCGGCAAACGCCACACCTTTACCGTAACGCTCGATAAGACCAGCAGCGGCGTGAACGTTACCATCGGTGCATGGGAGAACGATGGCAACGACAACGGAGGATCGGCTATTTAGCTATTTAAAGGAAAAGTGAAAAGTGAAAAGTGAAAAATCCTATTGCTTATTTCCTTGTAAAGTGAAAAGGGAAAAGTGAAAAGTGAAAAATCCTATTGCTTATTGTAAAACGAAAAGGGAAAAGTGAAGAGTGAAGAGAAGAAAGAAGAGGGAAGAAAGAAGAAATTAAAAAAGGTATTGTCCGTTAACTTCCATCCGCCACAGGCGGATTAACTTCCATTGCCTTCCAATAACTTCCTTTAGGTATTATTACCTTCCGATAACTCCCTACATATTATACACAAACCTAACGGCTGTTTTATGAACAAGACACACAAAAACACAATTATATATATGGCTGCTATGGTTGTTGCCATGCTGCTTGGCGCCTGCTCTGACGATATGTTCGACGCAGGTAGCCTGCTGCACGGCGATGACCGTATACAGCTCTCTGGCGACATCGACCAGCTGGCGGTGACACGTGTCAACGACAACGGCTTCTGCAACGGCGATGTGATGGGCGTGTACATTGTCGACTACGACGGTGGCACCCCCGGCACGCTGAAGGCCAGCGGCAACCGTGGCGACAACGTGCGCCACACGTTCGACGAGCCTAACTATAAATGGAACTCGGCCTATGATCTATACTGGAAAGACAAGCACACCCACATCGACGTGTACGGATATTATCCTTTTGCCAACCCCGAGAGCGTGGACAGCTACCAGTTTGAGGTGAAGCGCGACCAGAGCAAGCCCTCTGAGAACGGCGAGATGGGCGGCTACGAGGCCAGCGACTTTCTGTGGGGAAAGGTGGCCGACGTGGCGCCTACCACCAGTGTGATACGTCTGCCCATGAAACACCGTATGGCCAACGCCCGCGTGACGCTGGTTGAGGGTAGCGGCTTTGCAGCAGGCGAATGGGCTGGAACGGAGAAAACCGTGCTGGCCCCCAACCTGATACGCAAGGCCAGCATCAATCTGGCCGACGGCACCGTGACCGCCAACGGTAGCGTGGAGGCCACGGCCACCATGCCATCGCGCTTGGGCAACGAGTGGCGTGCCATCGTGGTGCCGCAGACCGTAAAGGCTGGCGTAACGCTGTTCAGCATCACCATAGGCGGCGTGCCCTACAAGTTTGCCAAGAACGAGGCGTTTACCTATATGCCCGGCAAGATGAGCAATTTCTCTATTCGCGTAGACAAGAAAGCCGGTAGCGGACAATATCAGCTCACGCTCATCAGCGAGAGCATCACACCGTGGGAGAACGACCTCGTGAGTCACGATGCCACGGCAAAAGAGTATGTGGTGGTGAACTGCCCGACGGCTGGAGGACTGAAGGATGCCATTGCAGCGGCTAAGCTCGACTATACCAAAGTAACCAATCTGAAGATTACGGGCGAGATTAACGACATCGACTTCAATTTTATGCGCTTCAGCATGAAGGCGCTGGAGGCATTGAACCTGAAAGAGGTAACCTTAGCGAAGTCGGGAACTATTAATCCTGGAGAAAAAGACGAAATCCCCATGGGGGCCATGGCGGACACTAAGCTGAACTATCTTGTCTTGCCAGACAGGTTGAAGGGCATCCGTTCATCTGCGTTCTACAGGTGTAAATACCTGGTAGGCTCATTGGTTATACCCGAAGGTGTGGAGGTAATACAAACTAGTGCCTTTTGTGGTTGTTCCAGCCTGGATGGAACCCTGACACTGCCATCAACATTGAAAGAAATAGGTGGTAGTGCCTTTGCCGCTTGTTCTTCTCTCACTGGAAATCTTTCTTTGCCAGAAGGCTTAGAGAAAATAGGCGACAATGCATTCGCAGGCTGCAGTGGGTTTTATGGAGAACTGCATTTGCCCAATTCATTGAAAGAAATAGAATCTTGGGCTTTTGCCACCTGTCAAGGCATAACAGGGTCTTTAACGATTCCACAAGGAATAACAAAAATAAATGATTATACATTTGCTGATTGTGGTTTCAACGGCAATTTGTATCTCCCAGACGGAATAACTGACATTGATGGACATGCTTTTACTTCCTGCGGATTCAGAGGCGAACTCGTATTGCCTAGAAACTTGAAAACAATTGGTGACGGTGCCTTTGCTAGTTGTAGCTTTTCTGGGACTTTGCATCTGCCTTCCACCTTGTTGTCAATTGGTGAAAGTGCTTTCTTCTACAACGACCAGCTGACAGGCACGTTGGAAATTCCTGAGAAAATAACGAGCATAAAATCATCGGCTTTTAGCGGTTGCTCCCAGATAGAAGGTTTGGTGCTCCCTGCTAATATGGAAACCATCCAACCCGATGCTTTCGAGTTTTGTTACCAGATAGGTTCTATAGTTTGTAAGGGTGCCGAACCCGCCTATGTAAAGAGCGGAGCTTTTAACGGTGTGCCGAAAGACAACTTCACGGTGGAAGTTCCCGAATCGGCCGTGGCGCAATATCAAACGGCTGTAGGGTGGAACGAGTTTAAACGCATAGCCGCCCACCACGAGCTGGTGTGCCGCCCCTCTATAGCTTGCGCCTTGGCCACAGAACATAAGCAGAGCCTTATAGTGGATGCCGAGGGCGAATGGGAGGTGGCCAGCAAGCCCGACTGGTGCGAGGTGTCGCCCGCGAGCGGCAACAAGAAGACAAAGGTTACGCTCACCATCAATGCCATGGCCAAGAACGGATCCAGCCGTGAGGGCAAGGTGGTGTTCCGCTTGAAAGAAGAAGAGTATACCCACGAGTGCCGCGTAAGCCAGTATGGCTACGCGTATGGCGAAGACCAGTGGCTCACCCTGCAAAAGGCCACCAAGGGCAAGAAAGGCGGCATCAACATTGTGCTGCTGGGCGACGGCTACGACGCAAAGAGCATTGCCGATGGCAGCTATCTCAGGACCATGAAGCAGGAGATGGAGTATTTCTTCGGACTGGAGCCTTACACCACCTACCGTGGCTACTTTAATGTTTACACGGCCTTCCCCCTCTCTACCGAAAGCGGCGTGGGCACGGTGAACACCATACGCTACAACCGCTTCAACACCACCTTTACGGGTGGGGTGAAGCTGAAAGCCGACTATGACGAGATATTTGCCTACGCCCTTAACGCACCCACGGTGACCAAAGACAACCTGAACCAAACGCTCATCATCATGGTGCCCAACACCACCGAATATGGCGGCATGACGCAGATGTGGACCAGCGGTGCGGCCATAGCCTTCTGTCCGCTCAGCACCTACAGCTATCCGCTTGACACGCGTGGCGTGGTGCAGCACGAGGCGGGCGGCCACGGCTTCGGCAAGTTGGGCGACGAGTATATCTACCACAACGCCTTTATAGACAACTGCCAGTGCACGGATGGCTGCGACCACGGGTTTGCTTTCAATATATACAAGGCCCTCGGCTGGTACGAAAACCTCTCTTTCACGGGCAAGATGCAGAGCGTGCCCTGGAGCCACCTCATCTTCGACCCGCGCTACAGCGACATTGTCAACATATACGAGGGTGGCTATATGCACAGCCGTGGCGTGTTCCGCTCAGAGCAAAACTCGTGCATGAACAACAACATACCTTATTACAGCACCATCAGCCGCGAGAGCATCGTGAAACGCATCAAGCGCTATGCTGGCGAGACCTACTCGTTTGACGACTTTGTGAAGAACGACAAGCGTGAGGCTGGCAACGTGACACGCAGCACAGGCACAAGCGGCAGTGTGGGCAACGTAAACAGTGGCATGCACCAGCACGCGCCCGTGATACACAGAGGCAACCCGCTGAAAATGCCTAAGGTGAGAAAACATCGCCGCTAAGGTGTGATGAGTAATAAATAAAAATATGTAATTTTGCATTTACTTATATGAAGAAACATATCATAAGCGGCATAGGCTTTGCACTGGCCCTACTGGCCCTTGTGGCCTGTGCCGACGACAACGAGCCGCAATATAAGGATGCCCGGCACACGCCCATGACATTTGAGGTGACGCACCCCAGCCAGACGCGTGCCACAGCTACCAGCTTTGAGGGCGGCGACCGCATAGGCCTGTATGTGGCACAAGCCGATGCGCCGCTGGAGATAGGCGGCAACCTGGTAAACAACGAGGCCCTGACCTACAACGGCAGCCGCTGGACGGCCGCACACACCCTTTATTGGGACGAAGGCACCTACAACGCCTATGGCTACTATCCCTACATACAGGGTGTGAGCAGCATCGACGACCAGCCCTTCAGTGTGGCCACTGACCAGAGCACGGCCAAGACTGCTACGGCCCTGGGTGGCTACGAGGCCAGCGACCTGCTCTTTGCCACCAGCAAGGGCATAAAGGCGTCGGCATCGCCCATCAACCTTACCTTCAAGCACATTATGAGCAAACTGAAGATAAGGCTTGTGAAGGGCGAAGACTTTGAGGGCGAAATGCCCACCACGGCTCAGGTGTATATACACAACACGGTGCCTACGGCTACCATCGACCTTCAGGCTGGCATGGCTACACGCTATGTTAAGGGCGCCCAACAAACCATCACCGCGCATCAGGATGACGACTATGTGTACTCGGCTATCCTCGTGCCGCAGCGTGTAGAAAACCGCCAGCCACTTGTTGAGGTGGTAATGAAGGGTGTGAGCTACATGTATGAGAGCAAGTTTGTGTTCAAACCGGGCGTGGAGCATCTCGTCAACCTCATCATCACCAACAATCCTGATAACGTGAAGATAGAGATTGGCGGCGAGGTGGAGAACTGGCAATAATTGAATGAAGAAAAGGATATACATATTGTCAGCCTTTGTGCTGATTCTCTCTCTATGGGCAGTGGCTTTATGGCTGCTGCCCTTTAGAGGTTATAAGGACGTAGCTCAAGAAACGCGCTACGGCGTGAGCGAGGGCATGCAGCTGGTAGAGCAGGTTATGGCCCGTGGCGAACGACAGTGGGTGGTAGAGGATGCCGATGGCGACATCTTGTTTCGCATACCGCTGCGTGGCTGCCTTATCGACACACGATTTCGTAACGGCAGGCTGGCCTTTCGCGAGGTGGCCACAGGTCGCGAAGGCTACATCGACCGTCAGGGCATGGTGGCCTTTGAGGGTGGGGCCGAAGGCGGAAAGCGGCCCGCCGTGGTGGTGCCTGAAGACCGCGCTACAAGCATGACGGTGCCCCCGGCAACTGAGGCTAATGTGGCGCCTATGGCTGGGGGCAAAGCTGATCCTAAAGCTCAGGCGCCCGCCGCCTCTTTATCTGCCGCCGACATACGCCACATGGCACAGAATAGTCCGTTTTATGCTGAGGCTGCCAAGATACTAAAAGGTAAGCTCAGCGAGACCGATGCTGCCAGCCGCCGCCAGATATTGACTTATTGCGAGCATCTGCGCACGGCCTATACCACCAAGGATATCGACTTTCTGCGTCAGGTGTTCAGCGACAACGCTCTCATCATTGTGGGCAATGTGGTGAAGACAACCAAGGGGGCTGGCCACGTGCAGGCCGACAGTCGGGTGACCTACGCTCTGCACACCAAACGCACCTATCTGGCACGCCTGACCAAGGTGTTTGCTGCCAACAAGAAGGTAGACGTGCGCTTCACCAACTTCCGCATCCTTCGCCATCCCACCCGCGATGGCATATACGGGGTGTCGATGCGCCAGCGCTATCGCAGCGACCGTTATGCCGACGATGGCTGGCTGTTCTTGTTGTGGGACTTTCGCAACCCCTCGATGCCGCTCATTCATGTGCGCACGTGGCAACCGTCGGCCACGGTGGAGGGGGGCGACGGTGTGATAGACATCTCCGACTTCAACCTTGAATAAAAACAATGAGTGACATGACAACCTATTGGAGAAAACAAATAGCAGCGCATAGGCTCATCATCTTCTTTCTGCTGTGCCTCTGCACTCGGCCCTGTATGGCCTCGTGGGCTACAGGGTCGGCCGACAGCACCTTTACGGTGGAACGTTTCAGACAGCTCGACACCGACGTGAGCGCCTTTATTGATGCTGTGCGCGACCTGAATGGCGAGGCTTGCGCCTTGGTCAAGGTGGTGGCGCCACCCGACTTCGCTTTCTCCTCGCCCTTGGGCATCGTGAAACGGTGTGACGAGGTGGGCGAGATATGGCTCTATCTGCCCAAAGGCACCAAGCAGCTCACCATCAAGCATCCGCTGTGGGGCGTGCTGCGCGACTGGCCGTTAGGCATGAAGCTGGAGAGCCGCATGACCTACGAGCTACGCCTGCGTCTGCCCACCGAAAGGGTGGTGGAGAAGCATGACACCATTGTGTATACGCAGACGGTTACCGACACCGTCACCATCGCACCCCCGCGTCGCGTCATCCCGCTTCATGCCTATGCCCTGGTCACTGCTTCGCTGCATACCGACGGCCCTTCGTGGGGCGTTATGCTGGCGCTCATGCGCCGCACGGGTGGCTATCTGCATGCTAACACTAATCTGCGCTCCGCTCCATCGGCCATAGGCACTTGCGATAAGGACGGCTACGTGACAAGCACCGCTGATGGTGCTGTGGCAAGCACCGCTAACGGCTCTCTCGACTCGTCAGTAAAACCTTACTATACGGGTCGTACGCGTACCGCTGCCTATGTGGTAACGGCTGGTTTGGTGCACCGCCTCGGCCAGCACCTCAGTATGTTTGAGGGCGTAGGCTACGGTCAGCACACCACCTCATGGCAGCTGTCGGCTTCAAACGGTGGCGGTTGGCTGCGCAACGAGGGCCTCTCGCATAAGGGCATGGCGGCAGAGCTGGGCGTGATGGCACACATAGGAAGGGTGAGCGTTAGCGTATCAGCTCTCACCATTGCTGGTAAGCAGTGGCAAGGAGGCGTGGGCGTTGGAGTCAGGCTGTTTAAAGGAAAAAGTAAAAAATGAAAAATATTGTCTACCCTATATGGATAGGGGCTGTTGCTATGCTGTGCGTAGCGCTACTGGGAGCGTGCCGCAGTGATAAGCCCGACAACCTTGAACCACAGCTGCACACGCTGGAGGCCACAGACATCAGTCGCACCGAGGCCACAATAGCAGGACAGTGCCAGGTGGAGAAGGGGGCGGTGCGCCCGCAACTGTGGTTCTGCTATGGCGAAGACGAGCGCATGGAACAGAAGACAGATATCGTTAATGCCGATGGCACGGCCGGTGGCAGGGTGCAGCTTCAGCTTACATCGCTCACGCCCGGCACCACTTATTATTATATGTTGCAGGGCGGCAGCGGAAAGGCCGTGCTGAATGGCGAACGCCTCAGCTTTACCACTCTGCCTAACGAAAAGCCGGTGGTGGGCAAGGTAGAGGTGCTGGGCATAAGTCCGCTGAGCGTCATCGTGGGCTACACCATAGCCGACACGGGCGGCGACCCTGTAACGCAGAGCGGCTGTTACCTATTGCGGCAAGACAATACGGCTGCCGATGGTGGATGGGCTAACGCCACCAGGGTGGTGCAGACCGATGCCGCCACTGCCGATGGCATGTTGCGTCTGCACATAGGCGGTCTGCAGCCCGGTGCTACCTACACCATACGCCCCTTTGCCGCGAACAAGAATGGCGAGGCGGTGGGCGAGGGCGTGACGCTGGTTACCTCAACGGCCACCACCATCAGCGAGGCGGGACAGCTCACCCAGCTGGTGGGCGATGACAAGTATAACTACACCGCCATAGCCATAGCCGGAACACTGAACGGCGACGACCTGCGCACGCTGCGCGACATGGCAGGGCGCGACAATGAAGACCAGGCCACCAACGGGCAGTTGGCCGACATCGACCTCTCTGGCGCGCAGATTGTGGAGGGCGGCAAGGCGTATGCTGCGGGCCATTACACACAGAACAACGTGGTGGGAACGGCCCTGTTTGCCTCTTGCCAGAAGCTTCGCCGCATTGTGCTGCCACTGCAAACCATAAGGATAGAGGGCGACGCTTTCAAAGACTGCAGCTCACTCTCCACCATTATCATCCCGGCTTTGGTGGAGGAGATAACGCCATCGTCGGGCTGCACCGCCTTGGCCGACATCAGCGTGGCGGCGGGCAACAGCCATTACTGCAGCAAAGACGGCGTGCTGCTTAGTGCCGATGGCTCGGCCATACTGTGGTTTCCTATGGGCAAGGGTGGCGCGTATACGCTGCCCGCCACCGTTACCGAGGTGGGCGATTATGCCTTTCGCGACTGTAGCATAGAGAAGTTTGTCTTTGCTCCAGGCCTGAAATCTATTGGCAAATACACCTTCTATAACAGTAAGGTAAAAGAGGTGTCGCTGCCATCTACCTTAAAGCAGGTGCCCACAGGGCTGTTTCAGAAGTGTGCCAGTCTTGCTACGGTGCACCTGGGTCAGGCCACCGAACTGCTGGGCGAGTATGTGTTCGACGGTTGCCCACTCACCAACCTCTACATCTCGGCCCCCACACCGCCCGTATGCACCGACAAGTCGTTTGCCACATCGGGCACCTACCTCTTCAACACCTGTCGCATCCACGTACCCGAGGGTCGCAGAATATATTATAGGGGCAATGCTACGTGGGCGAAATTTAAGATAATAAAGGAAGATAATTAAGAATTAAGGGAAAAGTGAAAAGGGAAAAGTGAAAAATCCTATAGCTTTGCGGCTCTAATCCTCTTCACCTCGGCTTAGGAAGGCTTAGAAAGGCTTAGTGAGTCTTATCACCCTTCACTCATCACTGATTTCTCGTCAATTAAATAAAAATATGACTACACCAGAAATAGAAGAGCTGAAACGGCTTATAGAAGAAAGGTACGGCAAGCAGCTGTGCACGACGACCGACTTTGAGGAGTTTACGCTGACCTTGAAGAAATGCGGCATCGCCGTGTCGGCATCGACCATGAAACGGCTCTACGACTATGTGGGCGACAGCCATAAGCCGCGTGTCGCCACACTCGACCAGTTGTCCGTCTACATAGGCCACAAAAGCTTTTCACACTTTGTGAAATGGCTGAAGAACAGCACGCGCTACAACTCGTCGTTCTTCAACGCTCGCCAACTGATTAGCGACACCTTAAGCGAAGGCGACAAGGTAGAGATAGGATGGGCTCCTAACCGACAGCTGTTTCTTACCTATCTTGGGCACAGCACCTACCGCGTGGAGGAGTCGCGCAACAGCAAAATGCAGGTAGGCGACAAGTTTATTACGGGTTGCTTTATAATTGGTCAGCCTCTTTTCCTACCGTATCTCTTGCGCAACAACGAGCGCACCGCACCTTTCGTGGCAGGACGCAACGGAGGACTGACGGTGGCGAGAGTAAGGGAAAAGTGAAAAGGGAAAAGTGAAAAATCCAATACCCAATACCCAATACCCAAGGGTTATCTCCTCGTTACTTGTATCTCGTTACTTGTATCTCGTGACTTGAAACTTATATCTTGTGACTTAAAATGACAAACGACAATACTTCTGGCTACACCACTAATTTAGACAACGAGATGGCTACCGCATCGGCAAGCATGGGCAGCACGTTCAGCAATATACAAGAGTGCTATGTGTCAAAGTCGGGCCCCACGCGCATGCTCACCGCCATAAGGTATGGCAAGCGCTATATGCTTAAATGCCTTAAGGCCGACTATATATACACGCCCATCTATCGCCAGGCTCTACAAAAGGAGTTTGAGATAGGACTTCAGCTGGAGCACCCTTACATCTGTCGTACGCTCGGCATGGAACAGGTAGAGGGGTTGGGCAGCACCATTGTGATGGAATATGTTGACGGCGACACGCTGGAAAACCTTATCTCACACAACCAGCTCTCTGCCGAGTTGGCCATGAAGGTGGTGCGCCAACTGCTTGATGCGCTCGAATATATGCACGGCAAGCAGATTATACACCGCGACCTGAAGCCTGCCAACATAATGGTAACGCACCGTGGCAAGGATGTGCGGCTTATCGACTTTAGTTTGTCAGACAGCGATGCCTTCTGCGTGCTCAAGTCGCCAGCAGGCACTATGGGATACATAGCCCCCGAACAGTTGGAGTATGGTGCCAAGGCCGATGCGCGGGCCGACATATATTCGCTTGGCAAGGTCGTACACGACATGGCCAACGCCACCCACAGTCGTATGTTATCTCGTTTGGCTGCCGCGTGCGCCTGCTCCGACATAAACGCTCGCCCTTCTACCATTGCTCAGGTGCACGCCCTTATGTCGGCAGAACGTATGCCGGTGCGTTTGCTCTCGTGGCTTCTGTCGGCCGCCGCTGTGGTGCTACTGGTGTTTATCGGCACCACTCTGTATCGCCACCGCACCATACACAACAATGCTCAGGCAAGTGCCACCGAACAAATTTCGGCCAGTGCCGACACCACCCTTACCAATGGCGGCAACCAAGTGCTGGACCGCAGTTGCTGGCCATAAGTATGTAACCACTTGTTGCAACACTTTAGCATAAATAAAGACGATGCAAATAAAAAAACTCCTTACCCTCTTTATAGCCGCGCTGGTGCTCATGGCTGGCGTGTCGTGCTCAGATGACGACAGTCCCGATGTACCCGACATGCCTGCCTCTCCTGTAGACCATACGCTGTTTATGTTCTTTCCGTGGAGCAACACACTGCTCTCCGACTTCAGACGCACTGTGCAAGACATGGCTACTGTAGTGTCTCGCCGCACCATGCACGACGAGCGCGTTATTGTGTATATGGCCACATCTCAACGCGAAGCCGTGCTCTTTGAACTGAAACAGCGAGACGGACAATGCTACACCGACACGCTGCGCCACTATGCCGACAGCCCGTTTACGTCGCGTTCATGGCTCAGCGCTCTCTTTTCTACCATAACCACACTGGCTCCTGCCACGCACTACGGCATGGTTATAGGGTGCCACGGGCTGGCTTGGGTGCCCGTGCGCGGACAGCAAAACGTGCAAGGGCGGCAATATGCGCCAAGCGCTGTGCATAATGACATTCAAGGGCTGGTGCACAATGACATTCAAGGGCTGATGCATTACGATATTCAAGGGCCTGTGACCACGCGCTACATAGGCGGACTAAATGCTGAAACGCAGATAGAAACCTCACAGTTGGCTGGTGCTATGGCCGATGCTGGGCTGCACACCGAGTATCTTCTTTTTAATGCCTGCTACATGTCGTCGGTCGAAGTGGCTTACGAATTTAAAGACGTAACGCATTATCTTATAGCCAGTCCGACAGAAGTGATAAGCTACGGCTTTCCTTACCTCACCATGGGTAATTATCTGCTTGGCACCCCCAACTATAAAGGTATTGTGGACAGCTTTATCAACTTTTACTCTTCCTACAGCATGCCTTATGGTACAGTGGCCGTAACCGACTGCACCCAACTGGATGCCCTTGCCTACCTGGCACAACAGATAAACATCGCTTCTGAAGGACAGCCAGAGCCTGATGGTGTGCAAACCATGGACGGCTACTCTCCGCCACTCTTCTACGACCTTGGGCACTATATGTCGCTAAAGTCGGCCGCCTCTACTGTGCTGTCTTCTGCCTTTGCCGCTCAATTAGACAAGACCGTGCTATACAAAGGGCACACGCCTAAGTATATCTCGGCACTGCGCTATAGCCCCGTACCCATACTTCACTTCTCTGGTCTTACTACCTCACAGTCAAGTCGCAATTATCTGGCCGACAAAATAAACGACACTGCATGGTATAAAAAGGTAATAAGGTAAGAAATGTAAAAGGTAAGAATGGTAAATGGTAAGAATGGTAATAGGGTGAGAATAGTAATAAGGTAAGAGAGAAAGAGAGGTAAAAAGGTAAAACATTATGTTTTATTAACCACTCGGAGTCATAATTTTTTGCGTTAAAGTTCTTTTATATTCTTTAAAATGAGTATCTTTGCCGCATTAACTTTTTAGATGTATTTTTTTAGATGAACGTAATTACAAAGACAGTATCATTGCCTGATGGAAGAACCATCAGCATTGAGACCGGGAAAGTGGCAAAGCAGGCTGACGGAAGTGTTGTACTGCGTATGGGCAACACCGTACTCCTCGCCACTGTTTGTGCCGCAAAAGATGCAGTTCCCGGAACCGATTTTATGCCTTTGCAGGTCGACTACAAAGAGCAGTATTCAGCAGCAGGACGCTTCCCCGGCGGCTTCACAAAGCGTGAAGGCAAGGCTGGCGATAACGAGATCCTCACATCACGTCTCGTTGACCGTGTGCTCCGTCCGCTGTTCCCCTCAAACTACCATGCCGAGGTATATGTAAACATCATGCTCCTCAGCGCCGACGGCGTTGACCAGCCCGATGCCCTTGCCGGATTTGCAGCTTCAGCCGCCATGGCTTGTTCAGATATCCCCTTCGAATGTCCTATCTCTGAGGTTCGCGTTGCTCGCATCAATGGCGAGTATGTAATCAACCCCACCTTCGAGCAGATGAAAGAGGCCGACATGGACATCATGGTAGGCGCTTCAGCCGATAACATCATGATGGTGGAAGGCGAGATGAAAGAGGTGAGCGAGCAAGACATGATTGGCGCCCTGAAGGCTGCCATGGCTGCTATCAAGCCCATGTGCGAGCTGCAGACCGAGCTCTCTAAGGAGCTGGGCACCGATGTGAAGCGCGAATACTGCCACGAGGTGAACGACGAAGACCTGCGTGCACAGATGAACACCGAGCTCTATCCCAAGGCTTACGACGTTACCAAGCAGGCGCTGGAGAAGCAGGCCCGCCAGGAAGCTTTCGACAAGATTTTGGCCGACTTCCAAGAGGCTTACGACGCTGCTCACACCGACCTGAGCGAAGACGAGCTTGAAGAGAAGCACGCCGAGATGGAGCGTTACTATCACGACGTGATGCGCGACGCTATGCGCCGTTGCATCCTTGACGAAGGCATCCGCCTCGACGGCCGTAAGACTGACGAGATTCGCCCCATCTGGTGTGAGGTGTCTCCGCTGCCCATGCCTCACGGAAGTGCTATCTTCACCCGTGGTGAAACACAGAGCCTTTCTACCTGTACGCTGGGCACTAAGATGGACGAGAAACTGGTTGACGACGTGCTCGAGCGTGGCTACCAGCGTTTCCTCCTCCACTACAACTTCCCCCCGTTCTGCACTGGCGAGGCTAAGGCACAGCGCGGCGTAGGTCGTCGCGAGATTGGCCACGGACACTTGGCATGGCGCGGACTGAAGGGACAAATTCCTGAAGACTTCCCCTACACCGTACGTCTGGTAAGCCAAATTCTTGAGTCGAACGGCTCATCATCAATGGCTACTGTATGTGCCGGCACCCTGGCACTGATGGACGCTGGTGTTCCTATGAAGAAACCCGTGAGCGGCATTGCTATGGGCTTGATCAAGAACCCTGGTGAAGAGAAATATGCTGTGCTGAGCGACATCCTTGGCGACGAGGACCACCTTGGCGATATGGACTTCAAGACCACTGGTACCCGCGACGGCTTGACCGCCACACAGATGGATATCAAGTGCGACGGCTTGAGCTTCGAGATCCTTGAAAAGGCGCTGATGCAGGCAAAGGCTGGTCGTGAGCACATCCTCAAATGCATTACCGACACCATCGCTGAGCCTCGTGCTGAGCTCAAACCCCAGGTTCCCCGCATCGTACAGCTCGAGATACCTAAGGAGTTTATCGGCGCCGTTATTGGCCCGGGCGGAAAGATTATCCAGCAGATGCAGGAAGATACGGGCGCTACCATCACCATCGACGAGACCGACGGCGTGGGCAAGGTGCAGGTATCGGCTCCCAACAAAGACGCCATCGACGCTGCCCTTGGCAAGATCAAGGCCATCGTGGCTATCCCCGAGGTGGGCGAGGTGTATGAGGGTACCGTTCGCTCAATCATGCCTTACGGCTGCTTCGTAGAGATTATGCCGGGCAAGGACGGATTGCTGCACATCTCTGAGATTGACTGGAAGCGTCTTGAGACTGTTGAAGAGGCTGGCATCAAAGAGGGCGACAAAATTAAGGTTAAGCTCATGGAGATTGACCCGAAGACTGGTAAGTATAAGCTCTCACACCGCGTGCTGCTCGAAAAGCCTGAGGGCTATGTAGAGCGCGAGCGTCGTCCCCGTCCTGAGCGTGGCGAGCGTGGTGACCGTCGTCCCCGTGGCGATCGTCGTCCCCGTGGCGATCGTCGTCCCCGTGGTGAACAGCGTCATAACGAAGAATAAGCTATCGTAACGATAACGTATCTATAACAAAAGGGCGTGCCTTGTGGCACGCCCTTTTTAGTTGCTGCCTTAGTAGGACGGTGGCCTCCGTGCCCCGTCCTCCCGACATTA
>ENA-ORSO01001376-ORSO01001376.1-human-gut-metagenome-genome-assembly--contig:-NODE-1376-length-14909-cov-4.093443_pt1 | contig 14909 bp, 14 predicted proteins | sample MGYA00241902_ERZ509168 | MGnify/ENA primary metagenome ERZ509168 (study PRJEB26280, sample SAMEA2338806) | human gut metagenome | biome: human gut; feature: human-associated habitat; material: faeces... | reverse complement strand
CGATTATTCCTCCTTACCATAATCAGGATACAGAAAGTTCCTACCATTTGTTTTTGCTTAGGGTGAAAGATTTCGATGAGGCAAAACGGGATGCCATGATTCAATATATCAGTGAAAAGGGTGTCGGGGTGAATGTACATTACATACCGATGGCTATGCTGACTTTGTTCAAGAACCGGGGATATAAAATGGAAGATTATCCGAATACATACCGGTTGTATGCCAATGAAATCAGTCTTCCGGTTTATAATCATTTAACCCGGGAACAGCTGCGTATCATCGTAGATACCGTTGCCGAAGCCTATGAAGCTGTAAAATAACATATCTTTCCTTCTTTTTATAATCCGAATTTATGTACAAATTTTTGAAGGTTGTCTTTGACGTACTGCTGGCACTTATTGCCTTGGTGTGCGTATCGTGGCTGTTATTGCCCTGTATGCTGATTTTGTGGTGTACGGGAGAACATAAGGTATGGTATCTGCAAAAAAGGGTTGGGTACAGGAACCGGATGTTTTCTATTTTTAAGTTCGCCACCATGCTGAAGAACTCCCCCAATATGGGGACAGGCAGCCTGACCACCCGGAATGATCCGCGTGTATTGCCTTTCGGCCGTTTTTTGCGGAAGACGAAGATCAATGAATTGCCGCAGATATTGAATGTACTCAGTGGAACGATGAGTATCGTAGGGCCGCGTCCGCAGATGAAGGTGGATTTCGAACGTTTTCCGGAACATGTACAACGGGTGATTTATAATGTGCGGCCGGGAATCACGGGGATTGGCTCGATTGTTTTCCGGGATGAGGAGCGGTTGTTGTCGCAACCGGGGATCGATCCTGTCGTGTTTTATACGGAGAAAATCGCTCCGTACAAAGGTGAACTGGAAATCTGGTACCAACAACATGCTTCGTTATGGCTGGATATTAAACTGATCTTCCTGACGGCCTGGGTGATCGTGAAGCGGAAAGTGAGCTGCCTTTCCGTTGGCTGAAAGGACTGCCGGAGCGGCCGGAGTATTTGAAATAATTTCTTACCTGAATTTGAAATCAAATTAAAATTAAGCAGATGTTGAATGTCAGTCAATTTATAGCCGACCACATAACGGGCCGGCAAAAGAGCATGTTCGCAGCGGACATTGAGGCGAACCGGGATAAGCTTCGCGCGGAAATAGAAGGTAAACGTGTTTTGGTGATCGGCGGTGCCGGGACGATCGGTTCGTCGTATATCCGGGCGGTGCTGCCTTTCCGTCCTTCAAAGCTGGTGGTTGTGGACATCAGTGAGAACGGGCTGGCGGAACTGACGAGGGATCTGCGCTCGACGTACGGGATGTATGTGCCGGAAGAATACCGGACTTATCCGCTCAGTTTTGCCGATCCGGTCTTTGAAAAGATTTTCCGGGCAGAGCAGGGATTCGATATTGTGGCCAATTTTTCAGCCCACAAGCATGTGCGGACCGAAAAGGATAAATATTCCGTTCAGGCGTTGCTGGAGAATAATGTGCTGAAAGCGCGGAAGCTGCTGGACCTGCTGAGTGAATACCCGCCGCGTCATTTCTTCTGCGTGTCGACGGATAAGGCGGCCAATCCTGTAAATATCATGGGAGCCAGCAAGAAGATCATGGAGGAAATGATCATGGCCTATTCTTCGCGGTTCAAAATATCGACGGCCCGTTTTGCCAATGTGGCTTTTTCCAACGGTTCTTTGCCGGATGGCTGGATACAGCGTGTCATGAAAAAGCAGCCGTTGGCTGCACCCAATGATGTGAAACGCTACTTTGTTTCTCCGGAGGAAAGCGGCCAGATATGTATGCTTGCCTGCATACTAGGTAAGAATGGTGAAATATTCTTCCCAAAGTTGGGTGAAAGACAGATGCTCACTTTCTCTTCCATTTGTGATGAGTATATAAAAGCGGTTGGCTGCGAGAAAAAAGAGTTTGCAACGGATGAGGAAGCGAAGAAATTTGCTTCGGATATGACTTTTGATAATAAGGATTACCCAGTGGTGTATTTTAAAAGTGATACAACAGGTGAGAAGGCATACGAGGAGTTCTATGTTTCTGGTGAGAAAATTAATATGGATCGTTTTTGCAGCCTAGGGGTGATTGAGGAAGTAGTGAAACGGCCGATGACTGAGATAGATGCATTCTTTACTGAAATGGAGAATATATTTGCCGAACCGGATTTTACCAAAGAAGAGGTGGTTATGGCGATAAAGCGTTTCATCCCCAACTTTGAACATGAGGAAAAGGGGAAGAATCTGGATCAGAAAATGTAATTAAAACGATATACAGCTATGAATAACAACGCTGAAATCTGTGAATTCATTCACCATCTTTTTGGAACACAAGATTTTGTTCCTCTGAGTGCTCCCAAGTTTATCGGAAACGAGAAAAAATACCTCAACGAATGTATTGATACGACTTTCGTGTCAAGTGTCGGTGCTTTTGTTGACCGCTTTGAGCACGATATGGCTGTGTACACCGGTGCCAAGCGTACCGTAGTCTGTGTGAGTGGTACCAATGCCCTTCACATGGCCATGCTGCTAGTGGGTGTAGAACGCGATGATGAGGTGCTCACCCAAGCTCTGACCTTCATCGCTACTTGCAATGCTGTCACTTATATCGGAGCATATCCTGTTTTTATTGATGTGGACAAAGAAACGATGGGACTTTCGTCCCGAGCTGTCAAGGCATGGCTGGAGAGGAATGCTGAACTGAAAGAAGGAGTTTGCTATAACAAGCGTACCGGTCGTCGTGTAAAAGCTTGTATTCCCATGCACACTTTCGGCCATCCCGTAAAAATAGATGAACTGGCGGATATCTGCCGTGAGTGGCATATCGAATTGGTTGAAGACGCAGCCGAAAGTATCGGCAGTTTTTATAAAGGTCGCCATACCGGTACATTCGGAAAGGTGGGTGCTATTAGCTTTAATGGAAACAAAACCATCACTACAGGTGGTGGAGGCATGTTGCTTTTCCAGGATGAAGAACTGGGCGCATACGCCAAGCACCTTACTACCCAGGCTAAGATACCTCATCGTTGGGAGTTTCGTCATGACCATATTGGTTATAATTACCGGATGCCGAATATCAATGCCGCTCTAGGTTGTGCCCAGTTGGAGAATCTAGACCGCTATGTGGCAGATAAGCGTGAAACAGCAGCCTGCTATGCTGAGTTTTTCAAGGGTAAGGAAGATATTACTTTTTTTACTGAACCTGCTGATTGCAAATCGAATTATTGGCTCAATGCGGTGGTACTAAAGGATAAGGCGGCTCAACTTGATTTTTTGGAGTACACAAATGATCATGGTGTGATGACCCGTCCCGTTTGGGAACTGATGAATCGACTGCCCATGTTCGAGCATTGCGAAACGGACGGGCTGGAGAATACCGAGTGGCTGGCTGACCGGGTGGTGAATATTCCTAGTAGTGTAAGGCTGGAGAACTAATAATTTTCAAGAATAAGTAAATTTCTTTGGCGATTTTATAGAGAATTGCAATTTTGTTCCAACATATCATAGAATTATGAGAGACAACGTCTTATCTGTAGCAAATTACTTTCTTATCCTGAACCAAAAGTAAGGGTGAGAAATCAAACTGCTGGCTTTAATCAAGCTGGTTTCACATAGCTTATGGCTATGCGTTGGCTATGGATGGAACGTTCTATTATTGATGACCGTTTTGATTTCAATTAAAAATATAGGAAGTAGGATGGTAGTTTCCGAGAATGGATTTCATGAGCCTTAGGAGCAAGAATATAGTGAATTACCCCTTTCTTTCTCAAAACAATTTATTCTCGTTGTGGATAAGACATGTATGAAAAATATTTGCGTAGTAACAGCCACTCGCTCAGAGTATGGTCTGCTTCGTTGGATAATCGACATTCTTTCGAAAGACAAAGACGTCAATCTTCAAATAGTGGCGACAGGTAGCCATCTGTCCAAAGAGTTTGGCATGACCTATCATTTCATTGAGCATGACGGATATACCATAGATGCCAAGATAGATATGGAACTACATACTGAAGACCTTTATTCTATCCCACGTTCTATGGGGATTTGTGCTGAAAAGATAAGCTATGCGTTTCGTAGCTTGAAGCCGGATATGATTGTCATTTTGGGCGATCGCTACGAGTTGCTTCCAATTGTCAACACAGCTCTTCTTTTCAATATCCCTATTGCGCATATTTCAGGTGGTGACATTACAGAAGGGGCTATCGACAATGAGGTACGTAATGCTGTCACTATGATGTCTTCACTGCATTTTCCTGGCACTGAAGAATCAGCAGTACGTCTGCGGCGTATGTTGGGAATGGACGAAAATATATATGTAGTGGGTGAACCGGGCCTTGATTCATTTCTTCGTCATCAACTGATGACACGTAGTGAATTGGCCGAGCAACTTAATTTGAATGCAAGTAAACAATGGATGCTTGTTACTCTTCATAGCGAAACCAAGGAGTCGCTTGATTATAATTTGCAAATGACTGAGAACCTCTATAATGTAATGATTGGACAAAAAAATGTACAATTTGTAGTAACTAAGGCTAATGCCGATTTTGGTGGGAGCCAGATCAATAAATATTGGGATGCAAAACAAGATGACGATGTAAGGGTTGTTGCTTCCTTGGGGCAACTGCGTTATTTGAGTTTTATGTCCCAAGTGGAATGTGTATTAGGAAATTCATCATCCGGCATTGTGGAAGCTCCTTTCTTGGGTATTCCAGTAGTTAATATTGGTAATCGTCAAAAAGGGCGCCATATTTGTAAGAACGTGATATGTTGTGGCATCTCACAGCAGGAAATAGAGAAAGCTATATCATATATTGTTGATTACCGGTTAATTGATAAGTTTTGGGGTGATGGACATGCTTCCGAACAAATAGTGCAGCATATAAAGGACTATCTCAATGATAAGCAGAGAAATTATCGATAATGAATTTAAAACAGATATGATATTACTCTAATATTTTGATTATCAATATTTATTCATCAGAAAAAACTGTTTATGAAGATTCTATTTACTCCACATTGGAACCGGTATTTCAGTTACTTTTCCAATGAACAGTATGATGTATATTTTAAGGAAGAATATGTTTATCTCTATGAAACACCTACAGAAAAACCTTATTGTGCGGTGATTTATGAGAATGACTCCTATATGCTTTTCCCTTTTCTCAAACGGGAGTTTACGTACAATGAGAAGACATTTTTTGATTTTGAGACTGCTTATGGTTATGGTGGACCGATATGTAACGTGAACAACGAAAGTTTTTGGGTCGCAGCTTTGAGGAGTCTTTCTCAGGAGTTTTCAAATCATGGTTGTGTGGCAGGTTTTGTGCGGTTTCATCCTCTGTTAGACAATTACAGAAAATTCGATAGTATAGGCAAAGTCATTTTTGACCGTAAGACGATAGCAATGGATCTGTCTCTTGATGAAAATGACATTTGGATGAACGAAATTCATACCAAGAACCGTAATGTCATTAAAAAAGGTGACAGGAATGGATTGAAGTTTGTGGTTGATGACGCATTCGCTTATTTGCCGCAGTTTGCCAGATTGTATAATTCTACGATGGACAAGCTTTCTGCCGATGGCTTCTATTATTTTAATGATGCCTATTATCGGTCGTTGAAAGAGCGCATTGATAATAAGTTTTTGGGAGTTGTGAAGTTAGAGGAAGAGGTGCTTTCTGCTGCCATCTTTTTCTGCCATCCGCCTTATGGGCATTACCATCTGTCAGGCAGTGACAAGGCATATCTTGGTTTGTCCCCCAATAATTATATGCTCTATAATGCCGCTTTGGAATTGAAGCGTCGGGGAGTCAGACGCTTTCATCTTGGTGGAGGCACTACATCTGGCGAGGACGATTCTCTGTTCTGCTTCAAAAGCCGTTTCTCAAGAAACACCTGTCAGTTTGCTATCGGTAAATTGCTTTTCAATGAGACCGTCTATCAGGCGTTGTGTGCTGATTGGGAGGTAAGGAATCCTGATAAAAAGGAACATTATAAGTATTTTCTATTGAAATATAAATATTGAGATTATGGCTGTATATATCATAGCCGAAGCGGGTGTCAATCATAATGGACGTCTCGATTTGGCACTACGTCTGTGTGATGTCGCTAAGGCAGCAGGTGTGGATGCGGTGAAGTTTCAGACTTGGAAGACTGAGAAGATTGTTACTCAAACAGCGGCAAAAGCCACTTATCAGGTGGAGAATACCCATTCAAACGAAGAAACGCAATTTGATATGCTGAAGAAACTGGAACTTAGTTATCGTCAGTTCTTCGAAATTAAAGAATATTGCGACAAGATAGGCATTGATTTTCTTTCCACACCCGATGAGGAAGACAGTCTGGATTTTCTTGTCAGCTTGCATCTTCCTTTCCTTAAAATAGGTTCGGGTGAAGTAAACAATATACCTTATTTGAAGCGTATTGGTCAATGCAGGATGCCTGTCATTCTTTCCACAGGTATGTCTTGGCTCAGTGATGTGGAAATAGCATATCGCACTTTGCTTGAGGCAGGAGCGAATAGTGTATCGTTGCTTCATTGTACCACCAATTATCCTTGCCCCATGTCTGAGGTGAATCTTTGTGCCATGCAGACAATGAAAAATGCCTTTAAATGTAAAATAGGTTATTCTGATCATACTATGGGTGCAGAGATACCTATTGCAGCAGTGGCTATGGGAGCCGAAATTATAGAAAAGCATTTTACTTTAAGCCGAAAGATGGAAGGACCTGATCATAAAGCTTCGCTTGAACCTGCTGAATTGAAATATATGGTAGACTGTATTCGTAATATAGAATTGGCTTTAGGAGATGGTATAAAAAGACCCAATAAAAGTGAGATTGAAATTTCAAAGGTTGTTTTGAAATCAATTGTAGCCAAGAGAAGAATTCAAGAAGGTGAGGAATTGTCTGTAGATAATCTTACTGTGAAGAGAGCAGAAAAAGGGATAAGTGCTTCTTATTGGAACTTGATTCTTGGAAAACGGGCAACAAAGAACTATGATGTAGACGAACCTATTCAAATTAGATAAACAGAATGAATCTTTTAATAATAATTCCTGCCCGTGGGGGAAGTAAAGGTATTCCTCATAAAAATATAAAATTTTTAGCGGGTAAGCCCCTTATATGCCATAGTATAGATATAGCCCGAAGTGTTGTCTCTGATAGGAATATTTGTGTATCGACTGATGATGCGGAAATAAAGCGTGTTGTGGAGGATTATGGTTTGCCTGTTCCTTTTTTGAGACCTTCCGAACTAGCTTCTGACCATGCAAGTACTTATGGAGTGATTCTTCACGCCTTAGATTATTATGCTTTGCAGGGTAAGGAGTACGATGCCGTTGTATTGCTACAACCTACATCTCCTTTCCGTAGGGTTGATGATGTAAAATCTTGCCTAGACAAGTATACTGCTGATGTGGATATGGTGGTTAGCGTAAAAGAAGCTGCTTCAAATCCTTATTATGATTGTTTTGAATTGAATAAGGACGGATATTTAGTCCAGTCTAAGGGAGATGGTAGAATAATCAGGCGTCAGGATGCTCCTGAAGTTTATGAATTTACAGGATCGGTGTATGTCATGAACGTCAGATCTTTGCGAAGTAAGGATTTAAATGCTTTTACAAAAATTGTAGCCTTAGAGGTGGATGAACTCCATTCTTTGGATTTGGATACCATGCTTGACTGGAAATTTGCAGAGCTGTTAATAAAGGAAAAAATGATAGAGCTATGAATGAGGAATGTATAATTGCAGATACTCTTCGGATTGTAGATGCCTTACGTATTTTGAATGATTTATCAGACACTGCAATGACCCTTTTTGTTGTAGATAACAATGGATGTATGGTCGGTACACTGACAGATGGAGATATCCGTCGGGCTTTGATAGGGAATTATGAACTGGATAGTAGGGTAAGAGATGTGATGTTTTGTGAGTTTGCATATATTGATGAAAATGACTTGAATATCGTTTCACATATACATGAATTGCGCAATAAACATATCAAATTAATACCAGTACTTGATTCGGAGCATCATATAAAGGAGATATATAATATAGAGAAACTTCGCTCTGTCCTCCCTATAGATGTTGTTATGATGGCAGGAGGGAAAGGCGAACGCTTACGTCCATTGACGGAAAAGACCCCTAAACCTTTGCTTCCAGTCGGAGATAAAGCCATTATAGATTATAACATAGAGCGCTTGGTTAACTATGGAGTTAGGCACATCAATGTTACTGTGAATTATTTGCACGAGCAGATAGAAGACCATTTTAGCAAACCTATTGATGGAATAAAGATAGACACGGCTTTAGAACCGGAATATTTGGGTACTATGGGGTCTATTAGGTTTGTGAAACAATTCTATAATGATGTTGTATTAGTTATGAATTCAGATCTTTTTACGACTATAGATTATGAAGACTTCTATTTGCATTTCACTCAACATCATGCGGACATGTCTGTAGCGGCTGTGCCTTATAAGGTGTCTATTCCTTATGGAATATTTGACGTGGCAGACCGTAATATCCATGGGCTGATAGAAAAACCTACATATACTTATTATGCGAATGCCGGAATATATTTGTTTAAGCGTTCATTGCTTGAACTGATACCAGAAGGGGAATTCTTTAATGCTACAGATTTCATTGAATTATTGATAAACCGTGGCTTGTCTGTTATTCGTTATCCTCTAAATGGAACTTGGATAGATATAGGCACTCCTCAGGAGTATCAGAAAGCCAATGATTTAGTGAGGCATTTTAAGTATTAAAAACTTTATGGCAATAGCACAGTCGTAATTTTTATATAACAATATTGATAATAGGCCTTTCAATGAAACTATAAGTTGAAAAAAATGGAAATCAAAGGAAAACGAATATTGATAACTTGTAGGGAGGATGATTCACGTCCTTTTTATTTTTTAATAAAAGACTGGATGAAATACAATGAAGTTGCTGCGTATTTTATCAAGGCAAGTGAGTCTGGATTTAAGAAAAACCCTTCTAATGAAAGCACTTATTATGCTTTTAAAAAAAATATTTCTTTAAAAGTATATGATGTTAATAGTATCGCTGAAATATTTATAAATATACGGAATGATGATAACGTGATTGACCAATTTTTTTTAGAAAAAATAGAAAAAGAATACACGCATTTTAAGAATATTAACACTCAGATTATTTCATCACAAAGTTTTAATAGGCATTATCATTATCGCTATTTTTGGTCATCTTGTACTTATCAACAACAATTAAATTGGTTGATATTATGTTATAAAGATGCACTCAAAGTATTAGATGAATTTCAACCGGATGTTGTTATCAATACGGATTCGGACGAAATATCTCGCAATGCATTACGTGAAATTTGCTACAAGAGAGATATTCCTAATGTAACTTTGGACTTCCCTCGCTTTGATGATTATTTAATATACACTTATAATTTGGGAAATTCTGTTAATATAAAATTTGAAGAATATTTCAAAAGTTGTGAGATTGGTAATAAGATTGACCTTTCAACGGAGGTTAAGTATGTAGAAGACTATCGTAAGAAAGCGGAGATTAAGAATAAATCATCTGTCAATTCTATTGATTATCAGTATTATCCGGAGTCATTTTTGAAGGTCGTGAAGTTTTGGGCTCATTTTATTATTTTACTGTTCAAACAGGATGTTATTGCCGGAAATTGGAAAATAAAGAGATCTAATCAAATATTGTATCCGTCAACAATGGGCTATATTAAATATTTTCTTCATTACACATATTATAAACAGCGTTTGATGAGGCGAAATAAGATGTTTCAAGTACCTCGAAATGACGAGAGGTATGTTTATATGCCTTTACATTTAATACCTGAATCAACAACTTCTATTTTGACACCTTTCTATGTGAATGAATTATCCGTTATAGAAGCTGTTTCTAAGAGTCTTCCGGCTGGCTGGATGTTATATGTAAAAGAGCATCAAGCAATGATAGGTGAAAGAAGTATAGAATTTTATAAAGCAGTCAATAGACTTCCAAATGCTAAAATGGTACAGCTTAATTATTATAATGACCCGAAACCTTGGATTACTAAATCTCAAGGTGTTGTCACGCTGTCAGGAACTGCAGCTTATGAGGCTGCAATGTTAGGTAAACATGCTGTTGTATTTTCAAATGTGCCATTTAGTCTCATAGAAGGTATACATAGGGTCGACTCTTTTGAAGATTTACCTAGAATCTTAAAAAGTTTTGTATCTCCATTGAATAATATAAAATCATGTGCTTCATATTTACGTACAGTGAAGGAGTTTGGTGAAAGAGTGGATTTTGTAAATCTAAATAAGGCCTGTTATCAAGCAATTTCCAATGATGAGGAACTTGATGAATCTTGTATGAATAAAATAAAATCTTTAGAGTCTCTTTTTGCTAAATCAATTATTAATTACTAATTTGATAGCAATATGAATCTTATAAATACTAGAGAGTCTCAGTTTGAATTATTACGAATTGTTGCTATATTTATGGTGTTGATTCATCATTCATTAGCTGTCGCTGATACTTTTGGGTATACAGGTCATTACACTTTGAATGAGGGAATTACGGGAGTATTGTTAAATAGTGCTTGTAATTATTGGAGTAAATTTGTTTGTGTTGATTACGGGATGGTTTGGTGTGTCGGATAAAAAAATCTTTCGAAAGATATTATTTTTACTTATAGAAGTGACCTGCTATAGTGGAATTGCATACTTAATTGCGAGTTTGTTTAATGTTACGCGCTTTTCTATTCCCGATTTCGTTCATGCTATAGATTTTACTTGGAATTGGTTTATTGTGTGTTATATAATGCTCCTGTTTTCTATACCCTTGCTTAATAAGTTGATTAGAACTAATAAAATAATATCTCTTCCTCTCTTTAGATGTAAAAATATAAATATTGATGAATGCACATTGTTCATTCTTCTTTTAACAGTGCTTAATGTTGTTTTTGGATGGGGGTTAAAATACAATAATGTAAATGGATATAACGTGGCTAATTTTGCTTTTTTATATCTGATAGGGTATTGGCTTAGGATAAATAAATGGAATATGCAATCACCAATGATTCTTTGTATATCTGTATATGCAATCTCTACAATATTATTGGTTTGTATTTTTGTATTTTTCTTTGGACTTATGCATAAAGAATCGAATACAATTAATACAATGAGAATTATGGGGTATAATAATCCTTTGGTTATTTTATCTTCTATGGCAGTGTTTATATTATTTTCTCGAATTAAGATTCAAAGTCACTGGATTAATTCAATGGCATCTGCTGTATTGGGAGTTTTTATGATTCATGAGGTTCCTTGCATATCTGAGTTTTGGAGATCGATAGCTTCAAAATTTTATCAAGAGTATTCATATTTTGGCTTACTGCTCTTTGATATTATCTTTTTTATAGTTTTGTTGGCTTTAGCTTTACTAATCAAAAGGTTTGTTATTACTCCCATATTATATAGTATGGGGAATATACATTTGCTCAGATAACTAGGCTTTAAAATCCATTTAAATGAGAAATGACAATAGACGGATAGCTGTAAATACGGGTATTCTTTATGTTAGAATGCTTTTAATAATGGCTATTACGATTTATACAAGTCGCATTTTATTGAAAGCGTTGGGAATTACAGACTATGGTATATATAATGTTGTAGGAAGTGCAGTTACTCTTTTCTCTTTTTTGAACTCATGTTTGATACCTGTTACTCAAAGATATTTATCTATAGAATTAGGAAAACGAAATTATAAGCGACTAAATACCGTATTTAATGTTAGTATATCGATTCATGTTTTTATTGCTTTAGTTATTGTCGTGTTATGTGAAACCTGTGGTGTCTGGTTGCTTAATTGTAAAATGGTTATTCCGGCAGACAGATTGGTTGCCGCTAACTGGTGTTTTCAATTATCATTATTAGGATTGGTTTTATCTATTATTAGTATTCCATATAATGGCTTAATTATTTCACATGAAAAAATGAATGCATTTGCTTATATTTCTTTAGTAGATGTGTTGTTAAAGCTTGTAATATGTTATGTGGTAGATAATTTTCATTCGGATAGACTAATCTTATATGGAGTATTGATAGTCGTCGCACAAACCCTTAGTCAATTTTTATATTGGGCTTATTGTAATAAAAAATTCCAAGAGTCTAAATTATGTTTTGTAGGTTATGGTGCTTTGCATAAAGAAATATTACGTATAGCCGGTTGGGGATTATTTGCTCATATCCCTTATGCGATTAATACATCTTTGATAAATATGTTGTTGAATATGTTCTTCTCTCCTATAGTAAATGCGGCTAGAGGAATATCTGTTCAGGTAACTTCTGCTTTGCAACAATTTAGTACTAATCTTCAAACGTCTGTAACCCCTCAGATTACGAAGTCTTATGCAATGAATGATTATGAAAGGATGCTATTCTTAATAATAAACAGCTCTCGGTTTTCTATTTATCTGTTATTCATAATTGTTTTACCGGTATATATGAGGTTGGAAGATATTCTGTCATTATGGTTGGTTGAAGTTCCTGAATATACATCGTCTTTTATACGCATTACAATTATTGGAAGTTTTCTAACATGTTTGCAAACTCCGTTGACTGTTGGCTTAAGATCACAAGGAAACATTGGAAAACCTTTCTTTTGGAGTGGCATAGCAGAGTTGTTTGTTGTGCCAATATGTTATTTGTTTCTCTTATTTGAGTATAGTCCTACTACTGTTTTTATTGTTCAAGTAGTTGTAGAATTGCTAGTATTGGTTATCAGAGTTTATTATTGTAATATTTTGATAGGACTTTCTATTAGTAAATATGTGTGGAATGCATTGGTTTATCCTTTTTCTGTTGTGATCGTTATTAGTGGTGTGTCATTTCTAACATTGTCTAATATATCTGTTTCAGACACAGGCTTTTGGTATCTGCTTACTGTTTCATTATTTTGCATTATATTGTCTCTAATTATGATATGTATGTTAGGTTTGCGCAAGTCAGAGCGTAAAAAAATAAGTGAATTTGTGATAAAAAGATTGCATATTTATTGAGAATATTGAGTATAGAATTATGATTCGAAAAATTGTAAATATACTGCGATATGTTTTTGTTAGGCATAGAAAGTATCAATTTGCTCGTCAAGGTAAAAAAGTGATTATTGGTAATGGTTGCATTATTAATTCAGCTTCAATGATTGAGTTTGGTGACAATGTTTCAATTGGTCCTAATGCAGTATTATATGCTATATATAAGAAAATTATTTTTGGGAATAATGTGATGTTGGGTCCTCATGTTACGATTGTAAATGGTGATCATAATATTAGAAAAATAGGTGTTGCTATTATTGATAATCATGAAAAACTTCCAGAAGATGATTCGGATGTAATTATTGGTGATGATGTTTGGATTGGTGCTAATGTTACAATTCTGAAAGGAGTTAATATTGGTCGTGGCTGTGTTGTTGCAGCAGGGGCGGTTGTTATATCTTCTTTTCCTGCTTATTGTGTGGTAGGCGGAGTTCCTGCACATATTTTGGGTATTCGTTTCAATTCAAAGCAAGTTATTGCACATGAGAAGATTTTATATCCTGAGAAAATGCGCATGAAAGAAAGTGAACTTGATTATTTGCGACTGGATGACGATAGGAAAGATAAAGTATAAATGGCTTAAATAAAAATAAGAATGTCAAAACCAAGATTAATAGCATTTTATTTGCCGCAGTTTTATCCTACTACTGAAAATGATGAATGGTGGGGAAAAGGATTTACTGAATGGACAAATGTCGGTCGGGCAAAGCCGCTTTTTAAAGGGCATTACCAGCCTAGAGTTCCTGCAGATTTAGGGTATTATGATTTGAGAATACCGAAGGTTAGAATTCAACAAGCAGAAATGGCAAAAGAGGCAGGTATAGAAGGTTTCTGTTATTGGCATTATTGGTTTAATGGGCGTAGGTTGCTTGATCGGGTATTTACCGAAGTCGTTGATAGTGGTAAACCGAACTTTCCTTTCTGTCTTTGTTGGGCAAATCATTCATGGTATCAGAAGACTTGGGACCCCGATAAACCCAATAAACTATTAATAGAACAGACATATTCAGGCATTGATGATTATATAGCTCATTTCAATGCAATGCTTCCAGCTTTTAAAGATTCTCGTTATATAAAAGTCGATGGGAAATTACTTTTTGCAGTTTATGCTCCTTTAGAAATACCTGATGTGAAGCTTTTTATTGAGATATGGAATCGTCTGGCTAAGGAAAATGGATTAGCTGGATTTTATTTTGTCGGTTTTACCTTTGGTGTAAAAAATATCAAGACTATTTTAGAACTTGGTTTTGATAGTGTAACAGTAGATTATATATATGATGCTTATGCTTTTCATACATTTCCATTGAAAATATTTTTAGAAAAAATAAAGAGAAAAATTTTGAAAATTCCTAGATTGTTGGAGTATGAACAATATATGGACTGTGTTTTGAGTGAATATCAATTAGGATCTAATATTCATCCGTGTTTATTGCCTAATTTTGATCATTCACCACGTAGCGCACATCGTGGATGTATTATAGTCGGGAATACCCCTGAAAAGTGGGGGAAGTTGTGCCGACAGATGTTTAACAAACTGCAAACAAGGTCGCAGCAAGAAAACCTATTGTTTGTTAAATCATGGAATGAATGGGGAGAAGGTAATTATTTAGAACCAGATCTGAAATATGGTAGAAAATATGTAGAGATGACTAAACAAGCAATTTTGTAATTTTCTAAATTTATTATCATCCAAAGAAGTTAAACATCTCAGAATTTATTTCTCTTTTAGTTGGCAATTGAAAGTGACATATAGAATAATCGTACCGCACTGAATATGCAGATATATAGCCATTCCTATCT
>ENA-ORSO01001366-ORSO01001366.1-human-gut-metagenome-genome-assembly--contig:-NODE-1366-length-14986-cov-2.588708_pt1 | contig 14986 bp, 8 predicted proteins | sample MGYA00241902_ERZ509168 | MGnify/ENA primary metagenome ERZ509168 (study PRJEB26280, sample SAMEA2338806) | human gut metagenome | biome: human gut; feature: human-associated habitat; material: faeces... | reverse complement strand
TCAGAAAGGCTTTTGCCGAACCAAAATTCAGGTACATATCCAGGCGCACCGGCAAGTGATTACGGTCGTCCGTAATATAGAAGGTAATGACTTCTTTTTCCTTCTTTTCTTCACCCACATATTCTACGAGCGAGAATACCAGACAACGATACGTCACCCCATTTTCAGCCTTATAATTCTCCTTACGGCGATAAATCAGAGTCTGTTTTTCTACTGCCCTTCCAGTAGCCATAGAGAAAAGAATCTTCTGCCCGGGCTTGTACTCTGTGGGGTCATACGAACGGGCCTGCAAGAGGATACTCAGCATATCGTACACACACACCGGCATCTCGTCATGATGTTTGTCCGTATTACCACGCAAAGTGCGTTGCTGGTCGACGATGCACTTTCCGTTCTGGTAACTGAATTTCACCTCATCTACCGTGTAGCGTTTTCCTTCCTCCGCTCCCTTTCGGAAATACAAAGGAACCAAATCCTGCGAAGTGATGCAGGTCAACGTGTCACGCATCTTGAAGAAGAAGTCAATCTTCTTGTTGGTGTACGACTGCAAGTCCGTTTTCAAACATGGACGACCGTTATAAGTCGTCTCGTTTACCGTCATCTTTGCCCATCCGGCATTAATCCAGACGAATTTCCAGTTAAACTTCAGCTCATAAGAGAGTGTTTCTCCTGGCTTGATTGCATCATTCACTGCACCACATTGTGCGCTGGCTGCCATCCCTCCTACCAGAAGGAAAAGGCAAAGAATCAGTTTCCTTATCATGTTCTTCCTAGTTTACGAGCCCGCTCCTTGTTGCGGTCTTTGATTTTCTTGGCCTCATCAGGCTTTTGTTTCTTTATCTCGTCCAACTTCTGCTTGTCAAGCGGCACAGCGTGTATGTCCCACGTTTCTTCAAACTCAAAGTTGGCTTTCATTTCCCATACTTTCGGGAAGTAGTACACTTCTTCCGGCTGGCGTTTCTCTTCGTAGTTACCGGTATCCCACACCCCGTTGTTATTGTCATCATTGAACAGACGGATATAATATTTTGTGCTGGGCTGCAAGAAATAGAAATCACACGTATTCTTGTCCGTCACCGGTTGCTGCCGCACCACTCCATCACTGCTGTTCAGCAATTGCACCACGGCATGAGGTCCTGCCCCTACGATATTCAGATACAGCGTACCGTAATCTTCCAAAGTCTTCACTTTCAACTGGTTTTCCACCTTGTTGGTATAGAGTCCGTAAATACCCTTGATACCCAACGAGTCTATTTTGAGCTGATACTCCTGTCCGGGTTGCCAGTCGGCCAGAATCTGATACTGACGGGGAACCACGGAGTCTGCCATCAGAATAAACGGTATATCCTCCCACAGCGAGTCTACCTTGACAGCCATGTGAATGGCCGCCGTGTCAATATGTTCCACCGGCTCCTCAAATTTCAGCACGATGTTCCGGTTCAAATCCAGACTGGAAGGTGCATCCACCGACATCGCAAAGAATTTCGGTTCCACCTTCAGTGTATCACCTTTCTTTGCACGTTTTTTCCGCTCTTTCTCTTCCTTCTTCATGGCTTCTTCGGCCAAGGCCATACGTCGTTTCTTGTCAATCTTGTTCACCATACGCAAGGTATCGGTCTTCGGCACAAGCTGTCCCAACGTGTCCGTAGCCAGATAGTCCATCTGGAAGGTCAGCGTATCACGTTCGCACATCACGGTATCCTTAATCCAGTAACGAATGGTATCGTTACGCGGATTACTTTCGATGATAAATGCATCCTTCTCATCAAAATCCAATCCCTTGATGGTAGGAAGCGTATCCGCTTTGGCACTGAAATACAAAGAAAAACGGTTCAACTGTTCACGCTCGCTCTTCACCAGATACTGCATCGGATTCTCTTCCTTGAACGAACGCAGAATCAGGTTATCAGGCAAGAAACGTGTATAATGCACCTCGTAAATCGTATCATAAGCCAGTGTATCCAACTCATTCCATACGGTATCCTGACGTACATCCGGACGCATGTCGGGCACCACCAACGAATCCAAGAAAGCAACGGCCTCTGTCTTCGAATCAAACAAATAGTTCTGATTACCGTCCATCAAGGCATAAATACGATATTTCCCCGGGGCAACCCCGCGAATGGTAAAATGCCCGCGGCTGTCAGTACGTGAAATACGGTCGAACGGAAGCTTCACGAATGCACTGTCTTCCAAATTCTTATGAAGCCCTACCTGAATACCCTTTACCGGTTCCAGGTTGTCAGCCGACAGCACCGTCCCCGATACCTCCATCGTATCAATATGCTCGCCCGTAGAGAAAGCGTATGCAAAGTTTCCCAACGGGTTATCTTCGTTGTTGTCCACAATGGCATCACCAAAATCTATCGTATAAGTGGTATTTTCACGAAGAGTATCAAAAAATTCCACCAGGACCCGATGTCCGCTTACCTTCACTTCGGGCGCCTCATTCTGAGGAGGCGAAATAATCACCTTCTCCGATGCCTTGTCAAGCTTGATGTATTCATCGAATTCAATGGAGATTTTCTTGCGCTTGTTGTTCGTGGCATTGGGTTCCGGCGTAGCACGCACAAACTTGGGCGGCGTTTCATCATACGGTCCCCCGTCGGGCATACCCGTGCTCGCGCATGCATAAAACCCGATAATGACCAACAACAATGCAATATATTTAGGTATAGGTTTCATCTATATAGTTTAGTTATTCAGTTTCAACATTTCTTCAATATAGTCACGGCTGTTGCTCAGGCGAGGCACTTTGTGCTGGCCACCCAGCTTTCCTTTCTGTTTCAACCAGTCGTGAAACAGGCCTTCACGAGCCTTGATTACTTCCAGACGCTGCAAGGTAATATCTTTATGCCGTTTGGCCTCATAATCTGAATTTATTTCCTGCAACGCGGTATCCAGCACCTGGGCAAACTTCTCCAGCGAATCCGGCATCACACTGAATTCTATCAGCCACTGGTGACGACACTTGGCATTGGCATCCATAAAGACAGGAGCTGCCGTATATTCCAGTACCTGTGCACCGGTTTCCTTACAAGCTCTTTCCAGTCCTTTCTCTGCATTATCTACCATCAGTTCCTCACCGAAGGCATTGATAAAGTGCTTGGTACGACCGGAAATAATAAACTTATATGGGTCTTTCTGCGTGAACTTCACCGTATCCCCAATGATATATCTCCACAAACCGCAGGAGGTACTGATTACTACCGCATAGTTACGTCCTACTTCCACACCCCACAAAGGTACAATCGTAGGATTCGGCTTATCGATTTCCTCCAAAGGAATAAACTCATAGAACACGTCATAGTCAATCATCAGCAACATGGCCGGATCGTGCAAATCGCTTTGCAGGCCAAAGAAGCCTTCACTGGCATTATACGTTTCCATGTAATGCATCTTGTCTGTAGGAATAAGCTGCTTGTACTGTTCACGATAAGGTGTGAAGCATACTCCTCCATGGAAGAAGACCTCCAGATTAGGCCATACCTCATTCAAATGTTTGGCACCCGTTTTCTCCAGCACACGGTTCAGTACAGCTAGCATCCAGGAAGGAACTCCCGAAATGTTGGTCACATTCTGATGAATCGTGGTACTAGCAATACGTTCCACCTTCTCTTCAAACTCACTCAACAAGGCAATCTCTTTCTTCGGCACCCGAATCAGGTTCACCAGCGGACTGATATTCTGAATCAGGATGGCCGACAGGTCACCCACCAGACTGTCCTTCACGTTATAGTTCGGGCTATGACTGCCTCCCAATATCAATCCCTTCCCCGAAAAGAAACGGCTTTCAGGATTCTCACGGAGGTACAATGCCACTGCGTCTGTTCCTCCCCGATAATGGATTCCTTTCAATCCTTCCGGGCTGACAGGAATAAACTTACTTTTATCATTAGTTGTTCCCGATGACTTGGCGTACCAGATGACCTTTCCCGGCCACAACACATCCTTTTCACCATGGCGCATACGGTCAACATAACCTTTTACATCTTCATACGTCTGTATAGGAACGCGCTGAAAATCTGTATAGTTCCGGATTTGGCTGAAATCATATTTCTTTCCCCACTCCGTAGCAGAAGCGCTCTGTATCAGTTTTCGGAATACACGGCCCTGAATTTCTTCGGCCTTTGTCCCATAAAGGTCAATTTCTCTTTGTCTGGGAGCAAATATCTTTCCTATTAACTTTGTTGAATTCATTCCTTCTTAAATTTCAAATCCTTATATGTGATAGATGCAAAGGTAGATTTTTTCTGACTAAATCAGCAGACAGGAACATTATTTTTTCCTGCATCATGACAAATATACAGTTTTTTCTTACCTTTACCACACAATCTATTAATTCAGCAAAACATGAAGATAGGAATCTTGACTTCAGGAGGCGACTGTCCGGGAATCAATGCCACCATTCGAGGGGTATGCAAGACAGCCATCAACCATTACGGGATGGAGGTTTATGGAATCCATAGTGGGTTTCGGGGACTGCTGGACAATGACATTGTTCCGCTGGACGAAAGCTCACTGACAGGACTTCTGAACCTGGGAGGAACCATCCTTGGTACTTCACGCGAAAAACCGTTCAAAAGAAAAGCGGGTGCCGTATCGGAAAACAAACCTGCCATCATGCTTCAGACCATTCGCGAACGCGGCCTGGACTGCATCGTGTGCATCGGAGGAAACGGTACGCAGAAAACAGCTGCGAAACTGGCTGAAGCGGGAGTGAATGTGGTAAGCATTCCCAAGACCATCGACAATGACGTGTGGGGAACCGATGTTTCTTTTGGTTTCGATTCGGCCGTAACGATAGCTACCGACGCTATTGACCGCCTGCATTCCACTGCCAGTGCCCACCAACGTGTCATGGTGATTGAAGTCATGGGCCACAAGGCTGGATGGATTGCCCTTCACTCCGGTATGGCGGGAGGCGATATTATCCTGCTTCCTGAAATTCCTTTCGACATTCACCGTATCGGCGATGCCATTATCAACCGCCTGAAAAAAGGAAAGCCCTACTCTATTGTAGTGGTAGCAGAAGGAATTCCTACAATCGGAGGTAAAAAAGCTGCGCAATACATTGCCGAGGAAATAGAATACGAAACAGGATTCGAAACCCGCGAAACTGTATTGGGATACATCCAGCGCGGAGGAAGTCCTACAGCCTACGACCGCAACCTGGCTACCCGCATGGGAGGACATGCTACCGAGCTGATAGCCCAGGGTATGTTTGGCCGGATGGTAGCGCTGAAAGGTAATACCATTGAGTCTGTTCCACTGAGTGAGGTGGCCGGCAAGCTGAAACTGGTTACAGAAGACCATGACCTGATTGTACAGGGCCGCCGCATGGGTATTTGCTTCGGATAAATATACATTTTATACACATAAAATCATCCCCCAAAAACGCACTTGCGTTTCAACTAAAACGCCCTTGTGTTTGAAGTAAAACGCACTTGCGTTTGAAGTAAAACGCACTTGCGTTTGAAGTGAAATGCACTTGCGTTTCATATCAAATGCACTTGCGTTTTGAAAAGGGCCAAAAAGCACTGAAAAAAGGGGATACCAACCCAGTTGATACCCCCTCATATACAAAACTGTATCCGATTACTTATTTAATTTCCAAGTGAAGCCATCCTTGGTGTCTTTCACTTCAAAGCCCAAGGCAGCCAGGTTGTCACGAATCTTATCGCTTGTAGCCCAGTCTTTGTTGGCTTTAGCCTGCATACGCTGCTCCAACAGCATGTCGACTACTTTTCCGTAAGCTTCTTCACGTGCTGCATTGTTTTCAGCTTCCGCTTTCAGACCAAGAATATCGAACACAAACAGATGGAACACACTCTTCAGTTCTTCCAAATCTTCGGCGCTGATAGTCGCTTTCTTGTCAATCACCGTATTAATCATACGGGTTGCATCAAACAGATGAGAAATAACAATCGGTGTATTCAAATCGTCGTTCATAGCCTCGTAGCATTTCTCACGCAGGCCTTTCGGTTCGATGCCTGAAGTAGCTTTCGCCGGAGTGATGCGATCCAGATTCTTCACACCTTCCAACAGACGTTCCAAGCCCTTTTCAGCAGCCTGCAGCGCTTCGTTACTGAAGTCCACTGTACTGCGATAGTGTGCCTGAAGGATGAAGAAACGGATGGTCATCGGTGAATAAGCCTGTGTCAGCAACTTGTTAGAGCCTGTAAAGAACTCATCCAGGGTGATAAAGTTACCCAATGACTTACCCATCTTCTGTCCGTTGATAGTAATCATGTTATTGTGCATCCAGTAACGTACCATCTGATGACCTTCTGAAGCCACAGCCTGTGCGATTTCACATTCATGATGCGGGAACACCAGGTCCATTCCTCCTCCGTGAATATCGAAAGTTTCACCTAAGTATTTGCGTCCCATAGCGGTACACTCACAATGCCAGCCCGGGAAACCGTTGCTCCACGGTGACGGCCAGCGCATGATATGTTCCGGCTGTGCACACTTCCACAAAGCAAAGTCGGCCGGATTGTGCTTTTCATCCTGTCCGTCGAGTTCACGGGTTGTATTCAGCACATCATCCAGGTTACGTCCTGACAACACACCATAGTGATGATCTTTGTTGTACTTCGCTACATCAAAATACACAGAGCCCTTGCTTTCGTATGCATATCCGTTTTTCAGAATCTCTTCCACCAGCTTAATCTGCTCGATGATGTGTCCGGATGCATGCGGCTCGATGCTGGGCGGCAACACGTTCAATGCTTCCATTGCCTTGTGGTAACGCAACAGATAATACTGCACCACTTCCATCGGTTCCAGCTGTTCCAGACGTGCTTTCTTGGCAATCTTGTCTTCACCATCGTCTGCATCATGCTCCAGATGGCCCACATCAGTAATGTTACGCACATAACGCACCTTGTAGCCCAAATGAGTCAGGTAGCGGAACACAATATCAAACGTAATGGCAGGACGCGCATGTCCCAAATGTCCGTCACCGTATACGGTAGGACCACACACATACATGCCCACATGAGGAGCATGCAAAGGCACGAACAGTTCCTTCTTGCGGGTCAGTGTATTGTAAATAAAAAGTTGATTATTCTCCATAATTCAATGAGTTAGGATGCAAAGTTATAAATTAAAAAGAGAAAAGCGTGATTTCCACTAAAAAATCACGCTTTTTCTCTTTTGAAAACTCCTCAAATTATTTTGTCAGAATAATACCTCCATCTGGTTGGATTACTACTTTTACCTCTGCCGGATTCTTGATTTTCAGTTCTTCTAATTGCAGCTGACGTTTCTTATCGTCCAGATAATAGGAAACCGTTTCGCCTTTCTCCCACATCGGCAGGTTCAGGCTCAACTTCAAAGGCTCCTTCTGCGCATTTACGCCTACCACATACCAGCGGTCGCCGTGACGACGGGCCAGCACACAGTATTTTCCCGGATAGCCGTCAAGGAACACCGTTTCATCCCACGTAGTAGGTATCTGCTTCATAAAATCGATAGCCAGTGCCGGTGCATCTGTCAGGTTGTTCGGAGCAAGGGCAAAGTTCTGAATCGGATTCTGATACAACACCGCTGTAGCCAGCTGGAACACGTCCGTCGTCTTGCGGATGGTACCTCCGTCGTTCGTACGATTGTGGCGCTTGTTCAGCAGCGTACCGCCAAACTCCATACAGCCAATGGTATTGCGGATAAACGGATGCAAACAGGCGTTATAAGCCTCCATATCATCAAAATGCTGGTTGAATATCAGGTTTTCAGAAGCAAGTACTGCCTCACTGCCCACATAGTTCGGATACATGCGTTCCCAGCCGCGTGGAATCGTACAGCCATGGAAGATTATCATCAGACCGTATTCATTGGCATCGGTCAGAATATCTTCATACAAGCCCATCATCTGCTGCTTGTCACTGCCGAAGAAGTCCACCTTCAAACCCTTCACGCCGCATTTCTGCAGCCATTTCATCTCTTTCTTGCGAGCTACCGAATTGCTCATGCACTGCTTGGCATCCTGCGGTGCATCGTTCCAGTAACCGTTGGAGTTGTACCACACAAACACATCCACATTCTTCTGGTGAGCGTACTTGAACAACTCTTCCATGCGGTCACGTCCGATGTTCTTTTCCCAGCCTCCGTCAATCAGCGTATATTCATAACCCATTTCACTGGCCAGGTCAATGAAGCGAATCTGGTCATCGTAGTTGATACTCGGGTCCTGCCACATAATCCAGCTCCACGTAGAACGGCCGAACTTGTATTCCTGAGAAGGCTCATACAGCGGTTCCACCACATCAAACGGAACGGTAGTCTCCACAATCGGCTTCAGCCCGCTGCCCACTGTAATCGTACGCCAGGGAGTGACACCCGGCAGAGCCAGTCCCGGAGTAGAAGAACCCAGACCGTTCATCTCGCCCGGATTCGGGAAAGCAATACTGTAAAGACCATCTTTAGTAGCATCACTCAGATGGGAAGCACAATACAGGCTGCGCACACCGGTCTCCGATACCAATGCCCAGTTGTCGCCCACATGGAACAGCGCCGGGAAAGTATAGCCTTCACTGTACTTGGAAGGGGTAGCCACCGGTTCATCGGGCACATATTCCTCTTCGTAGCTCGGTTTCGTACGCATCCAGCCAATCATCGGATCACTCTGCGGAGAAAGGAACGTAGTAGTGGTAGAAGGAAAGTCAAATCCGGTCGCTTCCCTTTCAATTACCATACAGGCCGTTTCGCCATACTGAGGCATCTCGTAGCGGAAAGCAATGTCGTTGTTGCTCAACTGGAACACGATGTCCAGCTTCTTCTTGTCAGCATTTTCAAGGGTTACAGTCAGCTTGTTAGCAGAATAATTTACCGTAGAACACTTGATACGGTCCTGCGTGTATGTCTTTTCCACCTTATCCGCCTGCTGGCCGACAAAGCTCATCTGACGGCTGAAGTCGCCGATATTAGATACAAAGCCGAGGGGAGAGTTCTCCAGTACGGTCTTTCCGTCGTATGTCACCGAATAGACAGGCTTGCCATCCTGCAACTGAAAGTCGAGTTTCAAACGAGAATCAGGACCGGTAACCGCTGCCTGCTGGGCAAATGCCTGAGAGGCCAATAACGCCAATGTGCCAAAAAATACTTGTTTTTTCATAGGTGTTTTTCCAAATAATTACTAATCAAGGCAAAAATAGGGATTAGGTGTGAAATCAACAATAAAATTTTCGCTAAAAAGCTATCACAAATCATGCAATATCGACATAAAAAAGATGCCGCTCAGGAGAAAAATACTCCCTGCGGCATCCCTGCAAGCATCACTTTTAGAAGTTAACAACCGGCCATTCGTCAGGTGTCCAGGTCATTTCACGAATTATCAATTTGGGGGCTCCTTCTTCTGCCACAGAGTAGGCATGAGAGATAAAATAGTCCTTCCCGTCCAGATGATAGGCTGCATTATGGCCTACTCCGGCATAGTCCTTGTTGCCCTGAATCACTAATGAACCACCTCCCTTGTTCATAGCTTTTCCGTCTTTGTCTAAATAAGGTCCTGTGACAGTCTTCGAACGTCCAACCATGACTTTATAATCACTTTTCAAGCCCTTACAGCAATAGTCAAATGACACAAACAAGTAATAATAATCACCGTGCTTCATGATAAACGGCGCTTCAACTGCTCCATCACCTGCATTCTCTTCATCCAGATTAAAGGTACGTTGACGGCGAGAAAGTGAATACCACTCTTCCGGCTGAGCCACTCCATTCATATCAGGAGTCAGCTTTACCATCTTGATGCCATCCCAGAATGAGCCGAAATTCATCCAGGGTGTACCATTTTCATCAATAATGATATTGGGATCAATAGCATTCCACATATCCCGGTTAGGTACCGACTGAATTACTTTTCCATGGTCTGTCCATTTGAAATCAGGACTGGAAGGGTCGAGCGTAGGATTGGTTGCGTGACCAATAGCCGAAGTATTCTTTCCAAATGCCGAACATGAATAAAACAAATGATAAAGTCCATTGTGGAAAATAATATCCGGTGCCCACGTGTGCCCGTTATAGCCTTTCACAGTTTCCACTGCCCATTGAGGCGCTTTCTCAAATACCGGTTTTTCAAACTTCCAGTTCTTCAAGTCCTTTGAGGACATCACGGAAATTCCATGTCCGGTAGCGAAGAGATAATAAGTGTCACCCTGCTTAGCCAGCACTGGGTCATGGGTCATAACTTTACTGGTTGGGATGACCGACGACTTCTTAGGAGAAGAAGCGTAAGCTGCGCTTGCTGCAGCCAGGAAGATAAATGAGAAAATGATGTGTTTCATAATCCTAATCACGATATTATACACAAAAGAAACGCCTTGCAAACAAGAATTCCTTATCTACAAGGCGTCCAAACTAACATATTATAAGTCACTGTACTTTCTTTCCCCAATCTGTACGCCAAACACCGTTACTTTGATGATATCCAGCAAATACAATAGTCGGTGTACGAGGAATCATTTCCCAGTCTACTTCACGCTGTAAATACAGTTTTACGCCATTAGCTGTTAAAACCTGATTCTCTGCATCATAACTCCAGCTACCACCTTTCCAAGTACCCTCTGTAATTTTATGATCTGCAGAAAGAGTCATAATTGCAGAAGCATATTGCTGCCCCGGATGATTAGAAGACATTTGAATCATTTCCCAATCACCAATCAATTCTCCTTCTGTAATAGGAACCTGAGGAACAGCTCCATAGCGTTCAGGCATAACCAAAGGCCACCCGTCTTCCGTCCAACGGATACTACGTACATGTCCCATCATTACTGCATTAGATTCATAAACTCCCGGTACGTTTTCGGGTAAACGTCCTTGTGAAGAATAGAACCAGTTTCCATTGCCATCATCAAACACTGCACAGTGAGAAATACCCACCCATCCATAGCTATTACTGAATTTATAAGGATGAGTTACTACAGGCTCTGCCTGGATACCGTACGCTGCATCATTATTATTTATATCCAACCAAGGTCCATTCATACTCCGAGCACGTACTACTCGAGTGTTATATTCTACCGCTAATGACCCATAAGCAAGGAACATATAATAATAACCTGTTTCTGGGTTATACACAACTTCCGGACCTTCCGAGCCCTGCCAGCGAGAGGTACCACGGCGTGCTATCAACTTTCCGTAAGTATTTGTATTCCAAGTAGAAACCCCCCAAGGCTTTCCTAAACTTGTTTTAGGCAAACCCGTCTCCGGATTTAATTCCACTTCTGCAATACCACTATGCCAAGAACCATAAATCAACCAATGGGTGCCATCCTTATCAACTAAATAAGTAGGGTCAATAGCATTAAAATAGAAATACGCATCCCAGTTATTCAGGTTAGGCCGGCTCCAGTCATTCATTCCCCGGTCTGAAGATGAACAGACTACCATACCTTTGTCTTCCCATACATTAGAAGCCGGATCTGAAGTTTCCATCAAACCAATAAAAGCACGTTCTGTCCAAGAACCGTCAAAATTATCTGTTGTATTTGTTTTTCCAGTTTGAATATAATTATCTACAACAATACTATAATACATACGATACAGACCTGTTTTTACCTTACGTACTACAGGAGCCCAATAGCCATAAGAAGGAGACTCTATTGGCTCCAAACCCATTTCTGCACGATATGCATTCAGGTTTTCTTTTACCCATGCCGGAGCCTCCTGCATAGTAGCTCCCATGTACTCCCAATTGACCAAATCTTTAGAACGACGACAATGGAAATGCCCATGTCCATCATGTGCATTACCATACGAAGCGTCAGTCTGATACATATAATAATAGCCGTCATCAGCCAACACGACAGAAGGGTCATGTACATTAGCCAGGTTCCACTCATTCCGCTTATCCCATCCTGCAATAGAAGTATAATCGTCTTCATAATCAGGCGCTACATAATCTGCAAGTTTATCATCCAAGGTAGCCGCAAGAGTAGTCACTTGTACCTCCTCCGAATACATGGGTTCATTATCAAGCACAGTTACAAAAGCACGTACATAATAAGTCGTACTTTCCGTCAATCCACTTAAGACAACATTGATATCACTACCGCTTCCTTCCACTTCTACAATTTGATTTTCAATGGTGGGAGAAGCTTCTGTTCCATAACATATTCCTCGTTTCAATATATAAGAGGAAGGATCTTTTACTTGAGCTGAAACATCTACCGACTTATATGTCACATTTGAAACAGAAGGCTTCTCTAAAGACATATTGCCAATGCTCACTCCATTTTCTTCGTCGCTACATGCACTCAATACACAAGCTAGTCCGACGAAAACATATTTCAATGCATTTTTTATATTCATATAACCATTCTTTTTATTAAAATCTTCATGCTGATTATTCTCCGGTTATTTCCCAGCCTGGGTTTTGCTTCAAGTTAGGAGCCATTTTGACATCAGAATCAGGTATCGGGAACAGATAATTTTTCGGGATATTGAACACACGTGTCTCTATTACCCCTCCATTCTGTGCAGAACGCGCTGGTCCATACTGGTAAACAGGAGCAGCTTCCGTTCCTGATATTTCTACGCCATACAAATTCAACAATTGTTCATAATAAGGCTTAGACTGTTCTTCTGAAGCCGTTACATTATCGTATGCCCGCCAGCGGCGCAAGTCCCACATACGATGATCCTCAAAACTTAATTCAATACGACGTTCATTACGAATACGTTTTAGTAATTCTGTCTGGTCTGTATATTCATAATGAGGCATACCGGCACGATCACGAATTTCATTAATATATTGTTTTGCCTTGTCCAGATTACCAGCTTCACAATAAGCTTCAGCAGCATTTAACAGAACCTCTCCATAACGGAAAATAATCCATGAATGAGGATAGTTAGTAGGATTCTGGCAAGAAATATTATTTACAAATTTCTTCAAATAGTATCCTGTACAAGTTCCTCCCATAGAGGCTAAATAATCTTTCCCTCCATCCGTACGCATGTCCAATTTACGTTGTTCATTATCTTTTGCACTACCCCATGTCATACCTTGATAGAAAACAATCTGAGCCAAACGTGGATCACGATTCACATACGGATTCTGTGCATTATAAGCATAATCACCACCTCCTTCATCAATTCGTTTCCCATCTAACATCTCAAAACAATCTACAAAGTTCTGAGTTGGACTTGTACGACCTGCAGCCGAAAATTTTCCAGTGAAACCAACAGGTAAGAAGACTTGCTCCACTTTGTTTGTATTCCACACTGAACGAGACAAAATGATTTCATTATTATATACCGGATTGGTAGTAAAACATTCATAATAATCATTTTCAGGATTTCCTGTAGTATATAACTGATAAGGATTAGACTGTTGCGCATTTTTATCAATAAAATCCTGCGCAGCTTGTGCGGCAGCCTGCCACCAAGACTGCTCTCCTGTAGGGTTATTGAGAGCTGAAGCCTTATAAAGTAAAGCACGAGCTTTTAAAGCATAAGCTGTTGCTCCATTCACACGCCCCCAGTTTGTCGTTTCATTAGAGTACCGGAATGGTAAAGCATCTTTTACCTTGTCGCATTCATCCGCTACCCATTGCAAGACATCTGCCGCAGGAGTACGAGCCTGATTCATTTGTTCAGGATTTTCCATACTGAAAACAATATTCGTACCATCTTCATTCTCTCCAACAATCAGCATATCACCAAACCAACACACCAAATCAAAATGGAACAATGCACGTAACAATCTTGCTTCATTGCAATAACGTTCGTATAACTTATTATCATCACCCGACTTTTCTGCATTACCAACAACAGAAGCCTGAGCATTATTCAAAAAGATATTACATTTACGGATTCCTGCGAAGTCTGTATTCCATTGCCCCAATAAAGGATGGTCTTTTGCTGTATACGAATCAGTAGCCACTTTTGTGTAATAATGTAACCCCCAATAGGAGGTTGCATTATCTGTCATACAATCACGAGAAGCACCTGTAAACTGATCATCATTTAAAGGAGCCAACCCATCAGGCAGATTTGTATAGATGTCTGTCAGGAACTCACGCGTCATAGTCTGATTAGTAAACACCTTTTCATCTGAAAGGGTTGCATCATATTCTTTATCCAAAAAGTCACTGCAAGCCGTACCAGAAAATAATAATACGGCTAACATTATATAAGTATATTTCTTTATCTTCATAATATTGCTTTATTTAAAATCCTACATTGATACCAAATGTAAACGATTTTGTTTTAGGATAATTCCAGATATAGTTCAATGGATTTTCAGGGTCAAAACCTTTCGGCAAATGACTCCAGTTACATAAGTTATAACCACTAAAATAAATACGTACTTTTGTCATATTGGCTTTTGCAATCCATTTTTTAGGTAAAGAATAACCCACTTCCACATTACGCAAAGAAAGGAAATCCCCGTTTACTACCCAGATAGTAGATTCATTATATGGATAGTTACGGTCGATATTACTAAATGAATTAGACAAACGAGGATATTTTGCATTGATATTACGCGGGTCGGTCGGATCGTCTGTATAATATCCCCATGTATTAACTACTTCGTGAGTAGAGGTACCTCCCCATCCAAAACCATAGTCCATATTCTCACGACAGCCTACCGTACGGTTCAAATAAGCAGTCAAAACTGCACGGGCATCCAATCCTTTCCACTCAAAACCGATATTTACAGTCGGAATCAACTCTGGAATCTTAGTATATCCCATCGGTTCTTTATCATAAGCATCTATAATACGGTCACCGTTTGTATCCTTAAAAATGGCATTACCCAACTGATATTTTCCCGCCGAATGCCAAGGATATTTTTCCGGATGGTCAATAGCATCCTGATGAGATTCAGGAATTAAGGCAGGATCACTTGCCCATTGTACCCATGTCAACAACTGGCTTTGGTTTATACGATTACCAGTTTTTGACTGGTATGCATAATCAGGTGCAACCTCATCCATTTCTGTAATCTTATTGGTATTGTAAGTCAACATAAGATCGG
>ENA-ORSO01001359-ORSO01001359.1-human-gut-metagenome-genome-assembly--contig:-NODE-1359-length-15081-cov-2.834287_pt1 | contig 15081 bp, 7 predicted proteins | sample MGYA00241902_ERZ509168 | MGnify/ENA primary metagenome ERZ509168 (study PRJEB26280, sample SAMEA2338806) | human gut metagenome | biome: human gut; feature: human-associated habitat; material: faeces... | reverse complement strand
GATTATGGAGATATCACAGCCGTATTTTCCATAGTATATGCCATTGCAAACTTATTTGCCGGACGCTTCATCGATTGGTTAGGAACCAAAAAAGGTTATCTCTGGGCTATCTTCGTATGGTCATTAGGAGCTTGCCTGCATGCTGTTTGCGGATGGGCAACCGAACATGTAGTGGGCATTCATGATGCCGCTGCCATGATTTCCGCAACAGGCGCCGTAGCATCGACCATTGCCATTACCAGTGTTTACTTTTTCATCGCTGCCCGTGTGATATTGAGCGTCGGTGAAGCCGGAAACTTCCCCGCAGCAATTAAAGTCACTGCTGAGTATTTCCCGAAAAAAGACCGTGCATTCTCGACTTCCATTTTCAATGCCGGCGCCACAGTAGGTGCTTTAATAGCTCCTGTCACCATCCCCTCTTTAGCACGGTACTTCCAAAGCATCGGTGTAGGCAACGGCTGGGAAATGGCGTTCATCGTCATTGGTGGATTAGGCTTCATCTGGATGGGCATGTGGATGTTCATGTATAAGAAACCTCATGAAAACCCGCGCGTCAATGCAGCAGAAATTGCTTATATCGAACAAGATAAACTCAGAGAAGAAGACAAGGCTGTCTCTGAAAAGCCTGAAAGAAAGATGTCGTTTATGGAATGTCTCCAATACCCTCAGGCATGGGCTTTTGCCATCGGTAAATTCATGACCGACGGTGTATGGTGGTTCTTCCTGTTTTGGACTCCGGCCTACATCTCCGATGTCTACGGATTCTCTTCGGACAGCGGAACGGCACAGTTGCTGATATTCGTACTTTATGCCATTACCATGCTGTCTATCTATGGTGGAAAACTGCCTACCATCATCATAAACAAAACCGGTATGAATCCGTATGCAGCCCGCATGCGAGCCATGTTCATCTTTGCTTTGTTCCCGTTACTCGCACTATTTGCACAACCGTTAGGAGAATACTCCTATTGGTATCCGATTATCATTATAGGTATTGCCGGAGCAGCTCACCAATCCTGGTCTGCCAACATCTACTCCGTAGTGGGCGATATGTTCCCCAAAAGTGCGGTAGCTACCATTACCGGATTGGGAGGTATGGCGGGCGGTATCGGCTCGTTCCTCATCAACAAAGGCTCGGGCACACTGTTTACTTACGCTGATGAAACCCAGATGATGTTCATGGGATTCGAAGGCAAGGCAGCCGGATACTTCATCATATTCTGCATCTGTGCCGTTGCTTACCTTATCGGCTGGTGCATCATGAAGCTTCTGGTACCGAAATACAAACCCATCGTACTGAACTGATACAGACAGAATATATAGATATAAAAAAGCTCTTTCGCATGAAAGAGCTTTTTTTATATCCTCTTGGCAATATAAGATTTGTCGGTAAATTCTGAGAGAACAAGAATTAAGGGATAAAAAAAAGGGAAGTCTCACGACTTCCACAATTCTTCTAACCTTAAATCTAAATCTCTATGAAAAAAACGTGATGCAAATATAGCGGTTTGTTCATTATTTAGGTGTTAATAAAGCGCATAAAGAGAGAATAAAAATTAATAACCTTCCGTATTATTTCGAAAGATCCTTGCTTATTCGTCCATTCTGACTGTTGAGGGCATTGATTTCATCAAATTATCGTAAATGGGATTCAGTTTCAGTAGATTGGGAACTCCTGTAATAAACATCTGTTTTCGGGCACGGGTCATTGCTACATTTAATTTTCGGTCTACCAATATTCCGTTGTCCACCGTTAAGTTCGAGAGGAATTTGAGTTGGTAAGGGTAGTTGACACAGAACGAATAAATGATGACATCCCGTTCACTCCCTTGAAAACGTTCGACTGTGTCGATAAGTATCCTGTTAAGCATCGGAATGTTTAATCGGGCAATTTCTTGTTTGATGAGTGCTATCTGGCTACGATAAGGAGTGATAATACCCAAAGTTTGTGCTGTGTTGAATTCTTTTTCGTTTTTTTGATAAACGTCTAATGCCAGTCGGGCAACGATACGAGCTTCGGAACGATTCGTTTTGGCCGGCGCTCCTGCGGGTTCCGGTTCGGACGGATAGAAAGCGAGGCGCGTGATGCCTGCCGAATCTTCCAGTTGATGAGGTAATCCTACGGGTAACAGGCGCCCTTCGTAGAAAGTACGGTTGGCAAAAAGGGCTACTTCGGGGTGCATACGTCCTTGTCGGCAAAGCATGTCGGAGAGAAGTGAGACGGGAGAAGTGAAATGGGAATAGGGAGATATATTATCTTTGGAGGGATGGGAGTAGTTTTGGGTGTTGCGGTAAAGACGCTCAAAAAGAGAATCTTTAAGGTTTGTTAGTCCGATGGCACGCAGTGTTTCATTGTGTATTTCAGATTGATCTTCACGTTGAAGAACGACGGCTGGGAGCTGTTTGTGATCGCCTATAAGGATAAATTTGCCAATGGCATTATCCCCCGACATACTACGGGCACAAAGGATACCTAATAACTGAGGTTCAAGAATCTGAGTTGCTTCATCGACAATGGCTACATCGAATTTTTTCAGGCGGAAGAGTTCTGGCTTGCCGGAAATGGAGGCTACTGTACCTATGAATATCCGGCAACGTGTAATACGGTCGGTCACTTCCGAACGGCGCATACAAGCTGACAGTTCATTTTCTATCAGATGGCTGCGGTAGGTCTCGTCACAGGACAGTTCGCTGCCTATGCGGATAAAGTCCACTTTGGGGCGGATGGAAGAGAGTGATTTGCAAATCTCATCTACGGCACGGTTGGTATACGATAACAGAAGTATCTGTGCCTGTTCGTCCTGGTGGAAGGTTTCTACCATTTTTTTGAGGGCACAAGAGGTCTTTCCTGTTCCTGGAGGGCCTATCAGCAGAAAATAATCTTTGGCTGCTTGTGCTTTAAGGGCAACACGGGAGAAATCATCGGTGGCGGCAGTGATGCGGGGAATGAACGATTCGTCGAAGGCAGGGGAGCGTTGGGCGAGAAGCAGATCCCGGCGGTCTTTTGTTGCCGACGCAAAAGCTGACAGTCCGTAGTACATATTGCGGAAAGTGGTATCCATTGTGTCATGTTCGATGGCATACAGGCTGTCAGGGGGAAGGACAGAGGAATTCTGCTGACTGGCGCGTAGGCGGATATGTATCTCTTCTTCAGTGATTGTTTCGATATTACCTTTAAATACCATTTTGTTGGTGACATTATCGGTAACTGTATTGCGTTCGTACAACACTATGGAGTCTCCTTGCCGGAAGTTGGGTAAGGCTTCTTCCCGGAGTATTTTTCTGGATAAGATGATAGTGGCTTTATGCTCGTCGGCTGCGTGATTCTCTTTGATGCGCAGGTCATAAAGAATTTCTCCGGCTTCTGATTTTTCGGCGAGTGTAGAAAGCCATAAGGCAGCGGCTCCTGTACGTCCTTCGTAGTCTACGTCTCCGGATTTGGAGGTATAAAGCTCTTTGGTTATAAAATTATACAGGGCATAGAAATAGGTTTGTTCCAGAGGAGAAAGAGCGGCGAGATGTTGTGCGAATATATCAATGGAGGGACGCAGGTATTGTTCCCAAAAACGGCCTTGTAATCCCCGTTCATTGAGGGTTTGTGCTTGGATTGACTGTAATTTGGTAGCAGTATATTCAAGGCTGTTATGTAATTGTATACCGTATTCTTCGGCTACGATGCGATTTCGAAGGTTGATTACCCGGCGTACCATAGCCCATGACGGGCGGGCCGGATAGAGCAGAGGATAACGTGTATAAAGCAGGTAAGCCTTTACGCGGTGGTGGTCCATCTTCATTGAATATTGAAGTACCGCCTGGTAGAGTAACATCTGTACTTTATTGTTTTCTTTCGGTTCTACTTTATTACGGATACTGTATTCGTCTCCTTTACCGGATTTCATTTCAATGAATGACGACATATCCCGTTGCATATAGTCGAGACGTCCTTGTAAACCAAGTGCTTCACAAATGTACGAAGGTTCGAGTACGGCATCCCTCTTATCCATTTCATATCCGGGGGCATGGAACGTTTCGGTTACTACTTCCCGGATGTGTTCAAAGTGCATTTTGCAATCTTCAAAGAATTGACGCTCCTTTTCCTTATCCTGTAGATCGGCGCAGGCAGCCAGTTCAATGGGGTAACGGCGGAAGGCCTTTTGCATACACGAAAGATAGTCTACTTCTCCGTTTGCGTGGATCCATTCGTCCAGAAAGAGGTTGGCTATATTTCCTAATAATAATGGACGCGCATTTTCAATGGGTTGTAAACGTGCCAGAAAATAATTGGCCGGATGATGACCATACTCCCGGAAACACTCGGCGAGCGAGCTGATATCTATCAGATAGTCCGGTTCGAGAACGATGAAAGCAGGATTGAGTATTCCGTTGTCGTCTACGTTTATATCCAGGAGGTTGAGCTGTGCATGCTGCCAAAGGAGTTTGCATGTTTCTGCAAACTCTTCGTTGAATTGGGGGATATTGTAGCGCACCCGTAACGGTTCATCGGCGATACTGTCCAGTGGTGTTACATATAGGAAATGTTCATCGGAATGTTGGAAGCATACCCGCATACGTTCTATTTTTCTGCGAGTGGGCGGAGCGATGATATAAGTGGCATCTGTTTTGGGCAGCAATCTATATAATTCATCCGGAATGTCGGTTCCCGAGAGTTTTTTCAGGAAAAAAGCGAGAGTCTTTGCGTCGCGCAATAATTTTTCCCGTTCGGGCTCTGTTCTACGGTTCAGTACGCCATTTGAAGTCAGGCGGAAAGTATGCAGGCGATTCTGTTCTACGGCTGATAAACCGGTGCGTGCAGCTACAAAACTGATTCGTGCGGACAGGTCGGTCATTTGCAGGCTTTCGTTCTGCATCTGGCTACGGCAGAGGCGTTCGAGCAGGTCACGCATTTGTTTATAGGCTATGTCGAGCTTGTTATCATCGATGCGGCAGACAGTCAACAAAATATCAAACGATTCTTTTATCTCCTTATTTTCCATGCATGCAAAGATAATGCAAACCGAGAGTAGAATAAAATAAACAAGTTCATTTTATTATGTTAGGGTGTAGTTTACCTTCGCTTGTAGTAAAGACAAGGAAAAGGGAAGTAACGTCAACTTCTTTTAATAAATAAAAAAAGCTGTGCCGACTACCTGTCGACACAGCTTTTTTTATTTATAAACATTTATGTGTGGAAAGATTAATCCAATACGATAGGTTTGTATTTCGGAACCAATGCCTTCATTACGGTCCAACCGATGAGGTAGGCTACTGCACAAACACAGAAGATAATGAAGTAACCGGCTGGCTTACCCTCAAATCCCATGAAAGTCATTTGAGTTTCGTCTGCATATACAAACAGGTTACCAGCTACTTTCTGAAGAATCATAGAGCCGAAACCACCGGCCATACCACCGATCCCCGTGATACTTGCAATCGCTGTTTTAGGGAACATATCACTTACAGTAGAGAAAATGTTAGCCGACCAGGACTGGTGAGCAGCTCCACCGATACCGATCATGATTACGGGGAACCAAGGAGAAATAGTACCTAACGGTTGTGCCAACAATACTACCAACGGGAAGAATGCGAAGATCAACATCGCTTTCATACGGGCAGCGTAGGGGTTCATACCTGTTTTATTGATGAAGATAGTAGGAAGTTTACCACCGTAAATAGACAACATGGTAATGGCATATAGCGTAAAGATCAATCCCATACCCAATGGGCTGGATGTTTTGATATCGAATTGTGTGAATAAATAAGAAGGAGTCCAGAAAAGGAAGAACCACCATACACCGTCGGTCATAAATTTACCGAAAGCAAAAGCCCAAGTCTGTTTGTAGCTGAAACACTGCCAGAATTTCATTTTTTTCTGGTCTTTCTCTTCTACATGTGGAGCGGCACCTTCTTCGTGCTTATCTTGTTCAATGTATTCCAATTCGGCTTTGTTCACGTGTTTACTCTTTGAAGGGGCTGTGTACATGAATACCCAGAACCCCATCCAAATAAAGCCGAGACCACCAATAACGATAAATGCCATTTCCCAACCCCATACTTTAGCTAAAATAGGAATAGTCAGCGGAGCAATTAATGCACCGATAGATGCACCGGCGTTAAAAATAGAGGTGGCATAAGCACGGTCTTTTTTGGGGAAGTACTCGGCAGTAACTTTAATGGCTGCCGGGAAGTTACCTGCTTCACCGAGTGCCAATACACAACGGGCAGCAAGGAAGCAGTACATACTGATGGTAGCGATTGTAACCACTGTGGCACCTGTTGCGGAAGCTAATTCCGCAGCACTGTGAAGACCTACAAAGTGCTCGGTTACTACTCCACATAAGGCGTGGAGACATGCACCTGCCGACCATACACCGATTGCCCAAAGGAAACCTTTCTTTGTTCCCATCCAGTCGATGAAACGTCCGGCAAACAACATACAGATTGCATATACAATGGAAAATACAGAGGTAATAGTTCCATAATGTGATTCGTCCCAGTGGAATTCCGGTTTGATAAATTCATCCCACGTCAGCGAGAGCACCTGACGGTCGAGGTAGTTTACAGTTGTCGCGAAAAATAACATAGCGCAGATAGTCCATCTGTAGTTTGTCATTTTACCCATAGCATTTTGAATTGTACTCATGATAAATGATTTAAAATTATTAGTTCTGATTCTGGGCCAAAAATACACATTATTTGATGCAAATCAACATATTTATTGTCTCTTTTGCTGTAAATTTTGTCTGTTTTATACCAAAATCGTCCAAAAATGCGGAAAAACTACGTTATCGCACACGAAATTGTATGTTTGCGTGCACGAAAACTTATAAATACACCTTTTGAATCGAAAACTCCACACCTTATATAAAAAGAGTCGCTATCTTTGCCTCATTAAGTAGTAAATCTAATTACCAATAACAAAAATGAGAATGAAGAGAAACTTAATTTGTAAAACTTTTGTGATAGGAGCTTTGCTTTGCTCTGTTTCGTTGGCTGCCCAAAAAGTGAGTGATAAACTTCCATGGTCCGTGCGTATGACGGAGTCGGAGATGATTCGTTGTCCCGAATCGTGGCAACTGGATTTTCAACCTAAACTGAAATGGGATTATTGTCACGGCTTGGAACTCGGAGCAATGCTCGACGTATATGATACTTATGGTGGAAAAAAGATATATGATTATGCACTGGCTTATGCCGATACAATGATTCATGATGATGGTAGCATTGTGACTTACAAACTACACGAATACAATATTGACCGTTTGAATTCCGGGAAATTTCTGTTCCGTATTTATGAGGAATCCAAGGATGAAAAATACAAGAAAGCAATTGATTTATTGCGTAGCCAGCTTGATACGCATCCGCGTAACGAGGATGGCGGTTTTTGGCACAAAAAGATTTATCCGAATCAAATGTGGCTGGATGGTATTTATATGGCTTCACCTTTTTATGCAGAATATGCTTTCCGTAATAACCGGGTGAAAGATTATGCAGATGTGGTGAATCAGTTTATCACTGTGGCTCGCCATACATACGATCCGAAAAACGGCTTGTATCGTCATGCCTGTGATGTGAGTCGTAAGGAGCGTTGGGCCGATCCTGTTACCGGGCAATCTAAACATAGCTGGGGGCGTGCTATGGGATGGTATGCCATGGCATTTGTCGATGCACTCGATTTTATTCCGAAACATGAGGCAGGAAGAGATTCCATGCTCGTTATTCTTAATAATATCGCCGAACAAGTAAAACGCTTACAAGATCCTAAGACCGGGCTTTGGTATCAGGTGCTCGATCGTAGTGGCGATAAGGGTAATTATTTGGAATCTTCTTGTTCAACTATGTTTGTTTATTCTTTATTTAAAGCGGTACGTATGGGATATATCGACTCTTCTTATCTGGATGTGGCATTGAAAGGATATAAAGGTATTCTGGATAATTTTATCGAGGTGGACAAAGATGGATTGGTCACCATCACCCAAGCCTGTGCCGTAGCCGGATTGGGCGGAAAGAATTATCGTTCAGGAGACTATGATTATTATATTAATGAAACCATTCGCAGTAATGACCCGAAAGCAGTAGGTCCGTTTATTATGGCGAGTTTGGAATACGAACGTTTACAGAAGAAATAAAAACATATGAATAAGTTATTGAAAGCAGGTCTGTTGTTGTTTCTGGCCTGCATCGGCACAGTACAGGCACAGCAAAAACAAGACACTATCGTAGTTGCTCGTGATGGAACCGGTGAATATCGTACTATTCAGGAAGCGGTAGAGGCCGTCCGGGCTTTTATGGATTACACCGTTACTATATATATAAAGGATGGACTGTATAAAGAAAAACTGGTAATTCCCTCTTGGGGCAAGAACGTGCAGCTGGTAGGTGAGAGTGCTGAAGGTACTATAATTACCTACGATGATCATGCTAATATCGATAAGATGGGTACTTTCCGCACTTATACTGTGAAAGTGGAAGGCAATGATATCACATTTAAGAATCTGACCATCGAGAATAATGCCGCACCGCTTGGGCAGGCTGTGGCTCTTCATACCGAAGGAGACAGGCTGATGTTTATTCATTGTCGTTTATTGGGGAATCAGGATACGATATATACGGGTAGAGAAGGAACACGTCTTTTGTTTACAGATTGTTATATAGAAGGAACGACTGATTTTATCTTTGGTCCGGCGACGGCATTGTTTGAACGTTGTACGATCCACAGCAAACGGAATTCATACATTACGGCCGCATCGACTCCGGAAAATGTAGAATTCGGTTATGTGTTCAAAAATTGTAAGTTGACGGCTGCACCCGGAGTGACCAAAGTATATCTGGGGCGTCCATGGCGTCCGTATGCTTCTACTACTTTCCTCAATTGCGAATTTGGTAGCCATATCCGCCCTGAAGGCTGGGATAACTGGCGCAATAAAGAGAATGAGAAAACTGCCCGTTATGCGGAATTCGGTAATACAGGTGAAGGCGCAGCCACAGCCGGCAGAGTGAAATGGGCTAAACAGTTGACCTCTAAAGAGGCACTGCGTTATACTATTGAGAATATTTTTACGGATAGTAGTAATTGGTATCCATATAAGAGATAAGAGAGTCTCCTTATTATAAAGTCGTGATGACCTGTGTAGTAGGGAAGATATTCTTTGCAGAGGAGGGTGTGCGGCAGTGCCGTCACACCCTTTATAGAAAATCTGCTCGTATCGGACTAAAACAGTCAATCAATATTCCTGTTTCCAAGCAGGTGCATCCATGTTCTGCATCCGGTTCGATATATATACCGTCTCCAGTTTCTACTATTTGTTTCTCTCCGTTTACGGTGAATTCAAACTTGCCGCTTGCTACATATGTAGTCTGGGTATGATAGTGTGTATGAGGTGTTCCGATTGCACCGGTTTCAAACTTAACCTTTACAAGCATTACCTGTCCGTCATACCCCATGATCTGACGAACTACACCTTCGCCTGCCGGTTCCCATGCCTTTTCTTTTTCTAAAATGAATGTTTTACTTCTTGTTTTCATACTTTATGCTTTAAAAAAACGTCCAAATATACAATTATTCCACCTAAAGCAACGTTTTTTAGACGTCATTCAGATAAAAAGTCCGTAAGTTTGCACAACAATAAAATAGATTTCGACAAAAATGAAAAACAAGCTGGCTGTTCTTTTAAGTTTATTCTTTCTTCTTTCTGCTTTTAAAGCGGATAGACCCGTGCTTACCATTTTTATGATAGGCGATTCTACAATGGCTAACAAAAATATTACCGGAGGAAATCCTGAACGGGGGTGGGGAATGATGCTTCCCGGATTCTTCAGTGAAGAAGTACGTATCGACAATCATGCAATGAATGGGCGGAGCTCCAAGAGTTTTATTGATGAAGGTCGCTGGGACAAGGTCATTTCTCAAGTGAAAAAAGGAGACTATGTGATTATCCAATTCGGGCATAATGATGAGAAACCTAAAGCAGACCGTCATACGGATCCCGGTACGACTTTTGATGCTAACCTTAGCCGTTTTGTGAATGAAACTCGTGCAAAAGGAGGAATTCCGATACTTTGTAATGCGATTGTACGTCGTAATTTTGTCCGTCCGTTAGACGAAAGTATCAGTAAAGACACTCGTCATGATGCCGGAGAAGTGAAACAGCCGCAAGAAGGCGATACCTTGTATGATACGCACGGCGCTTATATCGAATCTCCCCGTAATGTAGCGAAGAAGCTGAATGTACCTTTTATTGATATGAATAAGATAACCCATGAATTGGTTCAAGGTTTAGGACCTGTAGAATCGAAGAAACTTTTCATGTGGGTAGAGCCTAACAAAGTACCGGCCTTTCCGAAAGGGCGTGAAGATAATACACATCTTAATATATATGGTGGCCGGGTAGTGGCCGGTCTGGCAGTGGATGCCATTGCACAGGCTGTTCCCGAATTGGCTAAATACGTTTGTCACTATGATTATGTGGTAGCACAAGATGGTAGCGGTGACTTTTTTACTATTCAGGATGCCATTGATGCCGTACCCGATTTTCGTAAAAATGTGCGTACTACTATTCTTGTCCGTAAAGGTATCTACAAAGAAAAAGTCGTGATACCGGAAAGTAAAATAAATGTTTCTTTGATAGGTCAGGAAGGAGCGGTTCTTTCTTATGACGATTATGCTGATAAAAAGAATGTCTTCGGAGAAACGAAGGGGACTTCCGGTTCGTCTACCTGTTATATTTATGCACCGGATTTTTATGCCGAGAATATAACTTTTGAGAATACTGCCGGTCCGGTGGGGCAGGCAGTAGCTTGTTTTGTGTCGGCAGATCGTGCTTTTTTCAAGAATTGCCGCTTTCTGGGTTTTCAGGATACGCTTTACACTTATGGTAAAAACAGTCGCCAGTATTATGAGAACTGTTATATTGAGGGTTCTGTCGATTTTATTTTCGGTTGGTCTACGGCTGTATTCAATCGTTGCCACATCCATAGTAAGAGAAACGGATATATAACAGCTCCTTCTACCGATAAAGAGTCAAAATACGGTTATGTTTTTTATGATTGTACCCTAACTGCCGATGAGGGCGTGAAAGGAGTTTATCTTTCCCGTCCTTGGCGTCCATATGCAAAGGCGGTATTTATACATTGCAATATGGGCGGACATATACAACCTGCTGGGTGGCATAACTGGGGTAAGAAAGAGGCAGAAAAAACGGTGTTTTATGCCGAATATCAGAGTAGTGGTGAAGGAGCTGCTCCGAAAGCGCGTGCTGCTTTCTCCCGGCAATTAAAAGATCTGAAAGAATATCGTATGGAAGATATCCTGAAAGGTGGAGATGGCTGGAATCCGGTGAAGAATGGAGATTCATTGGTAAAGGTAGTGAGATAATTTATAATAACAGACTCGGATGTTGAAACGAATCGGTGTTAGTATATTGATAGCTATTGCTTTTTTGACTGCTGTGGCACAAAAAAGCACTTCCTATGAGATAGAAAAGGATTATCCGCTTTTTCTGGAAAAGATGAAACAAGAACTTACCTATCCTATGGCATGGGGGAATAGTGCCCAGACTGATTTTTCCGAGTGGCGGAAAATGGCCCGTACGATTGTTCTGGATGCAATGTTGGCTCCACCGCCTGTTGCCAAAGAATATGGTATGGAAGTTGTGGCTATAGAACAACGGGCGGGTTATGAAGCTCGAAAAATTCGTTTCAACCTTTCCGGTTATTCCCGGGTTCCCGCTTACTTGTTGGTTCCTGCGGGGAAAGGCCCGTTTCCGGCTGTTGTGCTGTTACATGATCATGGTGCGCATTTTTCGATAGGGAAAGAGAAGATGATTCGGCCTTTCGATGTTGATTCTTTAACATTGGCGGATGCCGATAATTGGGTGCATCAATGTTATGATGACCAGTATGTTGGTGACTATCTGGCTTCTAAGGGATATGTGGTGATTTCCATAGACGCTCTTTTCTGGGGAGAGCGCGGGCGGAAAGAGGGGGCACGTTATGAAAGTCAGCAGTCTTTGGCGTGTGTCTTTGAAATGTTGGGGCGCAGTTGGAGCGGTACGATTTCATATGAGGATATGTATACTGCCGACTTTCTTGCTTCTTTGAAAGAGGTCGATGCTGATCGGATAGGTTGCATGGGATTCTCGATGGGGGCTTATCGTTCCTGGATGTTATCGGCATTGTCTGATAGGGTAAAGGCCGGTGTTGCTGTTTGTTGGCTGACGACCACTGAATATCAGCTTTCCCCCCATTACGGACGTGGGAAGGGTGATTCGAATTACGCCAATGTGTTACCTGGTTTAAGGCGGTATTTGGATTATCCGCATATCGCTTCTATTGCTTGCCCTAAAGCAATGCTTTTCTTTAATGGCCGGCATGATAAACTTTTTCCTGTTCCTGCAGTAGAAAATGCTTATTCACAGTTGCATACAGTGTGGAATAGTCAGAATGCCGATGATAAACTGATCACAAAATTGTGGGAATTGCCCCATTTCTGTAGTAAGGAAATGCAAGCAGAAATATTGTCTTTCTTTAATAAACAACTTTCAAAATAATATTTGGTAAAAAAGGCATATTCCGGAAGGAAGATTTTTTACCTGTAGCTTATTTTTTATACTTATTCCAGCTACTTAAGAGATACTAAATGAGGGTATATCATACCTATGTCTTATTAAAATAGAAATAAAAATAAGGCAAAATTCGGTTTAATTTGTATCTTTACCGCATGGAATTTTATAAAATGATGAGAAGAATCTTATTTCTGATAGCATTTTTGAGTATCGCGCTGGTGATTAGTGCCCAGCGGAACTGTTTTTTTACCCATTACTCTTCCGAAGACGGTTTGTCACAAAATACTGTAATGAGCATTTTACAGGATCATAAAGGAAATCTTTGGTTTTCGACTTGGGATGGTATTAACCGTTTTAATGGCTATTCTTTTAAAACATATAAGGCACGTCAGGGAAATTTTATCAGTTTGACAAATAATCGCGTCGACCGGATGTATGAAGATCCGGACGGATTTTTATGGTTGTTGACCTATGATAATCGGGCTCATCGTTTTGATCCTCGTACAGAAACCTTTGAGCAGGTTCCTGCTGCCGGACAGCCGGGGAGTAATTCCAATGTGAATGCGATCAGTGTCCTTCGAAGAGGGACAGTCTGGTTGCTTACGGAGAATGACGGTGCAATACGTGTCACTGCTTCTGCTCAGACCGGTCGCCTTGCTACTGAAATTTATTCTGCAAAGTCGGGGCTTTTTCCTGCTACGAAAGTTTTTAAGGTATATCAGGATGCTGATAATAATGAATGGCTGCTTACGGATAATGGTTTGGGCTTAATTCGTCCGGGGGAGAAAACACCGGTATCCTATTTTGTAGAAACGAAAGAGCGCTTTTCGGATCCGAAGCAGGCTTTCTATGCAGTACAGGAGAATGAAACGGAGATTTGTTTCGGATCGGACAGAGGGCGTGTATGGCGTTATCAGAAAGAAAACGGGCAATTCGAATTGCTTGAGTTGCCAACTCGCTCACGCATTAGTTCCATCAACAGTGTAGAACCGGATAAAGTAGTGATTGCTACTTCTACAGACGGTTTCTTTGTTTACAATTTGAAAACGAAAGAATATGTGCATTATTCTCATGTAACTTGTCGTGACTTACCTTCCGCCCCTATTGTGTCGGCATATGTAGACAAAACTTCAGAAGTGTGGTTTGAGCAGGAAGAACCGGGAGTTGTTGCACACTTTAATCCTTTTACCGGAATATTAAAACGTGAGCAGATACGCGTGGAACCTACTGCTGCCGACCGTTCACGTCCTTCTTTTCATATACACGAAGATGTGAACGGATATCTTTGGGTACATCCTTATGGTGGGGGATTTTCTTTTTATGATCGGGAAAAGAATCAGCTTGTGCCTTTTTACGACGAGTTGGGAAGTTCAGACTGGCGTTTCTCTAATAAAATACATTCCAGTTTTTCCGATACACAAGGGAATCTTTGGATTTGTACCCATTCCAAAGGATTAGAAAAAGTGACATTTCGTTCGGTTCAGTTTAGCATGATGACACCGGAGGAGCATAATTATGAGTCGTTGAGCAATGAAGTGCGTGCCCTTTGTGAAGATAATAATAAAAATATATGGGTGGGGCTGAAAGACGGACGTCTCCGTATATATGATTCTGACCATAAATATCTGGGATTTTTAACCGAGAACGGAACAGTCTCCCGTTCGGGGGTACCTATGAAAGGTACGGTCTATTATATTATGCAGGATTCCAAAGGAGTACTTTGGATAGCAACGAAAGGGGATGGTTTGGTACGTGCCGAGCCGATAGCGTCGAACGGTCTGTCTTATCGGTTATCTCGTTATCGTTATGATGAGGATGACATGTATAGCTTGAGCAATGATAATGTGTATTGTGTTTATGAAGATCATAACGGGCGTATCTGGATTGCAACCTTTGCTAATGGAATTAATTATATATCAAAGGATAAGAATGGAAATACTATTTTTGTCAATCATCGCAACAATCTGAAGGGATATCCGATTGATCTGTGCTATAAAACCCGTTTTATTACTTCGGATAACAATGGACGTCTTTGGGTAGGGACGACAGCCGGTGCAGTTGCTTTTGACGAAAACTTCAGTACCCCTGAAGAAATTCAATTCCATCATTTTTCCCGTAATCCGAATGATACGAAAAGTTTGAGTAATAATGATGTGCACTGGATTGTAGCTACAGAAAAGAAAGAGCTTTATCTTGCCACTTTTGGTGGCGGACTTAATAAACTTCTTTTTATTGATGAGGCTGGAAAAGGAGCATTTAAATCTTATTCTGTGCTTGACGGACTTCCCTCAGATGTGTTGCTTTCTATTCGGGAAGACGATAAGCACAATTTGTGGATAAGTACGGAAAATGGTGTCAGTAAATTTATTCCCGGTGAAGAACGTTTTGAGAATTACGATGATCGCAGTATCACGTTCCGTGTGCGTTTTAGTGAAGCTGCTTCAACAGTGACTTCTAAAGGAGATATCTTGTTTGGTGCCAGTAATGGGATTTTTATGTTTAATCCCGATTCTATCAGTAA
>ENA-ORSO01001355-ORSO01001355.1-human-gut-metagenome-genome-assembly--contig:-NODE-1355-length-15137-cov-2.632476_pt1 | contig 15137 bp, 20 predicted proteins | sample MGYA00241902_ERZ509168 | MGnify/ENA primary metagenome ERZ509168 (study PRJEB26280, sample SAMEA2338806) | human gut metagenome | biome: human gut; feature: human-associated habitat; material: faeces... | reverse complement strand
CGGGAATGGATAATCTATTTCCGCCTTCACTTCAACTTAACATCAATAATATCTTTCAAGTTGGTAGTGTATTGTTTGGAAATATGCTCACATTTCAAATTCCATCCTTTGCCATTTCCAAGAACAGCTATTTTTACCGTATTATGACCGTTTTTCCGATTGATTGCTTCAATGGTATCTTCCAGTCTTTTCAGCCTGTTCCTGTCAATCTTATCAAAGAGATCGGTCTGTATTGCTGAATCTGGACAAATATTCCATAAGATAACACCAGCCTTTTTAAAATGATATATTTTATCATTCCTCCACTCATTTCGTAAACCTTTTACTACAGTTCCGATAATCTCCTGAGAACTATTGGAAGGTACAGGCAGATAGAATGTTCTGTTGACGGACAAACTTGGTAAGTCCTGACGAAATCTGCTCGTATAAGCAAACAATGTAACTGCCCTACAACAGCTTCCTTGTTCTCTGAGCTTACGTACACAAGAGGAAGCAAAATTTGCAACAGCCTCTTCAAGTACATCAAGACTGGCTATGCCAGCATCGGCAAAACTACGGCTTTTACAGATACTCTGCTTTTCTGCAAGGTTCTCAATTTCAATACAATTTTCTCCGCGCAATTCACGCCATGTCCTCACACCGGTTATTGTAAGAATCTGTCTGACCCATCTTTCAGATTTCTGTGTAAAATCCCATGCTGAACGGATGCCATAATAGTTCAATTTTTTCCTATTCCTGAATCCGATGCCCCAAACATCACCTATATCTGTCTGTCGTAGGGCTTTTTCTCTCTTCTCTTCAGAATCTATGATACACACGCCTTCATATCCCTTATATTTTTTCCCGAAGCGGCTTGCAACCTTCGCTAAGGTTTTAGTATAGGATATACCCATTGTTACCGGTATTCCGGTTCCTTTGGTAACTGCACGGACTACTTTCTTCCCGTATGCATGAAGGCTATCATCTTTACAAATGCCGTTCAGGTCTAGAAATGCTTCATCTATGGAATACTGGGTCAATTCAGAAGCATATTCCGACAAAAGCAACATAACCCTGCGACTCATATCACCATAAAGGGAATAATTTGAACTGAATACAGCCACTCTATTCTTTTCTAACATATCCCGAATCTGAAACAGCGGTGTCCCCATCTGAATGCCCAATGCTTTTGCTTCATTGCTGCGTGCAACCACACAGCCGTCATTGTTGCTCAGGACAACAACGGGAACAGTCCGCAAATCGGGATTAAAAACCCGTTCACAGGAACAATAGAAATTGTTACAGTCAACGAGAGCCACCATACTATCTGTGTTTTTTGTTTTTCTGGCACTTGATGTTATAAGTCAACACTCCCCATACGATAAAATCATTTTCTTCCGTTACCTTAATGGGATGATAGGAGTCATTTTCAGGCATCAGCCACAAACAACTTCCATCAGGTTCCAATCGGACTCTTTTTAAAGTAAACTCTCCATCGATATAGGCTACCACAATGTCGCCGTCTCCCGGCTCCAGTCCCTTGTCTATAATTAACAAGTCACCGTCATCAATACCGCACCCGAGCATGGAATCTCCTACGGCCCGGGCGTAAAATGTCGTTGCAGGATGTCTGACAAGTTCCTTGTTCAAATCAATACTTTCTGTCATTGCATCCTGGGCTGGAGAAGGAAAACCTGCACGAATTCCCTGGTCAGCAAAAGCCAGCTCAAGTTCCGTACTTAAATCTGCTGAATATAAAATAAGTTTCATTTCAGTCTTTTCAAAAATTCAGTGGATGGCTTGAATGATGGTATATCATGTTCCGGTATAACCATTGACGTATTCAATGACAGGTTACGTGCAACCTTTTCCGCACGATGTTTCAAGCAGAAAGTTCCGAAACTGCGAAGGGTCACCTCATCTCCTCGCTCCAGTGAAGACTTTACTTCTGACATAAAACTTTCTATTACAGACAGAATCGTGACTGAATCTGTACCTGTAGTCTGAGATATTTCTTTAACAAGCTCTGCCTTTGTCATATTACAATAGATATTTCATCTGCAAATGTAGTCATTTTCAGTCTATCATAAAAAACAATCACGCATCCTCATTTCTTGCTGCAAAAATAGCTGTTTGCCGCGCAACTCCCGCAAGGCGGCCCTGCCGGGCTGGTTGTCTGGAAAAAAATCATCCTCGCTTCGCTCCGGTATTTTTTTCCGCCAAGCCTTGCAGGGATGCGGGCAAACAGACAACAGGGACAACAAGAAATAAGAATGCCTGTACCTTACAGGCAGACAATGTATAACAATAAATATCAGAAGTCATGATTACAGACCAGAAGACACAGAACAGGCTTCACGCGGATACCGGAACGGAACTGTTCTCCATCAGACAACGGAAGGAAGCCGTCACAAGGATGCTGGACATTCTGAAAGAAACTCCGGAATACCTGCAGGTTATGAACCATATACCGGCTTATGCCATGGATGACGATACGTCAGAATGGTGGAAATCGGAAGAATCGGAAAATTTCATGAACTCAATCCTGGAGGTGATGGAAAGCTATACTCCGGACGGATACAGGTTCGGACCGAAATCCGGCACGGCCGACCTTTACGGCTACTGGGAAAGCAAGACCGGGCGGACAACCCTCTTCCATCTGCTTTTCAGTCTGGAAAGCGGATATGAATGGGGAAAAGGTCTTTCCCATGAGAAAACGGACGCATTCTACAAGGAAATAAAAGAGAAATTTCATGGAGAGGGATTCGACACGGACAGAACAGGCTGTACATCACAGGCCATGTATCTTGTAAAAGGAAAGACACGCCTGTACGTGCATCCGATGGAAATAAGCGGCTACTGTGAAACACTGCATATTCCACAGATTACAGCCATACTGAAAAAAGGAGGCCGTACATTCCGTCTTGTAAAGGATACGATAGCGGAAGAGGTGTATTCCTTCACCGATGAAGAAGAAATGGAATATTACCGTGCCAGATACGGAACGTGCATCCACCGGAACATACTGGATGCATTCAACAACCGCCGGGCAGGGAAAGAGGACATCCTTTCCATGATGGCATCACGGATAAATGTGGCGACGACATCACATCTGCACGGTATCGGATATGATTCACCGGCATACAGGTTCGTGCATGAGGCATACGACAGACTGGTAAACAACGGAAAGCTGAAGGAAAATATCAAGAAGACAGGTTGCTGCAACATCATAATGGCCACTTCAAATACCAACGCAATATGAGACTGAATTACAATGACATGCTGCTTCTGGCAATATGGGAATACAACAGAAGACAGGACGAGGATCTGACACTGGAACTGTTTCAGGAAACATTCGGACAGGTTCCCGGCGCACATTTCCATGACAAATGGGTGCATTATTACAACAAGAACCTGCTGATGATGGCCGCCTATTTCAGGGGTGAGGAAGAAAACGGCCAGAAATTCTGTGATATGATTACCCGACAGGTTGAACGCTATACACAAAACAGGAGGAGAACAGGATGAATACAAAGATACGATATGACCTTGACAGTCTTGAACTGGCAAACGGTGACTTCGGATATCCCATTACAGAAAAGGAAGTACGGAAAGTGAACCGTATGCTGGAACTGATGGAGAATGTCCGAAGCAGACAGATGTGCCCGACAGAAGGAGATTGCGTGGAATTTGTCTCACGGTCGGGTGACTATTTCGGAAAAGCTCATATAGAACGGATAACAGGAAAATATGCGGATATATGCCTGATACCGGAAACGGTATTCTGTTTCGATAACATGGGAAAAGCCGCCTATGATACCACCGGAAGTCCCTGGACGCAGGTCAATATCCGGAACATGAAACCCGCAGGTTCTGAAATCCGCATATTCAGGACATGGGGATTCGGGAAGCGCGGTAGTACGGGCAGTCTAAGGTTCGATGCTCCGGTCAGGAAATGGGAATACAGAGAACCGAATCCGTTGTATGACGGTTACACCACCCGTAACTGGTTCCGCTATCATATCATGAAACACCGGGACAGGGAAAGGACAGGCGAATACACCTTCCGCAGCGATTCATTCACGCTGTACAGCCGGAGCGAGCTGGACGAGCTGGCCGCAATCCTGAAAGGCAGACTCTACAAGGGAATCCTGCCTGACTCTCTTGTACTTTGGGGATACCGCATGGATATTAAGGAAATATCACGTGAGCAGTGGAACGGTATGGGACAGCACGGACAAATCCGCATGAAATTCATGGGATACGGTCCGGTCAGAATCCACACGGACAATGAAAACCATACCGTAACAGTATACAGAATCAACGACAGTCTATAACCAATTATAAAATAAAGGAATATGGCACGATATGAAATCTCCAACGAAGTCAGGCCGCTCGACAGGCTCATCACAGGCTTTGCCTCCTCATGCGGCTATGAAATACAGACCGTATTCAACGACCTGCTGCGTTTCATCATCCACGGCTTCTCCCCGGGAGCACCGCCAATAAGCAACTGGAAATACAAGCGTCAGCAGAACGCGTCGTTCATGGAAATGACAGCCGAATGGACACGTATCATGCAGAAACAAATCGGCAAGTCGGGCTGGTTCGACGCTTTCGGTGAACTCCACATGGCCTACTGCTCAAAACCGGGACAGCAGGCAAACGGACAGTTCTTCACACCGTCACACATCTGTGAACTCATGGTCATGTGCGCGGCGGGCAAAAAAGAGACCGGACAGAGGATGGGAGATCCCACATGCGGCAGCGGAAGACTCCTGCTGGCATACCATGCGCACAATCCGGGAAACTATCTGGTCGGAGAAGACATCAGCCGGACCTGCTGCATGATGACCGTATGCAACATGCTCGTCCACGGATGTGTCGGGGAAGTGATCTGTCATGACAGTCTCCAGCCGAAGGCATTTACCGACGGATGGAAAGTCAACCAGGCATTGCCCTTAACGGGAATACCTTCTATAAGACGCATGAAGGAAGAGGAATACAGGAATCCTGTTCCGGAAAATATCGGACGCTTCAAAGAGGCAGTCCGAATCATCAACCTACTGGACAAATAATTACCAACCATTAAAAAATATAATTATGGAAGCTTTAGCAACATTGAACAATCAGAGACAGTTTGATTTCCAGAACAACGGAATCGAAGTAATGGACCTTGAAACACTCCAGCGTACTTACAAGGAGAACGACATCTACGGCAATCCGGTCAGGGGAATCTACCACTACCAGGTCATCCAGCGCATGACGGACATCTGCCGCCGTCACAACCTGAACTATGAGGTGGAGGAAATCTTCGCCGCCCAGAACAAGAACCGTACACAGCCCGGTGTGGTCATCCTGCCGCAGGTGGAACAGACCTATGGAGAGAAGGCGGTAGAGGCACATGTACTGCGCAGAATATTCACCACCATCCGTATTCTGAACGGGGATACCGATGAACTGACAACCACATTAGTGGTAGCCTACCATCAGGACGGTATCCAGGCGGCAATAGGTCCCTGCGTACGTATCTGCCACAACCAGTGTATCCTTTCACCCGAACGAAGCGTTGCCAACTACGGCAAGGACAAGGTGACTACCGAGGAACTGTTCGGGAAGGTGGATGACTGGATGCGCAATTTTGAACGTGACATGGATGCGGACAGAAGCCGAATCCAAAGGCTCAAGGAAAAGGTGTTGACACCCAGTGAATTATACATGACCATCGGTATGCTGACGGCTCTGCGTGTATCGCATGACAGTGCAGACAAAAGACTGGCATCACAGGTGGACACCTATCCGCTTAACCAGGGACAGATTTCCGTGTTTACGGAAGAACTGCTCAAACTCTCACTTGAACAGCCACGCATTACAGCGTGGGATGTCTACAATGTAGCGACAGAAATCTATAAACCGGGAAAGACTGATTTTCCTGCCATGATTCCACAGAACGGAGCAATGGCCGATTTCCTGCTTTCATATAACCAGAATTAGAACCTGAAACCGAATACGACAGGCCCGGTTCCGTCACCAGCGGAATCGGGCTTTGTCGTTTATCAACCATAATAATAAGACGAGATATGGCAGCAAGTAACAGAATAAAGGCTGAAATGTATATCCTTTTCAGCTGCAACGCATGGCACGAATACAGTTCATTCGAGCCAAAGGCGGTCTTCTCTTCCATAGAAAAGGCAGCAGACTTCCTGCAAAAGAACAGAAGAAAACTGAAACTGGAGGAAGATGACATCGAATGTTTCAGACAGCACAGTCAGACTCAGGGCAGAAATACCAATTACCTGGTACAGTCCTGTCCCTACAATCCAGTCCGCGCAAGAGACTTGGGATGACAAAGAATCCCATTCATAAACAATCATATAAAAATATACGACTATGACAAATGATGAAAACACTTACATCGGAATGTCCCTGCCGGAAGGAATACGGTACATCACCGTTTTTGAAAAAGGGGATTTTGAAAACTGCGGAAGAATACTCAGGACATTCTACCATACGGAAGACAGGGTGAGAAAACTGCTCGCTTTGGGAAACCTGCTCCATCTGGGAGGCAGCCTCTCATCAAATGAAAACAAGACAAGCTGCTGGCCTTTGAATAATGGGAATCCCATTCACGAAGCAAAGGAAATATCAGGCAAGGAAAAGTTCTTCCTGCTCGGTGACTGGACTTACCTGTATGAAAATGGCAGATGGTTTCTGGGCTATGAAGGAAAAATCTATGAAATCAGCAATCCTGAATTTTCTGTCTTTGTTCCCGACAAGGACCATACACCTTCCCCTCTGGACAAAGGACTTTCCTTTGCCGTAATCGGCGAAACGGGAAAACTGGAATTCACTCCGGAAATTGTCAACGGATGGGATACCTGGAAAAGCCTTCCCAAAAGAGTCAGTGAAAAAGGGAAAACGGTATATGTATTCCGCAAAACACAACTAATAAAAGTCATCAAACCTAAAAAACTGGAATCATGAAAGAAATCAATATGACAACGGCCATATCATGTATGCCGGACAAATTCATCACAATGGAAATGGTTGAACTGGCCGCAACCGAACACCGCCCCGAACTTATCAACTATCTGCCAGAGAAATATATTACTTCTGAAATACTTGACAGCATATTTAAAACTGAAAAATACGGATGGCGCTCCTGGCAGCTTTCAAGGATACCTGAAGAAAAAAGGAACCGCCAGATTTGTCTCAAGGCCATAAAGGCCGAAAAGAATAATTTTCCTGACATACCAGAAAAGTACAGGAACGGTGACATACTTGAATCGCTATTCACACACAGGAATTTCATGATTTACCTGCATCTGATCCCTTCTTCCTCATGGAACAACGAAACAGTCCGTAACGCCATATACTCCCTTTACCGTGACGTACAGCAAAACGGAGGTTACCGGTATAGGTCAGACAGGTATGAAGAGCAGTTCTTATATGAAACAAGCGTCATGCTTTCTTTCGTTCCGCGACAAGCCAAGGATTTCAGACTTTGGAAAGAACTGATCCATGACGGACGTATCGCAACCATGACTATCGACAAAATGATGCCTAAATGTTTCAAACAGGCAGCATACTACAAGGAATGGGCCATACGCTGTATCAAGGAAGTGGATACACGCTGGCTTGACTATGACACCGTATGGAAGGCCATCTGTCACAAGACAGGCAACCTGCATGGCATTTTCGATTCATACGGACATTACGAGTGGTTCTCCAAACATGCGGATGATGCCATGGCTGACAAAGCAATGGAGCTGGAACCTAACCTGTTTAACAAACTTCCCAGACGGTTCCGGACACCGGAAAGACTTATTCATACACTTGAAGTAAAAAGAGAAATCAACAGTTACAACTTCATTCTTGAACCGAACCTGATGACGAAAGAGGTTTGTATGGCACTGGCCAGAAGGGATTCGTTCTACCCTGATATTCCATCGGAACGCTGGAACAGGGAACTTGTGGAATATTTCACCGAATACGGCCATAGTCTGCGCTGGCTCCCTCAACTGCCGAAGAAACTACAGACCAGAAAACTTGCCGAGAAGGTTCTGAAGGAGAAGCCTCAATACTTCCATTATCTGCGGATGGAATTCATCACACCTGAAATGTCCAGGTTGTTATGTCAAAAAGACCAGGATAATATCCGTCATTTCAAGGAACGGGTCATGGAATTCCAGAAATATACAGGGCTTCCAGCCGAATTCTATGGATGTGAAACGGATTTCGAGCATATCAGGGACCGTGATGACAGCCGCCGATACTGCCGTATAGGACTCGCTTACATCGCCTTACAAAAATGCAAACGCGGATGGCATGAAAGTGAATATTATCTTATCATGACACGCCATCCCAACCGATATATGCCTGCCAAGACAGTGTTCAGAAAACAGATTACTACATTCCACCGGACATGGCTGGAAAAGACAATATGTGACAACGACCCGCAATTCCGGATTCCGAAGATTCAAAAGGATTTGAAAGATGTACAAGCCATGCGGTATTATGAGGTGGAACATATCCGTACTATACTGGGTTGCGAAATATTTCGCAACTCTTTCATGGGGCAGACAGTGGAATACTGTATCCGCAAGGACGGGCTGACCTACCATGACAGGAATATGGAAAGGCTCGCCTCCGGCCTGCAATACAAGATCCGTCAATTGAAGGAGCAGGCTGTACTCCCCAAAGGAACAGATGACTCTATGGAAATCAATGCAGAAACGGTACACCGCAATATGGGGTATTGTCTGATTGGAATAGAAGCCTTTGCGGAAGACTACGGACTGGACATAGCCCGGACCTATACCCTGAAAGAGCTGAAGGACGTTATCCATGAACAGGGATACAAGCCATCACTGGAGAAATACAAAAAAGAAGTCCAACATCTAAATCTTATCTGAATATGAATATTCTCCAAAAAAGAATTGAAAACCTGTGCGATGAAATCATCGGCAGGATACTTGCACTGATGAAGGTAAACTCGGTTTCCGAAGTAATACTGACAGACAATGACAATCCAGTTTACGTAATCCGGTTTGACAAGATAGGTGATCCGTGCGAATGTTCCGTACACAAAGTAACTGCTGTCGGAGAAGGAATCACACTTGAAGTCCATGATAAGATAACCGGAGAAAATTACAAGGTCACAAGCCGCCATGAGGCGGCTCTGGCCAATCCGGTGTGGCTTAACGAGATACTGGAAGCCATAACAAACATCTTTCAGATAAAATATACAGGACTGGAAGAAAATGTTATATGTTGCAAATGTGGAGGAAATCATGTAATATGCAATGCCTTCATCAATCCGAATACAAAACAGTTCTATAATTATGATGATGAGTCATTCCTATATGGATGGTGTGAGAAGTGTGACAATTATACCATTCTCTGCGACATAGAAGCCGTAAAAAATGATATTGAAAACGGTTTCAAGAGATTTGTCGAAACATACGGGAGAAAACCTGAACTTGCAGAGTGCGAGATTATATGGAAAGACAGTCTTAATACTGAATACGTAAACATCGCAATTACTGATATACCTGAAGAATATGATAATACTATATTTTTCTACTGTACAAGTCTCTCTGATTTGAAATCACTGGCTGACTATGGGAAAGAGGATTTCATAGTAACGGGTTGCATCAACTTCACAGACCTACGTAATAAAGCATAAAATCATTTTTATCTTTCAAGGTTGCCTGATATGTAAACTTTTTATATCTTTGCTGCATGAAACAGGAACGGACCATATCAGCCTACAAGAATTATTTCATGGACTTTATCTCATCTCTCAGAAAAGAGGAAGCCCGTAAGATATACTACATTCTTGATATGCTGAAAGTACAGGAAAGGGTAAGCAGCAAGTTCGTAAAGTATCTGCGCGAAGAACTCTATGAAATCCGTGCTGAATATGGAGGCAACATCTTCCGGGTATTCTTCATATTTGATGACGGGAACATCGTAATCCTGTTCAACGGATTTCAGAAAAAGACACAGAAGACACCGCCTTCTGAAATAGAAAAGGCATTAAAGATAAAGGAGGAGTATTATGAAAGCAAGAAATGAAAACCTGACCAGCATCGATGCTATCATGGATGCGGAATTCGGCAAGCCGGGAACACCTGAACGTGAGGAGTTTCGTAAGGAGGCATACGCCTACTGCATGGGACAGATTATATGTGATGCCAGAAAGAAGGAAAAGATGACCCAGTCCGAACTAGCTGAAAAAATCGGGACCAACAAGTCCTATATCTCCAGAATAGAAAAAGGTATTGTAGATCCGGGTATCAGTACGTTCTGCCGTATCATTGATGCACTCGGATTGAAGATTGAAATTGTCAAACCGGTATTATAATGGAAAATTATCAGGAAAAAGCCAGAGAAAACTTTTACCGCAACCGTCCATACGGCATTCACATTGATTATGCCCGAAAAGGATTTGTACTGTTCAATCACTATACAAACAGTCTCGGCAAACAGGAAACCGGTTCTATTGAAGGCCTTCCCCTTGAAAAGTTCGAGGATGTGGACGCGATACCATTGAACGGGAAAATTATAAAAAATGGTAACCGGACAACAGACATCTATTTCTATACAGACGATTCAAATCCTTACAAAAACATGAAGCTGGATATGGATGCTATGAAACAGTATAATCGGTTCATTTATCCCTTGGCACTTTTTTTAGACAGGATATTATAACAAGACAGCCGCGAATCATGACAAATTCACGGCTGTCTTGTTCTCTATGGCATAAACAGTAATCTGTATTCTTCTTTTCTTCTCCTTTCAATTGACAGAATCTTCTTTCCTTTATAGTGACAATATCGTATGAAGTCCGCATAAATGTCCCGATTACCGGCTTCCAGTTTCCTTATCAACGTGCTTTTGGGCATCCTGCCATAACCGAGCAACTTATATGGTCCCACCTGGTATGCCAGACATGCAACCAAAAGCGAATCCTTTCCCAGATGACGGAACAATTTCGTTTTTGACATATAATCTTCATAGATCTCTGTCAGCTCCTCCCAGGAAATCCGGGCAGCCGTAAGGTCATCCTCTGTCAGATTACAGGTTTTCAGAAATTCCTCTTTATTGATCATTTGCTCTCTCACCCAATTCTTTCCGGCCCATGCGGACCTCTTCCATATGACCGGCAAGCTCTCTGTCCATATGATCGAACAGATAATTTTTCGCACTCTCTTTGTGAAGCTCCCATTCTTCCTGAATCTGCCGGTTCACGATCTTCACCTCTTCCAGGAACTCCCGGGAAGATATGATCGTACCTCCCTGTCCCTGTGTGATCACCTGTTCCACACCATCTGATGTAACTACCGTCACATGATACTTTCTTCCGACTTCATGTACTACCTTTTCAATGTACATATCCGCCGTCTCAGCTTCTTTTGTATACACAACATGAATGTTATGGTATTTGAAGATTTCCATTGCTTCGCCTTCAACCTTGTAGGCATCAAATACCAGGATCAGAGGATAGTTCTTGAACCCCTGATAATTGCAAAGCACATCCATCAGTTTATTTCTTGCTGCTTCAATATTCTCTTTTGCCAGTTCTTTCAGATCCTCCCAGGCAAAAATGATGTTATACCCGTCTACAACGAATAGGTCTTTCACTGTTGTGTCACCGCCTGCCGCTGCCGTACTGCTTCGTATATGAGCAAAGCCGCCGCCACAGACGCATTGAGAGAATTGACATGGCCGAACATAGGGATCTGCACCAGCACGTCACACGTTTCTTTGACCAGCCGTGACATGCCCCGTCCTTCGCTGCCAATAACCAGTACAATCGGTTCCGTCAATGAGCTATGGAAATAATCTACGGTGCCATCCATGTCCGCACCGATAATCCAGAAGCCGCGTTTTTTCAGTTTTTTCAGGAGCTGCGTACTATTTCCTACCGGTACGATAGGCATATACTCGACAGCACCGGCGCTGGTTTTGCCGACGGTTTCATTCAGAGGGGCACTGCGCCGCTTCGGTACCAGGACAGCATGGACGCCAGCACATTCGGCAGTCCGGATGATGGCTCCCAGGTTATGGACATCTTCAATGCCGTCGAGGAGCACCAGAAAGGGAACCTGGCCTTTCGCTTCAGCATCGGCCAGCACATCAGTCAGATCTGCAAAATCAATAGCCGCTGCCATAGCCACGACGCCCTGATGGCGTTCATCCGGTGCCAGGCGGTGCAGTACTTTCGGAGGGACATTTTCGATGAGAATGCCCTTTTCACCAGCCAGTTCCCGGATGCGTTCCAGAGCCGGCGCCTGATTGCCTGCAGCCAGATAGATTTTAGAAATGGACCGGCCTGCCCGCAGCGCTTCGGTCACGCTGTTGCGGCCGATAATCATACTCTCATTACTCATGATATCTCCTCATCAGGGATGTGCCATGCGGCAATACTCCTGCGTATGTGTATAGATCTGTTCCATAACGGCCTGCAGCCGTTCCTGCTGGTCAGACAGGACCAGGTATCCGACGAGCGCTTCCAGAGCTGTACTGTCATGGTATTCAGCAACGGAAGCACTTTTCGGTGTCTGTGAATAGGCATTCCGTGCCCGCTGGCAGACAGCCTGTTCCTCTTCGTTCAGATGTTCTTTCAGCTGACGATACACAATAGCCTGTACTTTGGCTGAAACGAACTCTGCCGCCAGCGTATGCAATACCTGTACATTGGGTATCCCCGTCCCTACGAGATGACGCCTCATATATAACGCATAATAGGCATCGCCGACAAAGGCCAGGGAAATAGGGTCGAGCTGCGCCGGTCCTGCTTCGGGAACGTCCAGCCGGACTCCCGAAGCAAAGGCGGCGTACGATTTCTTTTTTAATGCCTGCAGTTGTCTGAATTTCACTTTTTCCAGCGAGCTCCTTGCGGAGAATCTTCTACGGTGATGCCCAGAGCCGCCAGCTTATCGCGGATAGCATCGGCAAGGGCATACTGTTTCTGGGCCCGGCATTCCTGACGGACTTCCAGGATGAGGTCCATAAGGTCGTTATAGTCCTTATTGCTGGCTTCACCTTTGCTGCCAGTCCAGCGGTCTTCCAGAATACCCAGGATATCAGTCATAGTCTTGAAAATCCGTTTGACTTCCGATACGACAGACGAATCGACAGGCACATTTTTATTGAGGACTGCGTCTTTGTAAATATTGACTTTACGGGCCAGTTCAAACATAGCTGCGCTGGCAAGAGCCGTATTGAAATCATCGCACATGGCTTCTTCAAAGTCTTCTTCAATCTTTTTCGCATCTGCCAGAAGCTGGGCTGATGTATCCGATTTGGCACCAGCCGGCATAGCCAGCAGTTCCAGTACATTGTCAATCGATGTACCCAGCCGTTCCAGACTGCGCGTCATTTCTTCCAGGCGTTCATCGCTGAAATCAAGAGGACTGCAATAATGGTTGGAAATGAGGAAATACCGCAGTGCATCGGGGCTGTAATGTTCCAGCACGTCTTTGACGAGGAAGAAATTATTCAGAGACTTGCTCATCTTTTCAGAATTGATGGTAATGAACCCGTTGTGCAGCCAGTATTTGACCATCGGCTTCTTGCCTGTATACGCTTCAGACTGGGCGATTTCGTTTTCATGATGGGGGAAGATCAGGTCACTGCCGCCGCCATGGAAATCAAAGGTATCGCCAAGATACTTATTGCTCATGGCAGAGCATTCGATATGCCAGCCCGGATAACCGCGCCCCCATTTGGTATCCCATTGCAAAATTTGATTTTTAAATTTGGAAGATGTAAACCACAACACAAAATCGGATTCATTGCGCTTGTTTTCATCGGTTTCCACCCGCGCGCCATGCTTCAAATCATCGCGTTTCTGCCCTGACAGGCTGCCGTAAGCCGGAAATTTGGACGTGTCAAAATAAACATTCCCGTTTGAAAAATAGGCATAGCCTTTACGCTCCAGCTCTTCCACAAACTTAATCATATCCTGAACATGCTCGGTTGCGCGGCAGACAATATCCGGCCGGTCAATATTCAAAGCCTGCGTATGCTTGAAAAACGTATCTTCATATTTGCGGGCAATGTCCATCACCGTTTTATGCTCTTTTTCCGCCGCCAGCATCTTGTCATCACCCTCGTCGGCATCGCTCGTCAGGTGCCCGACATCAGTAATATTCATGGCGTGTTTCAGCGGAAAACCGGCCCGTTTGATTGTTTTACGCAGCACGTCTTCAAAAATATACGTGCGCAGATTGCCGATATGGGCATAGTTGTAAACCGTCGGACCACAACAATACATTCTGACCACTCCGTCCGGATTAGAGGGAACCAGGGGTTCAACCTGGCGGCTGTATGTATTGTATAATTTCAATGTCATTGTTGTTGTCCTTAAAATTGTTTTAAACCATTGGAATTTCTAGCACGGGAAGCCGGCTTTGTCAATTGCGGCTTTCATTAAAACCTTCGGCCACCTGCCGTGGAATTTCGCCCACGGCAGATTATCTTTAAAACACCCAAAACAAGGAGACCGCAATGATTAACCTCGATGACAACAACCAGCCGGTTTCACCCGAAATCGGCAAAATCAGAATTAAAGACTTCTCCGATATGTCCTACACGGCAGATGACGACAAAGATTTCCACATCAGAACCGTTCGCGACGAGACGCTGATTGATTCTGCCGGAGAACTGGACGATTCGCATGAATTTGCCCTGAACATGTTCGACCGCGGCAATGCCTCCGACCTGCCCGACAGCGACCGCAGCCAGAACTGTCGAACCGATGGCATTAACCGGCAAACCTGTTTTGACCGAGACCGTTAAAAAACACTCTCAGCGTTCATTCATGGCCAAACGGAGACGGGCGCTGCTGCCTTGTTCCTGAACGTTTGTCGCAACATAGCGGTCATTGTATTTATTCGCCCGGTTGCGCAGCCCTTGGGCAAAACGCGATTCTTTCACCTCACCTCTTTTTACCTTTAAGGTCGTTTGCTTATACATGTGAAAACGCCGTTCAGTCATAATCTGATTATAAAATGCCGCTTCCGCCGCCGGCTGCTCTGCCAGCGCATTAACCACCGCCACCCGCTCTGTTGTTGAACGCGGCAGCGTGATTTTTGCTCCGGTTTTGCGTGCGGCCTTCAAAGCCTGGTCAATAAATTCTTTTGCCG
>ENA-ORSO01001339-ORSO01001339.1-human-gut-metagenome-genome-assembly--contig:-NODE-1339-length-15286-cov-2.371217_pt1 | contig 15286 bp, 5 predicted proteins | sample MGYA00241902_ERZ509168 | MGnify/ENA primary metagenome ERZ509168 (study PRJEB26280, sample SAMEA2338806) | human gut metagenome | biome: human gut; feature: human-associated habitat; material: faeces... | reverse complement strand
GCCGATACCGACGCATGGGACATCGCTCAAAACACGTTGTCTACCACCACGGTCATACCGGAAATTTATGTGGAAAACGGAAGCCTGGTCATCGGTATCAAGGGAAGCGGCGTCATTACCGGGAACGGACAATATTGGTTTGCCGATAATTTCCGCCTTTATTACGTAGGTCCGAACAAAGGCGACAATATCTCGGCTCCCTCCGTGGATAACAATGACCTGATGAAAGAAGTGGATGTATATGACTTGTCCGGCCGGATGGTACGCAGACAAGTAAGGAAGTCCGAGGCTCTGCGCGGTCTGCATAAGGGCATCTACATCATGGACGGAAAAAAATACGTAGTGAAATAGAGCAGAATGAAGTAAAATGCAATTCAGGCAGACAGGCCACCAACCATTTTTTCAGGGGACGGCCTGCCTGCCTTTTCAACACAACAGCAAAAATCAACGATGAATTTATGAAAAAGTATGTTTCTCTTGTCTTGTTCTCCTTACTGAGTTGGGCCGTCTGTGCAACAGACTTTCCGAAAGTCATCCTTGCCGGAGACTATCCCGACCCCACCATCCTGCGCGACGGGAAGGATTACTACATGACGCATTCTCCTTTTTATTATGCGCCGGGCTTCCTCATCTGGCATTCCCAGGACTTGGAACATTGGGAACCGGTATGCCGTGCCATGGCGCAATGGGAAGGCTCGGCCATGGCACCGGATTTGGTGAAGTATAATAATAGGTATTACATCTATTATCCGGCTGCCGGGACGAACTGGGTGATATGGGCGGACGACATCCACGGGCCGTGGAGTGCACCGAAAGATTTGAAGGTGAACGGCATCGACCCCGGGCATGTGGCCGATGCGGATGGAAAACGTTACTTGTATCTCTCCGAAGGCAAAGTCGTGCAGCTCTCCGACGACGGATTGTCTACGGTGGGCGAAGTGAAAAAGGTCTACGACGGTTGGCCCTATCCCCGGAACTGGCGGACGGAAGGCATGTATCTGGAATCTCCGAAGCTGAACTACCACAACGGCTACTATTACCTCACGTCGGCCGAAGGCGGAACTGCCGGACCGGGCACCAGTCACATGGTCGTGACGGCACGTTCGAAAAGCGTACTCGGTCCGTGGGAGAACTCTCCGTTCAACCCGTTGGTGCACACTTACAGTGAAAGAGAAAGCTGGTGGTCCAGGGGACACGGCACACTGATAGACGATGTAAACGGAAACTGGTGGGTGGTGTACCACGCATACGCCAAAGGTTACCATACTTTGGGGCGTCAAACCCTTATCGAACCGATCGAGTGGACACCGGACGGATGGTGTCGTGCCAAGTCCACAGGCACGTTTCCCAAGGCAGAGGTTCCCATCCGTCACGGCCTGGAGCTTTCCGACGACTTCCAGGGGACGGAACTGGGGCTGCAATGGACGTTCTGGAAAGAATATGCCCCGAAAGCCGTGACCCTCGAAAACCGGACATTGCGGCTGAAGGCTAAAGGCAAGACTCCGGCAGACGGCCGTTTGTTGTTGGCTACCGCAGAAGACAAGAACTACGAAACCCAAGTTGAAGTCACGGTCGGGAAAAACAATACAGCCGGACTCTTGCTTTATTATAGTGAAAAAGCATACGCCGGACTGGTGTCGGACGGCAAGACATTCACCGTCTACCGGCACGCCGGACAAAAGACAGAATTGCCCAACACGTTAGGCCGACAGTTCACGGTACGGATAAAGAACCAAGGTAACCACGTCTCCATATCGGTTGGAAAGGACGTAAAGGAATGGACCACACTGGCCGAAGGCATAGATGTGTCCGGCATGCACCACAACGCCTATAAAGGTTTCTATGCCTTACGTATAGGATTGGTTTCCATCGGGAAGGGTGAAGCCGCTTTCCGCCGGTTCCGTTATAAAAACGCCGTTCCGCAGGAAAAAGACCTGAGTGCCTACCTGATGGTGTTCCACAAGGACGAAACGCACGGCCTTTACATGGCATTGAGCCGAGACGGATACACGTTCACGGCTCTGAACGACGGGGAACCCGTCTTGGCCGGCGATACGATTGCTTACCAAAGAGGGATACGCGACCCCTATATCTACCGTGGACCGGACGGCGCATTCTATTTGGCCATGACCGACCTCCATGTCTTTGCCCGCCGCGACGGCTACCGCGAAACGGAGTGGGAGCGCGACCGTAACATGTACGGTTGGGGAAACAATAAGGGGCTTGTGCTGATGAAGTCGTGGGACTTGGTAAACTGGAAACGCGCCAACATCCGTTTCGACCAACTGACAGCCGGATTGAGTGAAATAGGCTGCGCATGGGCACCTGAAATTGCCTACGACGAACGGGTGGGCAAACTGATGATTTACTATACCATGCGCTTCCGCAACGAACGCAACAAACTGTATTACGTGTACGTAAACGATGATTTCGACCGTATCGAGAGCCTGCCCCAACTGCTCTACGAATACCCGGACGAAACGGTTTCGGCCATCGACGGCGACATCACCAAGGTAGGGGATAAGTACCATCTTTTCTACGTGGCTCACGACGGACAGCCGGGTATCAAGCAGGCCATTTCCGACCGTATCAGCGGAGACTACGAATACGATCCGCGTTGGTACGACTTTGAACCGAAATCTTGCGAGGCTCCTACGGTATGGAAACGCCTCGGAGAGGACAAATGGGTGCTGATGTACGATGTATATAGTATCACGCCACACAATTTCGCCTTTACCGAAACGTCGGACTTCATCACGTTTAAAAATCTGGGACGTTTCAACGAAGGAGTGATGAAATCCACGAATTTCAATGCTCCCAAGCATGGAGCCGTGGTGCATCTGACCACCGAGGAGGCCGACAAGCTTGAAGCTTACTGGCTCAAGAACAAACGGAAATACGTTTCCACGGCATCCATACAGAAAAATCCCCTGTTCCCCGGTTATTATGCCGACCCGGAAATACTATATTCCGAGCAAACGCAAAAATACTACGTTTATCCCACGACGGACGGTATACCGGGATGGGGCGGCACGAGCTTCAAGGCTTTCTCGTCCGCCGACTTGAAAACGTGGAAAGAAGAGCGTGTCATGTTGGATTTGAGACAGGTTTCATGGGCGAAAAAGAACGCATGGGCACCTTGTATCATCGAGAAAAAACAAACAGACGGCAGTTACAAATATTATTTTTATTACACGGCAGAGAAGCAAGTGGGCGTGGCGGTAGCCGACCATCCGCTCGGCCCGTTCAAGGACAGCGGCCAACCGCTGATAGGGAAGGAACTTCCGGGCGGAATGAAACGCGGACAGAATATCGACCCGGACGTTTTCACCGACCCCGTGAGCGGCAAGACTTATTTGTACTGGGGCAACTATTACATGGCAGTGTGTGAACTGAACGATGACATGGTATCCGTCAAACCGAACACCACGAAGATACTCATCGACAACGACCGGCATTACAGTGAAGCGCCTTACGTCTTTTACCGTGACGGATACTATTATTTCACATGGTCTAAAAACGACACGCGGAGCGCGGACTACGAAGTCCGTTACGTGCGTTCCAAGTCCCCCGTCGGCCCGATCGACCCGTCGGAAAGCCGGATGGTAGTCTGCAAAAAGCCCGACCAGGGCATTTATGCCACAGGCCACCAATCCTTCCTGCAAGTGCCCGGCACGGACGAATGGTACATCGTCTACCACCGCTTCAAGTTCCCCGACGGCATCACGATGGGGCGTGAAGCGGGTTATCACCGCGAAGTCTGCATGGACCGCGTGTTTTTCAATGAAGACGGCACAATAAAACAAGTCGTTCCAAGTCTATAATAAAGAGCATATCATATACATTTATAAACAAAATCGACATACGATGAAACGAATATTATTGGGTATATTAGGCGTATGCGCATGCCATGCCTACGCACAAACATTCAAGGAGTGGCAAGACCCTGAGATCAATGCCGTCAACCGTGCCCCCATGCACACCGACTTTTTTGCCTATGAAAGTACGGAACTGGCGGCAAAAGGAATGAAAGAACTGTCCGGAAACTTCATGAGCCTGAACGGGAACTGGAAATTCAACTGGGTGGAACATGCCGACGCACGTCCGGAAGGCTTCTGGAAGACGGATTTCAACGACAAAGGCTGGGTGGATTTCCCGGTTCCGGGCGTGTGGGAACTGAACGGTTATGATGTCCCGGTATACGCAGGAGTGGATTTCGGATGGAAAGGCTACGAAGGGCGCACGTTCAAGAAGCCGCCCCATGTCCCGACGGAAAACAACCACGTAGGTTCCTACCGTCGTGAAGTGGTGATTCCTTCAGACTGGAAAGGGAAAGACATCATTGCCCATTTCGGTGCCGTGTCTTCCAACATGTACCTATGGGTCAACGGAAAGTTTGTGGGCTACAGCGAGGACAGCAAAATGGAGGCGGAGTTCGACCTGACCCCTTACCTGAAACCGGGGCAAAAGAACCTGATAGCCTTCCAAGTGTTCCGTTGGTGCGACGGCAGCTACTTGGAGGCCCAGGATTTCTTCCGTTACAGCGGCGTATTACGCGACTGCTACCTCTACGTGCGCCACGCCAAGCGGATAGAAGACCTCCGGGTCACTCCCGACTTGGACGATCGGTATCAGGACGGGACACTGGAGGTCCGTATGGATGTAAAGGGCAAGGCCCGCATTACACTCGAACTACTCGATGCCCGTGGGGAAACCGTCTGCATGAAAGAAGTCCGGGAAACGGGAACCCCATCCGTCATCATGCCGGTGAAGAACCCGCATAAATGGACGGCAGAAACGCCCTACCTCTACACCCTCAGGGCTACACTGAAAGACGGAAACGCCATCCGCGAAGTCATACCCGTAAAAGTGGGATTCCGGAAAATAGAAATCAAGGACAGCCAGCTTTTGGTGAACGGGCAGCCCGTGCTCATCAAAGGAGTAAACCGTCATGAGATGGATCCCGATGGAGGTTCGTATGTCACCCGCGAGAGGATGCTCCAAGACATACAACTCATGAAGAAATTCAATGTCAATGCCGTGCGCACCTGCCACTATCCGGACGATCCGTATTGGTATGAACTGTGCGACCGTTACGGCCTTTACATCGTGGCCGAAGCCAATCTCGAAAGCCACGGCATGGGCTTCAAGGAAAAGTCGTTGGCCAAGGACCCGGCTTACAAGAAAGCGCATCTGGAACGCAACCAACGCAACGTGCAGTGCAACTTCAACCATCCGAGCATCATCCTGTGGTCGATGGGCAACGAGTGTGGCGACGGTTCGAACTTCGAGGCCTGTTACGACTGGATCAAACAGGAAGACCCCAGCCGCTTCGTCCACTTTGAACAAGCTTACGACACCGGTTCCAATACCGATGTCTACTGTCCGATGTATCCCACTTACTCCCGTTGCATCAAGTATTGCGAGGACGACAACAAACAGAAACCCTTCATCATGTGCGAATATGCCCATGCCATGGGGAACGCTTTGGGCGACTTCAACATTTATTGGAACTTAATCCGGAAATATCCCGAGTTCCAAGGCGGTTTCATCTGGGACTGGGTGGACCAGTCGCCGAGATGGACCGGCCGCAACGGGGAAATGATATACGGTTACGACGGGGACTTCGACGATTATAAGACCAAGGACGACAATTACATGGTCAACGGCTTGTTCGGTCCCGACCGTGTACCGAACCCGCACAGTTACGAAGTGAGATACTTCTACCAGAACATCTGGACCACGCCCGGAGATTTGTCGAAAGGCGAAATCAAGGTATACAACGAGAATTTCTTCCGCGACCTTTCAGCATACGTCATGGAGTGGGAAACACTGAAAGACGGAAAAGTCATGCGTAGCGGAACGGTGGAACGGATAGATTGCCAACCGCAACAAACCGCCACAATGACCTTGGACTGGGGCGGAACTGACGGGGAAGGCGAATGGTTGCTCAACGTGAGATACCTGCAACGGGAAAGAGAAGGCATTATTCCGGCGCGTCACGTGGTGGCCAAGGCACAAATCGAACTCCGGCCTTATCAGGCACCGGACATGGTTTTGAAGAACGAAAGCGTGAGTTACATTCCGGATGTCGTCCCGCAAGTCAACGACCGTAATCTGGCCCATCTGATTATCACGGGAGAGAACTTCCGGGTACGTTTCAACAAGATGACCGGATACATGGAACGCTATGTCGTGGACCGGACGGAGTTCATCCGGAAAGGCGGTGCGCTGACACCGAACTTCTGGCGCGCCCCGACCGACAATGATTACGGTGCCAAACTGCAACACAAATATGCGGCTTGGAAAAATCCCGACCTGCGTCTCACGTCGTTAAAACACGAAACGAAAGAAGGACAGGTCATCGTGTCGGCGGAATACGACATGAGGAGCGTGTCGGCCAAACTTTACCTGACCTATACCATCAACAACCGGGGAGCCGTAAAGGTCAACCAAAAGATGGTGGCCGACAAGGGAAAAAAGGCATCCGACATGTTCCGTTTCGGCATGCAACTGGTCATGCCCAAGGATTTTGAATACGTTTCTTACTACGGACGCGGGCCGGTGGAGAATTACAGCAACCGCAATCACAGTACAGACCTCGGCATTTATCACCAGACCGTAGACGAACAGTTTTATCCCTACATCCGTCCGCAAGAGACCGGCACGAAAACAGACATCCGTTGGTGGAAAGTCCTCGACGTGAAAGGCACGGGGTTGCAGTTCGTGGCCGATGCCCCGTTCTCGGCTTCCTCCCTGCACTACACCATCGAATCGTTGGACGAAGGACCGGTGAAGAAACAGGGACATTCGCAGGAAGTGGAAAAGGCAGACCTGACCAACGTTCTGATAGACAAGGCACAGATGGGACTGGCTTGTATCGACAGTTGGGCTCCCCTGCCCGAACCGGAATTCCGCCTGCCGTATGAAGATTATGAGTTCACTTTCATCATGACCCCTGTTTCTCACAATTACCCATTATATTGACCGAAGATATGAATATCCTGAAACCTTTTATGGCACTTTGCCTCATGCAGGCTTTGCCATGTACCGTACGGGCGGCACAACCCGATTCCGTTTATGTCTTCCCTTATCCCACGACCAACGACCACGGACGGCGCGGCATGCAGTTCGTCTGGAGCGCGGACGGGGAGCACTGGCAGGACGTGGCGGAAGGAATGGTCTTTATGCGGTGCGACTTCGGTGCTTGGAAATACATGTACAGGCCGCGCCTGATACAAGACCGGCAGGACGGAAGGTTGCACTGTTTCTGGGACTTGGACCCGGAAGGCAGCGCGATAGGCTATGCTTCGTCCACCGACCTGATAAAATGGACACCCCAAGAATATTTCATGGCCACGGAACAAGGCAAGTTTGCCGTGAAAGACGGGCGTATGCCGGTGGCTGACACGGTGCAAATCGGCGACAAGACGATCGTGGGGTACGCCCTGAAAGTATCCTACGGCATATTGGAAGGCATGGAACGCCATGGCATATACCGTTCTGCCCTCAATGCCCAGAGGGGCGAGCGTGCCGAGCACGACGCGGCCCGGTTTGCCGGACTGCAAACGGTCAATGCGCGGATTACCGTGGACGAAGGCCGGGCGAAACCCATCAGTGAGAACCTGATTGGCGTGTTCTTTGAAGACTTGAATTACGCAGCCGACGGCGGACTGTATGCCGAACTGGTGCAGAACCGGGATTTCGAATACTCCGAAGCCGACGGCAACAAGGACCGGAACTGGAACAGTCGCTACGCGTGGAGCGTGGAGGGCGAGGGCATGGCATTCGACGTGTCTACGGATCAGCCCGTCCATCCCAACAATCCCCATTACGCCGTGCTCAACGTGGCGCAGCCCGGCGGCGGCTTCACGAATACGGGATTCGACGGCATCGCGGTGAAGGAAGGCGAGAAGTACGACTTTTCGCTTTTCACCCGTACGCCGGACGGCAAGGGAGGCGGAAAGGCCGTGGTACGTCTGGTCGACCCGCAGGGAAAGACCGTGGCCGAGACCACCGTCACACTGTCCTCGAAAACATGGAAGAAACGGGAAGCCGTGCTGAAAGCCACGGCCACCGTGGCGCAGGCCCGGCTCGTCATCATCCCGCAGTCTGCCGGACGGTATGCCCTCGACATGATTTCACTGTTCCCTCAAAAGACGTTCAAGGGACGGAAGAACGGGCTTCGCGCCGACTTGGCGCAGGCCATTGCCGACATCCGTCCGCGTTTCGTCCGCTTCCCCGGCGGATGTCTGGCACATGGGGACGGGGTGGACAACATCTATCATTGGAAAGAGACCATCGGCCCGTTGGAAGCCCGAAAACCGGCGGCCAACATCTGGCGTTACCACCAGACGCGCGGTTTGGGCTACTTCGAGTATTTCCAGTTCTGCGAGGACATCGGTGCCGAACCGCTGCCAGTCGTGGCCGCAGGCGTGCCCTGCCAGAATTCCGGCATCGGAGGCCCGAGCCACCATTCCAAAGACTTCGTGACGGCCAACGGCCAACAGGGCGGCATCCCGATGGAGGAGATGGGGCAGTACATACAGGACGTGCTCGACCTGATTGAATATGCCAACGGCGATGCCAAAACCACACGATGGGGACGCGAACGGGCCAAGGCCGGACATCCCGAACCGTTCAACCTGAAATACATCGGACTGGGTAACGAAGACCTCATCAGCCGCGTGTTCACGGAACGGTTTACGATGATTTATGAAGCCATCCGGGCCAAATATCCCGACATCGTAGTCATCGGCACGACGGGACCGTCCTGCGAAGGAACAGACTACGAAGAAGGATGGGCTTTGGCCGACCGCTTGAAACTGCCCATGGTGGACGAGCATAATTACAACACGCCGGGATGGTTCATTTACAACCAAGATTACTACGACCATTATGACCGACATAAGTCCAAGGTCTACTTGGGAGAATATGCGGCCCATGCCCCGGGACGTCCGAGCAATATCGAGACGGGATTGGCAGCGGCTTTGTTCCTGACTTCGGTAGAGCGCAACGGCGATGTGGTGAGCATGACATCATACGCTCCGCTCTTGGCCAAGGAAGGGCATACGCAATGGAGGCCGGATTTGATTTACTTCAACAACACGGAAGTGAAACCCACTGTGGATTATTACGTGCAGCAAATGTACGGGCAGCATGCCGGAAATAAGTACCTGCCCTCTACGCTGACGGTGGATAACCGGCGGCATGATGTGCGTAGCCGCGTGGGCGTTTCCGTGGTGAAAGACGGCGAAAGCGGTGACCTTATCGTGAAATTGGTGAACCTGCTCCCGGTGGCGGTCAAAACGGATGTGGAAATCCCGTCGCTGGCCGGACATCAAGCCGTAGGGCAGAAGACCGTCCTTTCGGGTCGCCCGTCCGACACGAATGCCGTACCGGTAGAAAGCGCAATGGAAGTAGGGGAGAAGTTCCCCTATGAAATGCCGGCCTATTCCTTCACGGTTATCAGGATAAAACGCGAATGTAAGTAGATGTCTCGATAACGAAAGGGATAAGACAGAAGAACAAAAGAACAGAATATTTTGGCTTGCGCAGCCTTTTGTTCTTTTGTTCTTCTGTCTCATTTTATCGTTTTGTCAATCTGTCAATCCCACCCTTACGAGAATCGTGTATTTGCCCTTTGGCCCGAAGCCGGAAATAAATAAGGCATTCTCGCGAGGGCGGGATTTTAACTTGCTGTAAGCATAGACTTGTTTTTACTTTCTTTCTGTCCGGTAGCAGGGAAGTAGATGCGGAAGGAAGCGGTCGGCCTGTCAGCCGGACGCGAATATCCGGAACACTTTGATTCCGTTTTTGCGAAACGGATTTTCTTCAGATAGCGTCTGAAGCCCCCCTCAAAGGGCATTTTCCTGCCTCTTTCAGCCTCCGGATTCCCCTTTCGGAAGAGTTTGGGCGCACAACGTGCTGAGAATGAAAAATCGCTTTCAGCCGAACGATTTACCGTTCGGCTGAGAAAAAAGCACGAATATGCAGGATTTATGCCATAATATTGTATTTATACCGTATAAATATACAGAAAAAAGACCTGAAAAGCCCTTTTTCCCTTATTCTTGAAATACGGGAATTCCGGAAAAACTGTCTTTTTGACAGCTTAAAGTCCTCTAAAACGTATAAATGTAAGTCCCTCCAAACGCTTCACCCATATCTGAAGTATTCCTTTTGCAACTGCGTCTTAATATCCTTGCGTGCCAATAAGATATGCTGTTCCACCGTACGCTTTGAAACAGACAGCTCACGGGCTATCTCGGAAGGGGTGAGGTTTTCAAAAAAGGACAGGCAATACGCCTTGCGCCGCTTTTCCGGCAGGGCAAACACCAAACGGTCGAACATCAGTTTCAATTCCTTGAAAGATACTTTTTCCTCCGTCGTGTCTTGCAAGGCCTCCTGCGTGTAAAACAGTTCGCCCCACACGTCATTCTCCTTGCGGTATCTTCGTTGGCGGTCGGCCATCAGGTTACGTGCCACCTTGTAAGCCAAGGACACCACAGCCTCCGGACTTATGAAATCCTTATGCTTCCACAGTCTCTCAAACACATCCTGCACCACGTCTTCCGCCTCGTCGGGACGATCGATGCGGGATGCGATATAATGCTTCAAAGCCTCCTTTTGCCGTACGTAACACGCGGCCAGTCCTTTTTCGTCGTTTCTTGCTTCCATGGCACATCGTTTGATTTCTACCACAAAAGTAGCCTAAAGGCAGGCGACGGAATGGGATGATTTCAGCCGATTGTTACGTCATTTTGCGCCTTTCCTTCTTTTTCCCTGAACTGTGTCGGTGTCATGCCGAACTCTTCCTTGAAATGCAGGTTGAAATACTTGATGGTGTTGAATCCCGTGAGGTCCGCTATTTCGTTCACGCTGCATGTAGTGGCCTTCAACAACTGGGCTGCCCGTTTCAACCGGATGGAACGGATGAACTGCAAGGGCGTGACGTTGACAATGGCCTGCATTTTGCGGTTCAACTGGGTCTTGCTCATCCCCACGTCCAAGCTCAGGTCGCCCACGGAATATTCCGGATTGCTGATGTTCTTCTTGACGGATTCCAAGGCTTTCTCCATCAGCTTCTCGTCTATCGAAGTCGTGGTGATGGCCTCGAAAGACACGTCGATGGACTTGCGGAACATCTTTTGCCGCCGTTCTTTCTGCTCGATGAGTTGGCGGACGCGCACTTGCAGCATTTCCCAGTTGAACGGTTTCGAGATATAAGAATCCGCTCCTGCTTCGTATCCCCCGATGCGCGAATCATCGGAGCTGCGGGCCGTAAGCAGGATGAACGGGATATGTGAGGTCTGTATGTCGCCTTTCAGCCTGCGGCACAGTTCCATGCCGTCCATGCGGGGCATCATCAGGTCGGACACAATCAAGTCCGGCAACTCCGTCCGTGCCACCTGTTCGCCCTCCACGCCGTCGCGCGCTTCCACCACACAAAAGTCCTTTTGCAGTTGCTCCACCAGGAAATGACGGAATTCGTCGTGGTCCTCCACCACCAGAATCTTCTTCCTTCCCGTCTCCGTGGGCGGCATGTCGTGGATTTCGCTCTCTTCGTCCCGGTATTCCGCCTTTTCTTCTGCCGCAGGTGCCGCCCCTCCGCCATGCAGGTCGGTCGGGATATACAGGGTGAAGGCTGTACCTTCTCCCGTCCGACTTTCCACCGTGACCTTTCCTTCATGCAGCTTGGCGTACTCGCGCACCAGATGGAGACCTATGCCGCTGCCTTGCCCGGCCGGTTGTCCCTCCGTGGCTGTCTGATAAAAACGGTCGAAAACGAAGGGCAAATCCTTTTCCGCAATGCCGCATCCGGTGTCTTCCACCCTGACCGCCGCATACGGCCGTCCGTCTTCCGATACCTTCTCCAGCGTGACCCGTACCTGTCCGTGCGCGGAGGTGAATTTGAAGGCATTGGAAAGCAGGTTGTTGAGCATCTTATACATCTTGTCGGAATCGTAATTCATGAAAAGACGTTCCACCTTAGGCTCGAAGGAAAGTTCTATCTCACGGCTTGCCGCCAAGGCGGGGAACTGCCTGACAGCTTCTTCCAAGAAAAAGACCATGTCGTTCATCTTCAACCTGAGACGCTCGCCCTTCATTTCCAATTTACGGAAATCGAGCAACTGGTTTACCAGATTGAGCAGACGGCGCGCATTATTGTAAATAGGTTCCAACTTCTTTTTCAGCTCCGGTTCGCCCGTATCGTGGATGAGTGCCCCCAAAGGCGTAAGAATCAAGGTGAGGGGAGTGCGGAACTCATGGCTGATGTTCGTGAAGAAGCGGAACTTCATCTGGTCGAGCTCTTCGCGCTGTTTCCGTTCGTTAGCTTCTTGAGCCATCCGGATTTTGAGCTGTGCCCGCCTCCGGAACCTTCTCCACGACCAGACCATCAAACCGGCAGCCAGCACGACGTACACCGCGATGGCCCATGCCGTCGCCCAAAACGGTGGCGCAATGGTAATGGTTATTTCGGCCGGTGTCTTCCCCCAAATCTTGTCCCCGTTGGCGGTGTAGACCACGAATTTGTACTCGCCGGGCTGTAATCCGGTATAGGTGGCGCGTCCGCTCCCGTCGGCCACCACCTCGTTCCACTCCTTATCGTAATTCAGCAGTTTATACTTATAGTAAGTGTGCGAAGGGTTGACATAATTCAGGCCTGAAAATTCTATCATGACGAAATTCTCGTCGTGACGGAGCCGGATTTCCGACGTTCGGTCCACGGTCTGCGTCAGAATCACATGCCCGTTGTATGCCTCATTCACTTTCAACGGGTTGTTGAACAGATAGAAACGGGTGAAGACGGGATGGTTGTCGCTTCGGTCGTATCGGATTTCCGAAGGATTGAAATAATTGAATCCGTGGGCCCCGCCGAAGAACAAAAGCCCGGACCGGGTTTTCAAAGCCGCATTCTCATAAAACTTGCCGCCCTGCAACCCGTCGGTTTCCCCATAGCTCACCACGGAAAATCCTTTCCCGGCAGGGTCTTCACGAGGTGCGATTTTACAAAGTCCGTTCAGCGTGGAAGCCCATACCATTCCTTCGTTGTCCTCCAACAAGGCCGTGACGGCATTGTTGGACAGTCCGTCGGACTCGGTCAGCACCGTGGCCTCCTTGTGGCGAGGATCAAACACCAAGATGCCGTCTTCCGTCCCGAACCATTCCACGCCGTGACGGTCTTTCAGCATGCAGAAATATTTGGTGTCGGCATACCGCTGTTCTTTCAGAAAAGCCGGAATCCACACGCTGTCTTTCTGCGTGTCGTAATAGTAGATGCCGCTGTTGCCCAAAGCGGCGAACGTATGGCCGTCCACCGGATAGAAGGCATGAACCACGGCGTATGAACGGAGTTCGGGATGACGGTCGTGCAACATATAGGCAATCTTTCCCGTGGCCGGATCGAAACGTCCGACCCCGCCGGTCACACTGGCCCAATAACGGCCTTCGCTGTCTTCGTACAAAGCACGGGATATGTTCTGGTTAGGGTCTTGTTCCCAATTCACCGTAGAACGGAGAAGGTTGCGAACCTGTCCGCCCTCGATGCAATAAAAACCGTGAAGGAAGGTACCCACCCATATACGTCCGCCCTTGTCCTTAAAAACGGAAAGGCAAATGTCATTCGGTTCGGCCTTGAATACTTGCTCCATCGCACCAGTAGACGGCCGGAAACGGAAGAGGCCGAAAACGCCTCCGATAAGTACAGACCCGTCGGCATCCTCCAGAAAGCACCGGATGCTCTCGCTGGTGACGGACGAATAGCGGTTCACGGTGTGACCGAGAGAGAACTTCTGCATGCTGGGATGGTAATAACACAAGCCCTGAAAAAGGGTGCCCACCCATATACCCCCGTTCCGGTCGGAAAATACCGTATAAATATCGTTTTCCAATGTCCCTCCGTCGGTCAGTTCCAGTGCAGGAAGTGTGGTCACCTCGAACGTCCGGGCATCGATGATGCGGAGGCCGGATTTGGACGTGCCGACCCACACATTGCCGTCCCGGTCCAAATCCATGCACGTGAAGAAGTTGGAAAGTCCGCTTATGCCGCATGCCTCCTTCCAAGTGCGTTCCATGCGATTGTAGAAGAATAGTCCGTTGTTGTACATCAGCCAGATGTTTCCTTGGGCATCCGGATGCAGGTATATACGGTCGGTAAGCCTGTTGATGACATGCAGGAAACGTGTCTCTTGCGACACGAACTCGGCCGAAGAGTAGTCCCAGTAGCGAATCAGTCCGCTTTCATATACAATCCAACAGAGGTTCTTGTATTGCGTCATTTCCACCGGTACGCCGTATTTCCGGGTAAATTCACTGCCACCATCCTCTATGGTGCGCAAACGCCCCTGTTCCACGTCGTAGAAGGAGACGGTATTGTCTTCGGTCACGAACCAATAATTCTTGTAATCGTCTATGAACAGGTTCTTCAGCCGCCGGTTTATTCCCATGGAAGCCAACACCTCGGAGACGGAATAATCATATTGCCCGCTCTTCATGTCGAGCAAAAGCAGGTAGCCCAACTCTTTGAGCCACATCCGTCCTTCGCGGTCGTAATACTCTTTGGGCGGACGGTCGTATGCCCAAATGTATTTACGTGTCTTGTCGTATGGGAATCGGTCGAACGTGGCACCGTTGTAAATGTTCAGAATGAAACCAGTCTTGATGGCGATGCAACCTTCTTCCGTCATCGTCAGGCTGCGGATTTGTCCGTCCGAAAGTCCGTCCGAAGCATCAATAAGACGGAATTTGTATTGACGGTCTTGTGCGTGGAGGCACGAGGCCAACAATAGGAACAACATCGGAACGACTGTCCTTATGGCACGCTTTCCTGCTTTTCGTTTTACGGTATCCATGGCTTTTCTTTCAAATAACAAATGATGATTAGACAAAGATAGGCAATCGGCACCACTTGACGTAGGATATTTTGGTTCAAAATATAGGTTGTTTTGTTGCATTGTGCTGAATCGGCCGTCTTTTTCGGACATTTTCCCACACGCCGTGGCTAGAAAAACATCCTTCAGGCGCATTTGGTTCAGAACGACATAAAAGATGCTTTTTTTCATCCGTCCCCGTACGGTATTTACCTGCTAACTTTGCCACGGTTCATTAAAAACATTTACCATGAAGAAAAGATACTTGATAGTCATGACGCTGTGCAGTTCGTTATGGCTGAATGCACAAAACTTCATCCATCCCGGCATGTTGCATACGCAGGCCGACCTGGACCGGACAAAAGCCAAGGTAGAAGCCGGCGAGGAGCCTTGGGCTTCCGCTTACAGGAAAC
>ENA-ORSO01001334-ORSO01001334.1-human-gut-metagenome-genome-assembly--contig:-NODE-1334-length-15343-cov-17.657182_pt1 | contig 15343 bp, 10 predicted proteins | sample MGYA00241902_ERZ509168 | MGnify/ENA primary metagenome ERZ509168 (study PRJEB26280, sample SAMEA2338806) | human gut metagenome | biome: human gut; feature: human-associated habitat; material: faeces... | reverse complement strand
TCACCCCATGTTCCAACAACCAGTTATGCCAGATATCAAACAGCAGGAAAGACTTTCCACATCGTCTGACACCTGTAATAATCTTAACAAGACCGTTTCCGCGTCCTGCGATAAGTTCACCCAAGTATTTTTTACGTTCAAATATCATGTTAGGGTACTTTTTTTGATATTGGTATCATATTTTACACCGCAAAGATAATGGTTTTATCCCAAAAGCCAGCACAATCAATGAAAAAACTGCGTTTATCAAGTAAAGAAACAGTAAAACGTAGCATCATGTCTTCTCACCAAACCGTAAAACCCTTTTGTATATTTATGCAATAATATGAATAAATATACAATATGGTGAGTGGGTTGAGAAAGGCATGATATTACAATGTGAAAGCCTTGATTTTAGGTTGTGAAACCAAGGGTTTTACAGTCCGAAACCAAGGGTTTCACGACCTGAAACCAAGGGTTTCGCAAATGAAAGGTATCAATAAAAAAAGTTGAAAGTAAAAGGCCTCGTTTCTGAAAAAACTATTACATTTTTAAACAATATTTCGTTAACAAATGTAAAATAACAAAAAACAAGCCCATTTTGCATAAATATTCATTTTAACATGTATTACATGCTGTTTCAACCCTTCGCCTCGATATTGCATAAAACAAGAGTTGACCTACATCATGCCTCATTTTACAAGTTTTTTACATTTCAGCAAGGCAAATAGCACAAAAAAGCGGCTTTTGGAAAAAAATATCTAATATTTATTTGCATATTATAAAAAAATTATTTACATTTGCAATTACTAAGAACAAAAACAATGTCTAACCTTAAAAAAGAAAGCTTATGAATAGACAATGGGCTTTAATTGGAGCAATCCTTTTGGCTTCAGGACTGACTGGCAGTAGTTACGCAATGGCTACCCCCCCCTACTCAGTCGCAGAGTGTTACACAGAGTAGCACAATTATCAAGGGTCAAATTGTCGACGCTGAAGGCGAACCTATCTTGGGTGCAACAGTTGTCGAATTGGGTACGACCCGTGGTACCGTCACCGACATTGACGGTAATTTTACAATCAATTCTCACGCTAACGCAAAATTACGCATCACCTACGTTGGTTACAAGACCGTGGAAACAAAGGCTGCCAACGGCATGAAGGTAGTGATGCAGCACGACAACGCACAGCTCGACGAAATCGTGGTTGTGGGTTATGGTCAGCAAAAGAAGGTGAACCTTACTGGTTCTGTAACAAACGTTGATATCAGCAAAACCCTCGGCGGACGTCCTGAACAAGATGTTGCTAAAGCATTGCAAGGTGCCGTTCCGGGCTTAACCATCATCAACTCAAGTGGAGAGCTTGATGCCAAGCCTACCATCCGCATCCGCGGTCTCGGTACGCTGTCTAATGGCCAGACCTCTAACCCCCTTATCGTTGTTGACGGTGTTCCTGTTGACGACCTCTCAATGGTTAACTCATCTGACATTGCCACCATCTCAGTATTGAAAGATGCCGCTTCTACCTCTATCTATGGTAGCCGCGCTGCCTTCGGTGTAATTCTTATCACCACTAAGGAAGGTAAGAAGGGCGACAAGGTACAGGTTAAGTACGACGGACACTTCGCATGGGACCGCGCTACCATACTGCCCGACTATCCCGATGTTCCTACACAGTTGCAGGCAGCTATCACGGGTTCAACTCGTACTGGCGACCCCAACCCCGAACTTTTCGGTATGTATTTCACCCAGATGATGCCTTATGCCAAGGCATGGAAAGAACAGCATAGTGGCCGAAAGGGATACAGCGAGATGCAACCCTTCCAGAGCATGGACAATGTAGGCGACTACTATTTCAATGGCAGCCAGCCTTTCTACTATGCCGACTACGACATCCAAGATATTTGGTACAACAAAGCAGCTCCCTCACAGAGCCACAACGTATCATTAAGTGGTTCAAGCGGACGCACCTCTTATTATACATCGTTTGGTTACGACTACAAACAGGACCTAAAGGAATTCAATCCTGGCAAGTTCTCACGTTACAACTTCACAGCCAACTTGCGCACTGACGTTACCGACTGGCTGACCGTTGGTACACGCATCAACTTTATACGTCGTAACGACAGTAAAGCCGATGCATACAACTACGTGTATCAGTATCTGTGGCGTTGGGGTTCATTCTTCATTCCCTCAGGCTACATGTATGACGAAAATGGCGAAAAGCTTGATTATCGCGTTATTGCCATGCAGAAACAGGCTAACCGCAAGGTAAGAATACACGACCAAACTCGTTTCAATGCTTATGCCATAGCCCACATCACAAAGGATTTGACCTTTAATGTAGACTATACCTATCAGATTGACAATATCAACGACTCGGCTGGTGACCACTTAGTTTACGGTATGAACTGGAGTGGTGTATCACCTCAGTACATCTTTGGTAAAACAAGTTCAACTGTAGTGCGCCAAAACGAAAAGCAGAACCGCTGGACAGCTAACGCTTATGTAAACTATAACCACACATGGCTTGATGCTCACAACTTCAGTGCCATGGTAGGTATCAATGGTGAACGTTTCAAGAGCGATATGATGTACGCAGACAGAATGCTTGCCTATAATGAAGACTATCCAGAGCTCAATCTTACCTACGGCGATATGGCTAAGGCCACCATCAAATCGTCAACAGGCGACCGCTCAACAGCTGGCTACTTCGGACGTATCAACTACGACTACAAAGGCATCTACCTACTCGAATTGAACGGACGTTACGACGGCTCTTCTCGCTTCCCCGCAGGCGACAAGTGGGCATTCTTCCCCTCTATGTCATTAGGCTACCGCTTCACTGAAGAGGGTTACTGGAAGAACTTGCACGATGTTATCAGCAATGGTAAGTTGCGTTTCTCTTATGGTGAGATTGGTAACGAAGCTGTAGGCAATAACATGTTTATCTCTACCATTACACCTACTTCTCAGAACGCCCTCTATTGGCTTGACAAAGGTGGTAACAAACTCAATCAGTTCGGCTTACCCAGCTGGGTAAGTTCAACACTGACATGGGAGCGTATCAAGACCGCTGATATAGGTGTTGACCTCAGTTTCTTGAACGATGACCTGTCTGTATCATTCGACTGGTATCAGCGCACAACTAACGACATGCTTGCTCCGGGTAAAGCTATCCCGAGCGTAGCAGGTGCCACTGCTCCTTACACCAATGCAGGTTCTATGCGCACACGCGGTTGGGAGTTGACCTTGAACTATCGCAAACAGATTAACAAGGATCTGAACGTTTACGGACAGTTCAACATTGGCGACTCAAAGTCGAAGATTACAAAGTGGAACAACGACTCGAAGATTATCGGCTACACTGGTGGAATTGTTGACGCTGGTACAGCACGTATGTATGCTTACGAGGGTGAGACATGGGGCGACATCTGGGGCTTTGAGACCGACCGCTACTTCACCGAAGACGACTTCAACGGTAAGGACGCTAACGGCAAGTGGATTTATAAGGATGGCATAGCCAACCAGACTGGCATACAGACCGACAACTTTGTTTATGGCCCTGGCGATATCAAGTTTAAAGACCTCGACAACAGTGGCACTATCGACGGTGGTAAGGGTACAGCCAACGACCACGGCGACCTCAAGGTTATTGGTAACACCATGCCTCGCTACGAGTATAGCTTCCACCTGGGTGGTTCATGGAAGGGTCTCGACCTCGACCTGTTCTTCCAGGGTGTAGGCAAGCGCGATATGTGGACACAGTCAGCATTCGTATTCCCGCTGATGCGTGACGCCGATAAGGCTATCTACGCAAACCAGACCGACTATAACGTTTATGATCCCGAAAACGGTATCGTAGACATTAGCCAGAGTAACCGCTATCCTTGTCTCTACTCAGGCAACGAGGGTTCTGGCAATGTCACAGGTCTTGCACCAATCGGTGGCGAGCACAACTACTACCCACAGACCAAGTATCTGGTGAATATGGCTTATCTGCGTTTGAAGAACGTCACCATCGGTTACACACTTCCCGCAAGCATCACCAAGAAGATTTACATGGAGAAGGTGCGCTTCTACGGTAGCGTAAACAACCTCTGCCTCCTCTACAACGGTGCTAAGGATTATCCTGTTGACCCCGAAATGAACGCTGGTGAGAGTAAACTCAGCTACGGCACATGGGGACGTACCTATCCTATTACCCGCACATGGTCAGTAGGTGTACAGGTAACCTTCTAATAATGAGTGAAACTTAACAGTAAGTGAAACTTTTAAAAAACGAACAATTATGAGAAAATCAATAATATTAGCTCTCGCTGCTGCTGCCTTCACCTTGACCAGTTGCGACGATTTCCTCGACAGAGATCCACGCGATACCTTCACCGACACGCCCGCATTTTGGAACAATGACAAGGCCGTGGAGAGCTACACCAACAATTTCTATAACAATTTCGTAGGTTATGGAAGAGGCCAAGGATGGTTCTATTTCAAAAGTTTAAGCGATGATCAAGCAGCCGCTTCATTGGTCGATTGGACTTATAAGACCATACCTAACACATCGAGCGACTATAACAGTTGGTTCACAGAAATACGTCGCGCAAGTTATGTTATCCAAAACATGCCTTCTTCAACCTTGCCGGAGGCCAGCAAGAAAAAATATTTAGCTGTTGCACGTTTAACACGCGCCTATAGCTATTATATGCTGGTGCGCCAGTATGGCGATGTTGAATGGATTGATGGTGTTATCAACAATCCCGAGGACGAGCGCGTTTATGGCGAGCGTACAAGTCGCGATGATGTAATGGACAACGTATTGGCTGACCTCGATTATGCCATTGAGAACCTTGGAGCAGCAAGTGACCATACACAGTGGAGCAAAGACATGGCATTAGCAATGAAGAGCGAAGTGTGCCTCTTTGAAGGTACCTTCCGCAAATACTGCTCTGCAACTGAGAACGGACTTGCCCCCAAGCCTGAACGCGCTCAGAAATATCTACAAGAGAGCCAAAAAGCATCAGAGGCTTTGATGAATGGCACCTACTCGCTGATGGATAAGTATGGAGACATCTACACGCAAATTGACCTTGTCAAGAGCAAAGAAGCCATCTTCTATCGTCATTATGAGAAGGACGTATTCGGACACGGACTGGTTGACTACACCTGTGGTTCTACCATTCAGCAGGGTATCACTCGCGATGCTTTTGATGCCTTCCTCTTCAAAGACGGCAAGTGCCTTGCTAACACAGGTCTCAGCAAAAACGATCAGGCTGTAGTAAATGCCGATGGCAACTACTCTATCTCTAATGTTTTGGCTCAGCGTGACCCTCGTCTTAGCGTTATCGTCGACTCAATCGTTTGCTTCTCTGGACATGGCTGGAAGCGCCCTGCTCCCGCTACTGCTGGTGGTGCCAACATGACATCGTCTACGGGTTACAGCATTTTCAAGTATGACAATCAGACCTTGGAAAAGAACTACCGCGAGAACACGAACACGGGTTACACCGATGCTCCTATCTATTGGTATTCAGTTATCTTGCTAAACTATGCAGAGGCTAAGGCTGAATTAGGCACACTTACTCAGGACGATCTCAACAAGAGTGTCAACCTGTTGCAAGACCGCGTAAATATGCCTCACCTCACCTTAAATCCCGAGGCTGACCCAGAGAACAACGCTGGCGTAAGCAACCTCATTTGGGAGGTACGTCGTATACGTCGTTGCGAACTGATGCTCGACAACTGGTATCGTTACTGGGATCTTATCCGCTGGCATCAGCTCGACAAGCTCGACTTCACCAAGTATCCTAAGGTAAATCAGGGTGCTCACATCGGTGAGGGTACATTCGACGTGACAACTGTTAACGGATACATTCAGGCCACTACTGCCGACCGCAAGTTCGACAAAAAGTATTATCTGTATCCTATCCCTGCACAGCAGATGACATTGAACCCTGCTATCAAGCAGAACTATGGTTGGACTGAGTGATCAACCCAATCATTAGAGATTAAATAAGTTATTAAAAAGGAGACTTCCGGGGCTAATACATACGCTGGCTCTGGAAGTTTTTTTGTGTTATACTGAATGTGGGGATTATTATTCAATAGGAACCGATAAAAGTTTTAAGATAAATACAATTATAATTTGAAGAAATTATGTATTTTTGCAAACAGAAGTTCATTCTATCATTAATGATTGATTTAAAGATATCGCCTATGAACACAATGAATAAAGATTTTTTAGAAAAGAGAGAAATAGTCATAAAGAAAATTATGGCTGCTAAAGAAAGAAAAGCAAAACGCATAGCAGAGATAACAAAAAGTCTTTGCGAAGAATTCAAAGACCGTACTGGTTCTTACCCTAAAAATATAAATTTCATTTAGGCGAAGTCACATACCCAAAATGCTAATAAAGTAGGACGGTGGTCTCTGTGCCCCGTCCTCCAGCACCCAACACAACCAGCATTGCCATTTGATAACCTCATATATTTATTACCAATTCCTAATGATGGGAGGACGGGGCGCGGAGGCCACCGTCCTACTATATAACACTCGTATTCAATAAATTATCAATTACTGACGTAACCCTTAACTTATACTTACCACCAGTATACGTAACTCGCATTACGCCCTGGGCACTGTAGGCATCGGGCGAGAGCGACAAGGCGGTATGCCCCATCGTGCGACGTAGGTTTATCTCTACACAAGGATGTAAGACGAAGCTGTTAGCACTGCCTGCCGTAATCATCATATCTACACCAAAAGCCCCTACATATTTATCACGAAGCAAAGGCGTAAGCGTATCAATTAGGCTTTGCTTAACGAGGGCAAGCAGAGAAGAAGAAACATATCGCTGCATCATTTTTTCTTTATCTTCTTCGGTGGCCAGCACGCTGCCACTGTAGGCGCCGTTCTCGGTATCGAAGAGCGACAAGCCCTGATAGCGCACGCCATCAGCATGGGCATAAAACTCCATACCAAAATCATACACCTTATTATATCGGGGCTCTACCATCACGCTGCCCTGACGCGCAATGATGTTGTTCAACCAGCCACGCTCGTGCTCGGTTAGCGTGCGGCGCACATAACGTAGGCCTCGACCGCTACTGCTCCAGGGGGCTTTCAGCACGCTGTCGGTATGGCGCGCTATCTGCTGCAACGCCTGTTCAACAGTGGTGCAGCAAACGCTCTCGCCCGTCAGGTGCTGGTCAAGGGCCGTAAGGTGTGGCAACACGGCCTCGGCAGCAAAGCGGCGATGGCTCAGCTGGCGTATCTCGGCAAGCTGCTGGGTGGTGGGCAACAAAGGTTGCAGTGCGGGCTGCGTGTCAAGCAGTTCGGTACAAAGCTTCAGGTCCCATCCCCACGGCTCAATGCGGTCAATCATTCGAACATCCATGTGGGCAAGGTCGGCCTTGCTCACAAACGCCACATCGTGGGCGTAACGTTTCAGATGACGCACGGCCTCAAGGGCACCTTCAACCTCGTTGACGAGCACCAGGTCGGCATCATTGGCCCAAAAGGCAGGTATATAGCCTAAGTTGGCACGAAGCTGTCGGCCAGCGTGTGGCGCCATAAACCGCTGTTGGTTTAAGGCCAGTGCAATGTCGTGTTCGGGGTTGAAGATATGTAATGTTGTCATGTGCTTTGATATTCTTATTTTTTGTCGGCCATGCTGTTGACAGCCTCTGTGTTATCCTGTTTTGTTAATCGTTGCATACTAAACTCGCAACCACAATATTGCTGATTATAAAAACCATATTGCTTGATGATGGCTATGCGACGCTCGCTCAGTCCGCCTTTGCGCCAGTTTTGGTCCCACCACACCACATCATCAAAGGGGGCAACAGCATATTCGCCTGCAGCATTAATCTGCTCTAAACTCTTCCAGCGCGACGATGCCAAGGTGGTAGTGATAACCGTAAAACCATGGTCGTGAGCATACTGTGCCGTATCGCGTAGGCGCATCTTGAAGCATTGTAGGCAACGGCCACCACGCTCGGGTTCTTGCTCAAGGCCACGCACACACTGCAACCAGTGGGTGTGGTTGTAGTCGGCGTCAATGATGTCGAGGCCCAAGGCCTGGCAATAGCGCGTACATTCGTCTTTACGTATGTTATATTCGTCAAGCGGATAAATATTGGGGTTACAATAATATATGGTGGGACGTATGCCGTGCTGCAACATACACTCGATGATGGCCGACGAGCAAGGGGCGCAACAGGTGTGCAGCAGCACTTGTGTGGCGCCACCTGGCACAATCACTTCATACTTATTTTTTTTCATTGCTATAAACAAAAAGATAGGGGTTATGGCTGAAGGGCCTCAACATATTGCGCACACATCTCGGCACAACGCTCGCCATCAACACCGGCCGACACAATGCCACCCGCATAGCCAGCACCCTCGCCACAGGGGAAGAGGCCAGCAATGGTTACATGTTGAAGGGTTTCGGTATCGCGCACAATGCGTACGGGCGACGAGGTGCGTGTCTCGGTGGCTATCAGCAAGGCCTCGTTGGTAAGGAATCCGTGGCTCATCTTGCCAAACTTTTTAAAGCCTTCTTGCAAGCGATGGGCAATAAAATGGGGCATCCAAAAATGTAACGGCGACGAGATTAGGCCAGGGGCGTAAGAGCTTTTCGGCAGGTCGTAGCTGAGCCTATTGTTTACAAAGTCGGCCATGCGCTGGGCAGGCGCCGTCTGCTTCATGTTGCCTTGCTGCCAACAGTTGCGCTCCAGGGTTTCTTGAAAGTGCATCATGCGCAAAGGGTCGGCGGCATCGCCCTCTACATCGTCGGGATGCAGTTCTACCACCATACCACTGTTGCTCCACTGGGTGCCACGGTTGCTGGGGCTCATACCGTTTACCACAATTTGCTGCGCACCTGTGGCGGCAGGAACAACAAAACCACCAGGACACATGCAGAACGAATAAACGCCACGCCCGTCAACCTGGGTCACAAAGTTATACTCGGCTGCGGGCAAATATTTGCCACGCCCCTCACGGTTGTGATATTGTATCTGGTCGATAAGCTGCGAGGGGTGCTCAAGGCGCACACCTACGGCAATGCCTTTGGCCTCGATGGCAACCTTGCTTTCGGCCAGCAGACGATAGACATCGCGGGCCGAATGGCCTGTGGCTAAGATTACAGGGCCACGGAAAGTAACCTCTTCGCCTGTAGTGAGACGCACTGCCTCAACACCTACCACATGGTCGTGGTCGATCATCAGGCGCGTCATCTTGGTTTGAAAATGTACCTCGCCCCCACACTGCAAGATGGTGTTGCGCATATTCTCTATCACACGTGGCAGTTTGTCGGTGCCTATGTGAGGGTGAGCATCGGCTAAGATGGCGGTGCTGGCGCCGTGCTGACAAAACACATTCAGTATTTTGTTCACATTGCCACGCTTCTTTGAACGGGTGTAGAGCTTGCCATCCGAATAGGCACCAGCTCCACCCTCGCCAAAACAGTAGTTGCTTTCGGGGTCTACCTTCTGGGTCTTGGTGATATTGGCCAAATCGAGCTTACGGGCACGCACATCCTTACCACGCTCGAGCACCACGGGGCGCATGCCCAACTCTATCAGACGCAAGGCGGCAAACAAACCACCCGGTCCAGCACCTACCACGATAACACGGGGTCGGGCCTCAACATTCTGATATTCGGTATGCTCGTAGGCATCGTCTTGTGGCATCTCGTTTATGTAGACACGCACCTTTAAATTAACGTAAATGGTGCGCTGGCGAGCATCGATACTCTTCTTTAGCACACGCACGCTATAGATGGTGCGAAGGTCGATACCCTGATCTTCAGCTATGTAACGTTTTATCGCATTTTCGCTGGCTGCCACGGCGGGAAGCACCCGTAACTGTATTTCTCTTGTCATATCGTCATCAAAAACAATAAATAACTATCCTTTTTACATCAAAGGAATTATAATTTTATACAAAATTACTCATTTCTTGGGAAAAAATATTGTGGAAAAGCAAAATCTTTGTATTTTTGCAGCATCAATCTTAAAGCAAGTCGGTAGAAGCCCTTTGCTTCTATGCACAACCGAAAGACAATGACGTGGTGAACCGCATACATGCCGCCCTCGTTTCAGCGGACGCATCGGACACCAGCCATTCGCTTTACGTTGTCATTCCCGACACTTCACCGCGCCACCTTTGTTTAGTGGCCAAAATAGTAACAAAAAAAGATGAAAGTATTAAAGTTTGGCGGAACATCTGTAGGTTCCGTAAAGAGTATTCTGAGTTTGAAAAACATTGTGGAGAACGAGGCCAAACACGAGCCTGTGGTGGTCGTTGTCAGTGCCTTAGGCGGCATTACCGACAAGCTTCTTGCCACATCGCAGTTAGCATTGAAAGGCGATGAAAGCTGGAAAGAAGAATTTCAGGCAATGGTTGAGCGTCACCACAAGATGATAGACACTATCATCACCAATCCACGTCAAAGAGAAGATTTATTTAACAAGGTTGATGCGCTGCTGGAACAGTTGCGCAGCATCTATTTTGGTGTATTCCTCATTCACGACCTGAGCGAGAAAACACAGGATGCCATTGTGAGCTATGGTGAACGACTGAGTTCGCTCATCGCAGCAACACTTATTCATGGTGCAAAATGGATGGACTCGCGCGACTTTATCAAGACCGTGCAGAAAAACAATAAGCACGTGCTGGAGGCCGAACTTACCAACAAGCTGGTGCGCAAAGCCTTTGCCGACTTGGCTCACATCACACTGGTGCCAGGCTTCATCAGCCGCGATGCCAATACCGACGAGGTTACCAACCTGGGACGTGGCGGTAGCGACTATACCGCTGCCATCATTGCCGCTGCTCTGGATGCCAATGTGCTGGAGATTTGGACCGACGTTGACGGATTTATGACCGCCGACCCTCGTGTTATCAAAACAGCCTACACCATCAACGAGCTGAGCTTTATTGAGGCAATGGAGCTATGCAACTTTGGCGCAAAGGTTATCTATCCGCCCACCATCTACCCCGTGTGCGTGAAGAACATACCCATACGTGTGAAAAACACGTTCAACCCAGAAAACCCGGGTACAATCATCAAAGACGAAATAGAAAACGACCGCAAACCCATCAAGGGTATCTCAAGCATTAACGGAACGGCGCTTATCACCGTAACGGGCCTATCAATGGTGGGCGTGATTGGTGTGAACCGACGCATCTTCACCGCTCTGGCCGAAAAGGGCATCAGCGTGTTTATGGTGTCGCAGGCTTCGTCAGAAAACTCTACCTCAATCGGTGTGCGCGAGGTTGATGCCGACGCTGCCGTACGCGTGCTGAACGAAGAGTTTGCCAAAGAAATTGAGATGGGCGCCATGTTCCCCATGTTTGCTGAAAGCGGACTGGCTACCATTGCTGTTGTAGGCGAAAACATGAAGCACACACCAGGCATTGCTGGTAAACTGTTTGGCACACTGGGCCGAAGCGGTATCAGCGTGATTGCTTGCGCACAGGGTGCCTCAGAGACCAACATCTCGTTTGTGGTTGACAGCAAATATCTGCGCAAAGCGCTCAACGTGCTGCACGACTCGTTCTTCTTGTCTGAATATAAGGTGCTGAACCTCTTTATTTGTGGCGTGGGCACCGTAGGCGGCAAGCTCATTGAGCAAATAAAGAAGCAATATGAAGAGCTGAAACAAAACAGCAAACTGAAGCTGAACGTGGTGGGTATAGCCTCATCAAAGAAGGCTATCTTTAACCGCGACGGCTTGAACCTTGACAACTATAAAGAGGAACTGGCAGCTGCCGAACCCAGCGATGTTGAAAAGCTGAAGAACGAGGTGCTGAACATGAACATCTTTAACAGCGTGTTTGTTGACTGCACCGCCAGCCCCGACGTGGCTAACATATACCAAAACTTATTAGAGCATAACGTGTCGGTGATTGCTGCCAACAAGATTGCTGCATCGAGCGACTATGACAACTATATTCGACTGAAGCACACGGCTTTGGAGCGTGGCGTAAAGTTCCGCTTCGAAACCAACGTGGGCGCAGGATTGCCTATCATCGGCACCATTAACGACTTGCGCAACTCGGGCGACACCATCTTGAAAATTGAGGCCGTGCTGAGCGGTACGCTCAACTTTATCTTCAACGAGATTTCGGCCGACGTGCCTTTCTCTCAGGCCGTAAAACTGGCCAAAGAGCACGGATATAGCGAGCCCGACCCTCGCATCGACCTTAGTGGCATGGACGTGGTGCGCAAGCTGGTTATCTTAACACGCGAGGCTGGATACAAGGTAACACTTGACGATGTTGAGAAGCACCTCTTAGTGCCTGAACATTTCTTTGATGGCACACTCGACGACTTCTGGAACCATCTGCCCTCGCTCGACGCCGACTTTGAAGAGCGTCGCAAAAAGCTGGAGGCCGAAGGTAAACGCTGGCGCTTTGTGGCTACCATGGAGCACGGACATACCTGCGTGGCACTAAAAGAGGTTGACCAAAACCACCCGTTCTACAACCTGGAAGGCAGCAACAATATTGTGATGCTTACCACCGAGCGCTATAAAGAATATCCTATGCTTATACAAGGCTATGGTGCTGGTGCCAGCGTAACAGCTGCTGGTGTGTTTGCCAATATCATGTCGATTGCAAATATCTAAAGAAGGAGGCACACATCATGAAACATATTATTATATTAGGCGATGGCATGGCCGACCATGCCGTAGAACGTTTGGGCGGAAAAACATTGCTGCAATATGCACACACACCACACATGGACCGCTTAGCCCGCGAAGGACGCTGCGGACGCTTGCAAACGGTGCCCGAAGGCTTTCATCCTGGCAGCGAGGTGGCCAACACCGCCATCTTGGGCTACGACCTGAACGAGGTGTATGAGGGCCGCGGACCGCTGGAGGCCGCTTCAATAGGCTATGATATGCAGCCCGACGATATGGCCATGCGTTGCAACATTATCACGCTGGAAGACGGACGCATTAAAAACCACCACGGCGGACATCTGAAAACTGAAGAGGGCGACATGCTCATTAAATATCTTGACGAGAAGTTGGGCAACGACCGCATCAAGTTTATTACGGGCATACAATATCGTCATCTGCTTATCATCAAGAACGGAAACAAGCACATCGATTGTGCACCGCCTCATGATCATCCTAACGAGCCATGGCAGCCGCTGCTGGTAAAGCCTGAAGCAGGATGGGCCGATAAGAAAGATGGCAACCGCATGACAGGACAAGAAACAGCCGACCTTATCAACGACCTTATCTTAAAGTCGCAAAAGCTGTTGGCTGAACATCCCTTCAACCGTGAACGTGCGGCACAAGGACACGACACAGCCAATAGCATTTGGCCCTGGAGCGGTGGCTATCGCCCTTCAATGCAAACCCTGCCAGAGATGTTTCCGCAGATAAAGAGCGGCGATGTTATTTCGGCCGTAGACCTCATTCGCGGCATCGGACATTATGCCGGACTGAAAAACATCATTGTTGAAGGGGCAACAGGTTTAGCCGACACCAACTATGAAGGCAAAACAGCAGCTGCCATCGAAGCCTTGCGCCACGACGACTTCGTGTTCTTGCATGTAGAGGCCAGCGACGAGGCAGGACATGATGGCGACCTCGACCTGAAATTGCGCACTATCGAGAACCTCGACAGCCGTATGGTGGGACCTATCTACGATGAGGTAAAAACATGGGACGAGCCTGTATGCATTGCGCTAATGCCCGACCACCCCACACCTGTAGAGATACGTACCCACCTGAGCGAGCCTATACCCTTTGCCATCTGGTATAAAGGTATTGAGCCTGATAGCGTTCAACAATACGACGAAGTGAGTTGTGTAAGCGGCAGCTATGGTCTGCTTCGATTACAACAGTTTATGAAAGCATTTATGGAATTATGAAATACTACAGCACCAACCATAAAGCCCCGCTGGCATCGCTGCACGAAGCAGTGGTGCGCGGACTGGCACCCGACCGCGGCCTATACATGCCCAAACGCATTAACAAGTTGCCGCAATCGTTTTTTGATCATATCGACAAGCTATCGTTTCAAGAGATAGCTTATCAAGTGGCTCAAGCCTTCTTCGGAGAAGATGTGGCTGCCGACGACCTCAAACAAATTGTATATGACACGCTGGCCTTCGACTGTCCCTTGGTAGAGGTTGAGCCTAACATATATAGTTTGGAATTGTTCCACGGCCCTACCCTCGCCTTTAAAGATGTAGGCGCACGATTCATGGCCCGCTTGCTGCAATACTTTATTCGCCAAGAGGGTAACGAGCAGGTAAACGTGCTCGTTGCTACCAGTGGCGACACAGGATCGGCCGTAGCCAATGGCTTCTTGGGCGTTGACGGCATACACGTGTATGTGCTCTACCCCAAAGGTAAGGTAAGCAAAATACAAGAAAGCCAGTTTACCACACTGGGCCAAAACATCACAGCCATTGAGGTTGATGGTGTGTTTGACGACTGCCAGCGACTGGTAAAACAGGCGTTCATGGATGATGAACTGTGTCATCACATGAAACTCACCTCGGCCAACTCTATCAACGTGGCACGTTTCCTCCCGCAGGCGTTCTACTACTTCTATGCCTACGCTCAACTAAAACGTATGGGCAAGGAGAACGACTATGTGATATGTGTGCCCAGCGGAAACTTTGGCAACATCACTGCTGCCATCTTCGGACAAAAGATGGGGCTGCCCATAAAGCGTTTCATTGCTGCTAACAATGCTAACGACATTGTTTACAAATACTTGCAGACAGGAAAGTATGAGCCACGCGATAGCCAGCAAACCATTGCCAATGCTATGGACGTAGGCGACCCCAGCAACTTTGCACGCATTTACGACCTCTTTGGCGGTAGCCACGAACAGATATCGGCACTGATGAGTGGCGCTACTTATAGCGACGCACAAATAAGACACACCATGAAGGCTTGTCACGACGCCACAGGCTACATTCTCGACCCGCACGGCGCTTGCGGCTATCAGGCACTGAAAGACCTGTTGCTGCCTGGCGAGCACGGCGTGTTTGGCGAGACGGCCCACCCTGCCAAGTTTAAGAACGTGGTAGAAGATGCCATCGGCACCGAGGTACAGATACCTGAACGCCTGGCCGCCTTCATGAAGGGTACAAAGCAAAGCGTTGAAATGACCAAAGATTTCGACAGCTTTAAGGCTTTCCTCATGAAGCAGTAAGCACTACAATATGGGTATGGCCATTTGTCAAGGTCAAGGTCAATGACAACGGCAACGCTATACCTCACCATAACCCTAAAAGCCCGACAAACGCTCTTTTTCAAAAGCATTTGTCGGGCTTTTTATAGTATGCTCGGCATGAGCATTGTCTAACGGGTGGAAGTCCCGAGTAA
>ENA-ORSO01001309-ORSO01001309.1-human-gut-metagenome-genome-assembly--contig:-NODE-1309-length-15557-cov-2.416914_pt1 | contig 15557 bp, 9 predicted proteins | sample MGYA00241902_ERZ509168 | MGnify/ENA primary metagenome ERZ509168 (study PRJEB26280, sample SAMEA2338806) | human gut metagenome | biome: human gut; feature: human-associated habitat; material: faeces... | reverse complement strand
ATTCAGTTGTGACTCAGTAATTACCGGTGTTTCAAACCATTTCGTATATTTTGCTTCTGGGTCGGTCGTAATCTCTCCCCCCTGATAATTCACATTTACATTATATATATATTTGCTACCTTGCTCAATGTTTCCAGAAATCTCAGTCTCAATTTCTTTGCTCTGTCCGTTCTGTTCCAGTTTGATTTTCAGTTTTCCGCTCAAGTCTTGAGGCAACAGAATGGCTTCTGCTTGTGTGGCTTCCTCATTTATAAATAAGGAAAAGGTTGTAGCTTCACCGGAAGGAGTAATGGTACCGTCAGAAAGATTAGCTGTTCCTTTTACTTGCAGTCCGCTGATAGAAGCTTTGATTCCTTTCAGGGAACTTCCAGAAGTAGATTTCAAATTCAGCACCAATTTAGCCAACAGATGCTTGAATTGCAGATTACCTTGTGGAGACGCCAATTGACGGTTTGTCAGGTTTACTGCAGTCATCAAGTCGATGGCGTTTTGTTTGGTTTGGTTACTTAAATCAATGGGATAGTTTTTATAGTCACTAATAGTTTCACTATAAGGATAATATGCAATGAAGTCGACCGCACTATTGTCTTCCGGATAGTATATGGGACTATTTTTGCTTACGAAATAGCCGTCTCCTTTAGATGTTGCATAAGGAATGTTTGTAGCCAGTACATTTTTATCACTATTGTTGGCTAGCATAAATACACCAATTACGTCATTGGCTTCCCACGACGTATCGTAAGCTCTGGAATTTTGTGCATCATCTATGATAGAAGAGAATGTGATGCCTTTGTTATTCACTTCATTCTGGATGATGTTTGTTTCGTCATTCTGGCAAGATTGCAGAATACTTAGGGAAAGTACAATCCCTAATAGTGATTTCATTTTCATATTAAGAATAGTTTATTTTATGTTTTTAATTCATTCAGAATTATATTTTGCTTATATTTTATTCGGGTTAACAAAATACAAGAAAGTTTGTTTCTTGAATTTTGGCTTTAATTTAAGATATTTTCTTGGAGTAATAAAATATTTATACGATTATTTTTCAAAAAAATATCAAACATGGCTTGGTTGCGTGAAGATTTTACAATCGAGTGAAATTCTTGTGAAAAATTGAAAGAAAAACAAAAAAAGAGGTATCCATGGGAATGGATACCTCTTGTGGTAATAAAATTAGTTTGAGTAAGCTGTTTTTATTCTTTTTCTTTCAAGCTTTCATCAATGTCCTTGATTTTCTTCAGCACCAGTTCCATGTCTTTCTTCAGGCGCTCAATCTTGCGGGTGATGTCGGCCACCAGTGTATTTCCCTTCTTGGAAGAAGAATTCAGGAAGCCAAGGTTGTTTTCGTAGGTCTGGATGTCGTTTTTCAGCCCTTCGTAAGTGCGAACCAGGCGTTCACGGTCGCGGTAGAGATTTCCTTCTTTGTTGCCGTTAGTGCGTACACTGCTCAGGCGTTTTTCAGTAGCCGACAGGTGCAGGCGGTCGAACAGCTTGTCTACCAATGCATGGAATTCTTTATACAGACGGTCTTTTTCCTTGAAAGGAACGAAGCCGATGGCATTCCATTCCTTCATCAGGGCACGTACTTGTTCGGCAGTTGCATCGTCTGCAGTTCCGGCAGCTTCCAGGGCAGCCATACGCTTAATGACATCTTCTTTCTTGGCCAGGTTTTCCACTTCTTCCGAGCGTTGTGAAGAAGTCGCTTTGTTTTTCCGTTCAAAGAAATAATCGCAGGCACCTATAAAACGTTTCCATACGGCATCTGAATGTTTCTTGGCAACCGGACCGATGGTCTTCCATTCTTTCTGGAGCTTGGTCAGGATTTCAGCCGTTTCTTTCCAGTCGGTACTTTCTTTCAGGGCTTCAGCCTTTTCGCAGAACGCTTTTTTCTTTTCCAGGTTGGCTGCCATTGTTTCCTTCACAGATTTGAAGAAAGCAGCTTTCCGGCGGAAGAATTCATCGCAGGCAGCGCGGAAACGTTCGAAAATCTTGACGTTCATCTTTTGCGGAGCATAGCCGATGGTTTTCCATTTGGCCTGGAGGGCAAGGATTTCATTGGTCTTGTCTTCCCAGTCAGCAAAAGTAGTGAAGGTGTCATATTCCATACCTTCCACGATTTCGCAAATCACCGTCTTCTGGTCCAGGTTATTCTGTTCTTTTTCTTTCAGTTCTTCAAAATGCTGCTGGTGGCGTTTGTTGACAACCGTAGAGGCAGCCTTGAAACGGCTCCAGATTTCTTCGCGCAGGTCTTTGGCTACCGGGCCGATGGCACGGAATTCCTGATGAAGCTTCTGCAGCTGGTGGAAAGCAGAAATTACGTCAGGCTCTTCGGCCAGTTTTTCTGCAGCTTCGCACAAGCGGATCTTCTGTTCCAGGTTTTTCTTGAAGTCATATTCGCGGAATTCATTGTTCAGCTTCACCATGTCATAGAATTTTTCGGTGTAAAGCTGGTAAGTCTTCCACAGTTCATTTACTTTCGCTACCGGAATCTGGCCTATTTCATTCCATTCCTGCTGCAATTTCTTAAATTCGTCGTATATCTTGTTGGTATCTTCCTGCGATTCGGTCAGGAACTTCATTCTTTCCAGGATACCCAGTTTCTTGGTCAGGTTTTCTTCCTTTTCCTGTTCCTGTGCAGCCGCTAAGGCATTTCTCTTCTCCTTGATGGCGTTCATGACAGCTTTGAATTCTTCTTCTGCCGGTTCTGTTTCCGGAGTGAAGTCTTCTGCCTTTCCCCCTTCGTCGATGAAAGCTTTCCGTGCCGCTTCTGATTTGGCTTTTTGTAGTTTGTAGAACGTTTGTTTAAGTGAATCGATTTCCTGCTTGTCGGTCAGGTCGTTTTTTTCGTTGATTTCCTTGAGGCGTTGCACCACTTCTTCCAGTGTTTGTTTGGGAGCGGATGTTTCCTTTTCGGTGTCTTCAACAGTAGGAACCGGTGCTTCAATGGGTTGTTCCATCGGAGTTTCGGTTAATGGGCGGTTGGTTTCATTTACTTCCATCGTATATAGATTTTAAAGAGTATAATATCCTAGTTTTTTCTTTACCCTTAGTAAAGGTTCTTACAAATTAAAGAAAAAAAATCTGATTTTCATACTTTTTCAGAAAAAAACTATAAGGTAAGAATCATTTTTAGAAATAGAAAGACGAGGAATGTGGCTCAGAAGGGCTTGTAGAGGGGGTGAAAAAAACGTCTTTGCGTTTGAAAGAAAACGCAAAGACGTTTTGATCAAAACGCAAGTGCGTTTGAAGTAAAATGTACTTGCGTTTTACCTCAAACGCACTTGCGTTTTTCTTTAACAAAAATTTAGGATAATAATACGGTAATTCCCATGTACATGAGCATACCGATAATGTCGTTGGTAATGGAGATAAACGGTCCGGTGGCAATGGCCGGATCGATTTTCAGTTTTTCCAGTGTCATGGGCACCAGTGTGCCGAAAATGGAGGCAAACATGACCACGGCAAACAGACTGATGGATACCGAATAGCTGACTGTAGCCGTAGCTCCGAAACGGATGAAGTTGTAGATATACACCAGCATGGAAATGATGGTGGCGTTGATAAGGGCTACAACGGATTCTTTCAGCACCTGCTTGAAGGTGTTTTCGGCGTTCAGTGAGCTGTTGGCCAGACCTTGCACGACCAATGCGGAGGACTGGGTTCCTACGTTTCCTCCCGTTCCACCGATAAGGGGAATGTAAAGCGCCATTTCCGGATGAGCGGCAAAGGTAGAGTCAAAGTTGCCCAGAATCATGGAGTTACCGATTCCACCGAGCATACCGATGAGCAGCCACGGAAGGCGCGCGGTGGTCTGGCGGAACACATTGTCGTCTGTTTCTACGTCCTGTGACAAACTGGTAGTCGCGTTCGGCCTGTTCACGAACCTCGTCCATTACGTCGTCTACGGTGATGCGTCCTACCAGACGGCCGATGCTGTCGACCACGGGAACGGCCACCAAGTCATACTTTTCAATGGTCTGCACCACCTCTTCAATGGGTGTATCCACATGGACGGAAATAGGGTCCTTCTTCATCACGTGTTTCACCTTGGAAACCGACGGACTGGTAATCATCTTTTTCAGCGGGAATACGCCGCGCAGACGTTCATCGTCGTCTACCACATATACATAATATATCTCGTCCATTTCTTCTGCCTGCAGTCGCATTTCGCGCAGGCATTCGGGCATACTCCAGTTCTCGTTCACAATCACCATTTCCGTACCCATCAAACCACCGGCGGTGTCTTCGTCGTATTTCAGCAAGTCGACGATGTCGCCTGCCTGTTCGATGTCTTCAATGTGTGAAAGCACCTCTTCCTGCTTGTCCTCGTCCATTTCACGGATGATGTCTACGGCATCGTCCGAATCCATGTAGTCGACAAAGCGCTTGGCGATGGTTTCAGGGGGAAGTATTTCGAGGAATTTCTTTCGTGCATCCTCGTCCATTTCAATCAGTACGTCGGCTGCCGTTTCGTTGTCCAGCAGCAGGTAGATGAAGCGGGCATCTTCTGCGTCCAGCTCGTTGCACAGCTCGGCGATGTCGGCCGGATGCAGGTCCTTGATGACTTCTTTTAACTGGTCGGAATCTTTCTTCTCAATCAGTTCGGTGACTAATTTAATATCTTCGCTATTCATCTTGTAAACTCCTGATGAGGGTTGTTATCGTAGTCTGTAAGTCTCGTGTGCAGGGTCACTCAGCCTTTGCGGCTGAGGAATTCAAGGCTTCTTCCACCCGGTTGGTCAGGTCGATGAAGTCTTGTACGGAAAGCTGTTCAGGCCGTTTGTTGAAGATAGGGTCGGCACTGAGCGGATTTCCTTTCTCCAGAATCGGAGATATGGAGTTGCGGAGCGTCTTGCGGCGCTGGTTGAATGTCGTCTTGACAATCTGCTTGAACAACTGCTCGTTGCATCCCAACTCCTTGGTCTCGTTGCGGGTCATGCGGATGACGGCGCTCTTTACCTTGGGAGGAGGATTGAATACATGTTCGTGTACGGTGAACAGGTATTCCACGCTGTACCAGGCTTGAATCAGTACGCTCAGAATGCCGTAGGTCTTGTTGCCCGGACGAGCCGCGATGCGTTCGGCCACTTCCTTCTGAATCATGCCCGTGCAGCAGGGAATCAAGTCCTTGTAGTCGAGCATCTTGAAGAATATCTGGCTGGAAATGTTATAAGGGTAGTTGCCCGTAAGTACGAACGGCTGTCCGCCGAACGTCCGTTCCAGATGCATTTTCAGGAAATCGTCTTCTATGATGTTTTCTTCCAGTTGGGGATAGTGGGTGCGCAAATAGGCCACGGATTCGAAATCAATCTCGACTACTTTGAGGGGGCGGTCTTTGCGCACGAGGAACTGGGTCATGACACCCATGCCCGGCCCCACTTCGAGCACCGGGATTCTGGGGCAGGCATCCACCGTATCGGCGATGTCCTGTGCTATTTTCAGGTCTTTTAAAAAATGCTGTCCGAGAAACTTTTTGGGCTTGACTGTCTTCATTGTTGTTTTTTTGTTTTATTTTTGTGGGGACAAAGGTAATTAAAAAATAGACATAGGCGGCATTGGAAACTTCTAAGATCATTCGTCATGCGTTGAATTTTGCGATTAAGCGAGCGCAGACAGAGCTTGCTCTGAATCTGCCGAGCGTGAGCAAATTATTCAAAATAGCCTTTCCTTTGGTGTTGGGAGGCTTGATTTTGTGGTGGATGTACCGTGATTTCGACTGGAACGGGTTGTGGGAAGCGTTGAACGACGGGATGAATTGGACGTGGATGTGGCTTTCCATGCCTTTTGGCGTGCTGGCGCAAATCTTGCGGGCGGCCCGTTGGCGGCAAGCCTTGGAACCGTTGGACGAGCGTCCGCGTTTGTCTTCGTGCGTGCATGCCGTGTTCCTTTCATACGCCTCCAGTCTTGTGGTGCCCCGGGTGGGAGAGGTCTTGCGTTGCGGGGTACTGAAGAAATATGACGGGACTTCTTTTACGAAGTCCTTGGGGACGGTGGTGACCGAGCGTATGGTGGATTCCCTCCTGATGTTGTTATTGGCAGCTTTGACCGTCTTGCTGCAAGTCAAGGTGTTTATGGTATTCTTTGCCGAGACGGGAGTGAGTTTTGAAGAACTGGCCGGACGTTTCTCGGCAGCCGGTTATTGGGTCACGGCGGCTTGTTTGTTGGTCGTGCTGGTCTTTCTTGCCGTTTTGGCCAAGCGGTTGGCATGGTTCAGCCACACCCGTAACCTGCTCCGCAATGTGGTGGACGGTGTACTTTCTTTGCGCAATGTCCGTCATGTCCCTATATATATAATGTATTCGTTAGGGATATGGGCTTCCTATTTCCTGCATTTCTATTTGACTTTTTATTGTTTTTCCTATACTTCGGGATTAGGGATTACGGCGGCTTTGATTGCTTTCGTGGTCGGCACGTTTGCCGTCTTGGTACCCACGCCGAACGGTGCCGGACCGTGGCATTTTGCGGTAAAGACCATTTTGGTGCTCTACGGCGTATGCGAGTCGGACGCTGTCGTGTTCGTGCTCATCGTACATACGTTGCAAACCCTACTCGTCATCTTGCTCGGGCTCTATGCTGCGGGGGCATTGGCCTTTACCCGCCGGAGGTGCTTGGCCGGAGGGGAGGACGGAACGGAATAAATTGGATTGTTGAACCATAATATAGGTTGTTATGAACGAGATTAAGAACTTGGAACCGCAGATCGTATGGAAGAATTTCCATGCGTTGACCCGCGTTCCGCGTCCGTCTGGACATTTGGAGAAAGTGCAGCAATTCCTGTTGGATTGGGCGGCTGCGCACGGTATAGAGGCTTTTAAGGACAAGGGTGAGAACATCGTCATGCGCAAGCCTGCCACACCGGGGATGGAGAACCGCAAAAAAGCCGTCATGCAAGCCCACATGGACATGGTGCCGCAGAAGACGGCGGAGAGCCGGCATAATTTTGAGACCGACCCCATCGAAACCTACATCGACGGTGAGTGGGTGAAAGCCAAGGGGACGACCTTGGGCTCGGACGACGGAATGGGGGTGGCGGCCATTATGGCCGTGATGGAAGACGATAGCTTGGAGCACGGCCCGTTGGAGGCATTGATTACAGCCGACGAGGAAACTTGCATGTACGGGGTCAACCATCTTGCGCCCGACACGTTGACGGGCGACATCCTGCTGAACTTCGACAACGAGACGATGGGCGAATTTGTGGTAGGAAGTGCCGGAGGGGTGAACGTCACGGCATCGATTTCCTATAAAGCCGTGGAGGCAGATCCGGCTGACGTGGCGGTCAGAGTGACGGTCAAAGGTCTGCGCGGCGGACATTCCGGTCTGGAGATTTGCGAGGGGCGTGCCAATGCCAACAAACTGATGGCGCGGTTCCTGAATATGGCCATTCGTGAGAACGAAGCGCGTTTGGCTTCGTGGAAGGGGGGCAATATGCGCAATGCCATACCTCGTGAGAGCGAAGCGGTGGTGACGGTACCGGTCGATGATGTCGATGAGTTGCAGGGACTGGTGGAATATTGTACGGAAATGTTTGCCGAAGAATACCGCGGGGTGGAAGAAAACATCGTGATGACGATGGAGCGCGTGGATTTGCCTGCTACCCAAGTGCCGGAAGACATTCAGGACAACGTGTTGGATGCCATTATGGCTTGTCATGACGGTGTACTTCGCTACATCCCGTCCATTCCGCACATCGTGGAGACCTCATCCAATCTGGCGATTGTCAACGTGACGCCGGAACGTGCGGAAGTGCTGATTCTGGCACGCAGTTCGAGCGAGAGCATGATGGATTATATCGGAACCATGTTGGAAAGTTGCTTCAACATGGCGGGCATGAAGGTGGAATTCAGTGGCCGTTACGGGGCATGGCAGCCTAATTTCGATTCGCAGATTACGGCACAGATGGTGGAAATCTATAAGGAAATGTTCGGCGAAGAGGCATTGGTGCAAGTGGTGCATGCCGGTTTGGAGTGCAGTCTTATCGGGGAGGTATATCCTGATATGGACTTGGTAAGTTTCGGTCCTACGCTCCGTTCGCCGCATACGCCGGATGAGCGTTGCCATATTCCTTCGGTGGCCAAATTCTGGGCGTTCCTGAAAGAACTGCTCCGCCGGATACCGGAGAAGGCATAAATGAGCGGAATCTTGAATAGGGAAAGGGAAATTCGCGAGTAAGCGAGTGCAGACCGAGCTTGCTCGGAGTCTGCCGAGCGTGAGCGAATTATGCAGTGCGCCACGACGTGCGTTCCCTTTTTCCATGAAGGCCGTGGTATGTTTGGGAGATAATGGGAGGCATGCCACGGGCGGATGTCCGCATGGCGTTGTGGAGATTTCTTACCGCTTTGGTTTGTACTCGTAAATTGCTGTGCTTTAGTCTATTGAATGCTCTAAAAAGTTCTCCTTAGATTCGCAAATCAATCTGCGCCAAACGAAAAATCAATCGCTTGAGACTGATTTTTCGTTTGGCGCAGAACGATTTTACGCTCTCCTCACTTGTCGTTTTGTCGTGGCTTTTCTGTTTTTTGGGCTTTGGGTACGGGTGAACTGGAAACCCGGTCGGTCTGTGATGTACGGTTTTTAGAATATTATAACGTTGAATAGTTTCATTTCTCAAGAAGAATGCCGTTATTTGCATAAATCAGTACTAAAAACCAAAAGAAATAACTATGAAGCAAAAAATCTTATGGAGTATATGCACTATGTTCCTTTGTTTCGGAACAGGGTGCCCGGCTGCGAGTTTCGATGATTTATGGAAACAAGTGGAAAAATATGAAAGACAAGATTTACCGAAATCAGCTTATAAAGTAGTGGGACAGATAGCTGCCAAGGCGGACAAAGAGCGGCAAAAAGGTCAGCAGATGGCAGCTTTGCTCTACGGTTGCAAGCTCCGTCAGGACATCGTACCCGACAGTTTTTATTCCGACATCATGAAATTGGAACGGCTCAAACGGCAGACTGCCGACGAGGTTCAACGGGCGGTGCTGGCCTCCGTGTTGGGAGAATTGTATGAAGACAATGCCAACCGTAACCGGAATTACAGCGACCGGACGGACGCTCATCCCGACAGCATCCGCGAGTGGTCGTGGGAACAGTTCATGAAGGTCTCGTCGGAGAATTACCTGCTGTCCATGGCCCGTCCGGACTTGTTGGCAGCAGCCAAAGCCGCCGACTACATGCCTTTTGTGGAAAAAGGGAAGGATGCCGGTTACTTCGGCGGGGATTTGCTGAATGTCATCGGACGGCGGGCTGTGCAGGCGAGGGCGAACAAGGGCGAAGGCTCGTATGTGCTCGATACGGTTTATGCCCGGATGTTGGCCGTTTATCGCGCCCAGGGAAACCGTGAGGCTGAATTACTCGTGTCCGTCGATTCCGTTGCATTTGCCCTCGAGCGGGGCGATGTGGAACTGGCGGGGCAAACCGGCGGCTTGTCTCCCGAGGAAACCGAGCGCGTGGTGTTGCAATCACCTGCTTATAAAGCTTACGAACGGTTGCTTTCCTGTTTCGGCGATTTGCCTCTGTCGGCGGAAGTGTATTTAGGAATGTTGGATTTGGAGGTTACTCCGGGCACGAAGGTGGCTTGGGCTGAGGAAGGATATGCGAAATATAAGGCGTGCCAAGGAATTGCTGAACCGAAAACGGCAGTTGGAAGCTCCCTTTGTTTTCCTCCGCTTCCCTGCGGAGGTTTATCCCGGCGTCCCGAACGGGTATGTCGTGGAACATCGCAACGTGGCAGGCATGTCGTTGAGTTGGTACCAGCTTCCCGATGGCTTTCCCAAAGCGTATGCGCGGAGGGCGGAGTATCGGAAAGATGAGGCTGCCTATGCGCGGAAATACGGGGTGTTGAGGAAAACGGATCGTTTGAATTGGCAGTCGCAACCGGCTTTCCTGCAAGTTGAGGATACATTCCGGTTGGCCTGTCCCGGCGTGGGTTACTTTGTGGTGGTCGGGAAGGCCGACGGTGTGGCTTCATCCGACGGCAAGATGGTGGCTTCTTTCCGTGCTTCACGTTTCGAGGTGGTGGCCGGGGACTTGCCGGACAGCACGAGCCTCTGCACGGTAGTCGATGCGCAAACTGGTGCTCCCGTGCCGTCCGCCACCGTGGAGTGGTGTGCCGCAAAGGACGTGGTTTACTCCACGCAGACGGATGCCGAGGGAAAGGCCAGATGGAACTTCGCGGATTACAGGAAAAAACATGCCGACCGTTACAGCCTTTCCATAAAAGTGAGGAAAGGAGACGACCGTTATAAATATGAACATAGTTGCACCTTCCGGCAGCCTTACCGGACGGATGACGGAACGCACGGTGAGGAACGACTTTACACCGACCGCGCCGTGTACCGCCCCGGCCAGACGGTTTACATCGGGGGCTTGTGTTGGGACCGGAAGAATGACAGGGAACAGGCCGCAGGAGGGCGCAAGGTGGTACTGGCCTTGCGTGACCCGAACGGAAAGACCGTAGCTGAACAGACGGTGGAAAGTGACGAATGGGGAACGTTTTCTGCCACATTTGCCTTACCCGTGAAAGGGCTTTCGGGGCGTTATGCCGTGCGTACGGGGAACAACAGCGTAGGCTTTACGGTGGAGGAATACAAACGACCGACCTTTGAAGTCCGTCTGGATGAGATTACGGCGCGTTATCAGGCAGGCGACACTTTGTGCTTGGCCGGTACGGCCATGGGTTATAACGGGGTTCCGCTCCGGCAGGCTCGCGTGACGGCTGTTTCCGTTGTGGGCAGTTGGTTCTATAGGGTGGACCGTGGAGGAGAGGAAATTCCGATCGACACGGTTTATACCGGTGAAGATGGACGCTTCACGTTGCGTGTTCCGGTGCGTGAGGCCGGGAGGCGTGGACCAAGGTATGGTGCCCGACAGTTCGTGGATGTGTCGGTCATGGGGGCGTCCGGTGAGACACAGACGGCTAAAACGTCCTTCCCTTTGAACGAGGAAAGCCTGCGGCTTACGTTGGAGGTCGGTACGTATTGGACGAAAGACAGTTTGCCCGCTCTTAAGGTTGTGGTGCAAACGAATGCCGGCGCCGAATTCAAGGGCAGGGTGGAAGTGACGGGTGAAATCTACCGGATGCAAGATGGGAAACAGGTGGAAAAGGTGCTTTCCGGCTTTGCCTTCCCTGCCAATAAGCCGGTACGCTTGTCGGAATTGTCCGCACTTCCGTCCGGCAGTTACGAGATGCAATTGCGTGCTGTGACGGAGTCTGATACGCTTGAATATGCCCATCCTTTCGTGCTTTTCAGTTTGTCCGACATCCCGGAGGCGGCGAAAAGTTTTTCTATTATTGTATAGACGATACGGTCTCTGCCGGTCGTCCCGCCCGTCTGATGGTGGGCAGCGGCGCCGACAGTGTGTCGCTTTTCTATATGCTGTTCTGCGAAGACCGCATTTTGGCAGAGAAAGTTTTCCATTTCTCGGATTCCATCCTGCATTTCGAGTATCCTGAGGTGCCTGCCGGGGCAGACGGCCTTCAGGCGATATTCTATTTTGTCAAAGACGGACAGTATTACGGCCAGAGCCAGCATCTCATTCGTAAACAGCCCGACCGTAGGTTACGCCTCTCGTGGACTTCTTTCCGCGACCGCTTGCTGCCGGGAAGCGAAGAGACATGGAACCTCCGCATCACCCGGCCCGATGGCCTGCCCGCCCCGGCACAGTTGATGGCCACGCTTTACGATGCCTCGTTGGACGGCATACAGCCGCATGCGTGGAATTTTTCCCATTATGTCCCGCTCTCTTTGCCTCGTGTGGATATAAACAAGTTTTGGTTGTATGGCGGAGACAATATGTCCTACCATGCTTCGGTGCGGCGTGAATCCGTCAAGCCCCTACGGTTCGACTATTTCAATCCGATGATGATGGCGTGGGGCGGCTTGCGCACCGTGGAAGAGGTGCTCATGATTGCGGACAATAGCCTGGCAGTGGGCGCGGCACCGCGCAACGGTAGGATTGCCGGGATGGAGGTGGCAGTGGGGAAGCAGAAGGCCGCGCCTGCGGCCGGTGCGCCTGAATACATGGCTTTGAAATCCCCCTCGGAGGAGGAGCAAGCTTTGGTGGAAGGTGCCGCAAAGGCGGAAGTGGATAAGGCTCCGGGCGTGGCCGTCCGTGAGAATCTGAATGAAACGGCCTTTTTCTATCCCCGTTTGATGGCCGATACGAGCGGCGTGGTGACCTTGCGCTTCACTTTGCCCGAAAGCCTGACAACGTGGAAATTCATGGCTTTGGCCCATACGAAAGACATGATGGCGGGCTTGTTGACGGACGAGGTGGTGGCCGCCAAGGAGGTGATGGCCCAACTCAGCCTGCCGCGCTTCGTGCGGATGGGCGACCGTGCCACGCTTTCGGCTACGTTGTTCAACTTGACAGAGAAAACGTTGGAAGGCAAGGCCACGATGGAAGTGTTCGACCCGGCTACGGGCAAGAGCCTTTGGAAAGAGACGGTGAAGGTGGAGATGGAGGCGAAATCGGATACGGTGGTGTCTTTTGCCTACACGCCTTCAGGCACTGTGTCCTTGCCGGCTTGCCGCATAATCTTCGAAGCCGGGGAGCATACCGACGGAGAACAGCGTTACCTCCCCGTTTTGGAGGACAAGGAATGGCTGACGCAGACCCAGCCTTTCGTGGTGTCGCACGAGGGAGATACGGTGATACGGCTCGGCGGTTTGTTCCAAGACAACCATCCTGAGGCGGAGCACCGCCGTCTGACGGTGGAATATACGGCCAATCCCTTGTGGTATGCCGTGCAGGCCCTGCCTTCCGTGCTGGAGCCACGGACGGATGATGTGCTCTCATTGGGCGCGGCCTATTATGCTTCCACGCTTTCTTCTACGTTAGCCGTACGGTATCCGCAGGTGAAAACGGCGGTAGAATTTTGGCAACGCGAGGCGGGTGAAGAGCTCAAAAGTCCCTTGTCTGGCGGGGAAGACCTGACTGGCATCGTGCTGGAAGAAACACCTTGGGTGGCTGATGCCGAGATGGAGACACAGCGGTTGACGGCTTTGCAACAGTTGTTCGATGCCAACCGTCAGGTTGATTTGCGCCGCCGGTTTGCCGAGGCTTTGGGTAAGTTGCAGCGTGGCGATGGATCCTTCGGTTGGTTCGAAGGGATGTCCGGCAACGCATGGCTGACAGGACGTGTGGCCCGTCTGTTGCTCCGGAGCGGGGCGGGCGTAAAGACAGACAGCCTCTTGACGCAGTATGTGGACGTGAAGAAGATGATGGTTTATTTGATGGGTAAGGCACACGAAGAAATTATCACGGATAAGGAAAGCCTGCGCGAGCATAAAATCCATGCGTACGGAGGTTCCTATTGGTTGGATTACCTCTATTTGGCAAGCCTGAGCGACGTGACTTGGTTTGATGCGTCTGTCCGTAAGGACTTGGGATACATGCAAAGCCGTATTCTGGATTGTGTGGAACAAAGAGAGGCTGACGGAAAAAGACGGATGGCGGGGGATAGTGACAGGCTATCTCTTACCGAAACCGCCCAGGCCGTCATCGTATTGCGCTATATGGGCAAGGCTGATGCCGCCGCCGGACTGGTACGTTCTTTGCGTGAACATTTAGTGGACGGGGCAGAAGGGTTGCATCTGGAATATCCGTCTAACGGTTTTGTGGGTTCCGACCGGAAGATTGCGGTGCATACATTGTTGATGGAAGCATTGTCTGCTCCGGGAAACACGGATGAAAAGGAACAAGAGGGACTTTGCCGCTGGCTGTTGTCGCAGAAGCGTTTGCAGGCCTGGGGGACTACCACGAGCAGCATGGATGCCGTGTATGCCTTGATGCAAGGGCAGAAACGGGATTTGGTCTTGCGCTCCAATGATGTGGTTCGGTTGGAAAGTCCGAAGGGTGAAGAACTGGCCGTATTGAAATCTTCGGAAAGCAAGTTGGCAGGTTTGGGTACGGTGACGGCTACGGTGGAAGGCCGCGAGCTGTCGAAAGGTGCCGGTTTGTTGAAAGTGGAAAAGGCGGAAGGCCGTCCGTCCGCTTGGGGTGCGGTGTATGCGCAATACCGTTTGCCACTGTCCGAGGTCGGCAGTTCCGCTTCGGGTCTTCGCATCCGCCAAGAAGTGGACAATGAACATCCCCGTGTGGGCGACCGCGTGACGCTCCGTTACATGCTCACGTCCGACCGCGACTATGAGTACGTCCGTCTTAAGGCGGGACGCGCGGCTTGTCTGGAGCCTGTGGAATCCCGTTCGGGCTATGAATACCGCAATGGTTTGGGGTATTATAAGGAGGTGAAGGACGCTTCGACGAACTATTTCTTCGAGCGTTTGCCCAAGGGAACTTACGTGATAGAGGCGGAATGCTACGTGGAGCGTGCCGGACGCTATGCCCTCGGTGCAGTGAAGTTGAACGGAGTGTATGCACCCGAGTTCAGTGCATACGGGGCAGGAACGGTATTGGAGGTGAGCGAATGAAACAGGCATTGAATATAACACTCGGTATGGGGATGCTGTGGCTCTCCGCAGGATATGCGGAGGCTCAGCAAGTGGAACTCTTGAAACCGAAAGAGCTGGGGCGGTGGAATATTCCGCCGGGGAATTACAGCGGGATAACGCCGATAGGAGACGGGTGCTATGCCGTGGTGAGCGACAAGGAGGCACAAGACGGATTCTTTGTATTCCGTATCCGGCAGGATGAGCGGACGGGACAGGTGACCGAGGTGGTGAATGAAGGATTCCGTGGAACGGATTCCGCATTGAAAAGCGGTAGGGATGAGGAGGGTGTGGCTTTCGTGCCGGAAGATTCTTTGGTGTGGATAAGCGGAGAAGCCGACCAACGTATTGTGGCCTATCGGATGGACGGCGCACCGGTACACCGCGAACTGGCTGTTCCTCCGGCATTGGGGCGGTCGGCCATTACGCCGAATTATGGTTTCGAAGCTTTGGGTTACGACCGTGCGTCCGAACTTTTCTGGACCGTGACCGAGAATGCTTTGAAAGCCGACGGCAGGGTAGCGGAACCCGGTGCAGGACATGGCGTTTGCCTTCGTTTGCAGAGTTTCGGGCGTGATGGGCTGCCGCGCGCGTCGTATGCTTATCCGTTGGACATGCCCGAATCGGAAGCCAAAGGAAAACAGTATGCTTTCGGGGTGGTCGCGATCTGGCCGCAGGAAGGCGGACGCTTGTGGGTGATGGAACGGGAATTCAATGTCCCGAAGAGGCGGTTGAAAGCCCGTACCGATATGAAGATTTATGAGGTAATACCCGGTTCCGGAACGGCACTTCCGGAAAATACCCCGTCGGAACGGTTGTCCGGCTACGCTTTGAAAAAGAAACCGGTTGCGGCTTTTTCCACCCGCATGCGTCTGGTCAGGCCGAAACTGGCCAATTACGAAGGACTGTGCGAAGGAAGTCGTCTGGCTGACGGACGGCGTACGTGGCTGATCGTGAGTGATTCGCAGGGTGGTTATGGAAACAGATTGTGTCATTTGCGGGATTGGATTCGCGTTTGTGTCTCGCCTAAAATAAAATGAATATGAAGAAGAAAATATTGTTAGGATTAGTGCTTATTTTATGTTGTTTTACCGGATGCAGCAG
>ENA-ORSO01001302-ORSO01001302.1-human-gut-metagenome-genome-assembly--contig:-NODE-1302-length-15616-cov-134.480111_pt1 | contig 15616 bp, 14 predicted proteins | sample MGYA00241902_ERZ509168 | MGnify/ENA primary metagenome ERZ509168 (study PRJEB26280, sample SAMEA2338806) | human gut metagenome | biome: human gut; feature: human-associated habitat; material... | reverse complement strand
GTGAGATTGTAGAGTATGGTATTTCAGAGCACGTAGAGTATGCAGGTGTTCACTCCGGTGACGCTACCATGACCTTCCCTGCTCAGCAGATTTCCTTCGCTACAGCCCGTCAGATCAAGAAGATTTCACGTGCCATTGCCAAGGAGCTCAACATCTCTGGTCCTTTCAATATCCAGTACTTGGCTAAGGGTCGCGATGTGAAGGTGATCGAGTGTAACCTCCGTGCATCCCGTTCATTCCCATTCGTGAGCAAGGTATTGAAGCGCAACTTCATCGAGACTGCTACCCGCATCATGCTCGACGCTCCATATCAGAAGCCAGACAAGTCTGCTTTCGATATCGACCGCATGGGTGTGAAGGCTTCACAGTTCTCATTCGCCCGTTTGCAGAACGCAGACCCTGTTCTCGGTGTGGATATGAGTTCTACCGGTGAGGTAGGTTGTATGGGTGATACTTTCGAGGAGGCATTGCTCAACTCATTGATTGCTACCGGCTACAAGATTCCTTCTAAGGACAAGGGCATCATGCTTTCAAGCGGTGGTGCCAAGGAGAAGGCTTCTCTGCTCGATGCAGCTCAGGCGCTGGTGAAGAATGGTTACACCATCTACGCTACAGCCGGTACCGCGAAGTTCCTGAACGAGAACAACGTGAAGGCTACAGCCGTAGGATGGCCTGATGAGGACCACAAGGATCTTCCTAACGTGATGCAGATGATTGCCGACCACAAGTTCGACCTCATCGTCAACATTCCTAAGAATCACACCAAGCGTGAGCTCACCAATGGTTACAGAATCCGTCGTGGCGCTATCGACCACAACATTCCTCTGTTCACCAATGCCCGCTTAGCTTCAGCCTTCATCGAGGCATTCTGCACATTGAGCCAGGATCAGTTGCAGATTAAGAGCTGGCAGGAGTACGAGTAATCGCACGCGGGATTAATTTATCTCACGCAGATTACGCAGATATTTATAAAATACGCCCTGTAAGGCAAGGCACAAGTTCCAGATTGCGCCCAAGCCTTACGGGGCTTTTTTATTCTCTGCCATGAGAAAAAGAAGCCGAAATGATGGCTTTCTCATTATTTTATTGTACCTTTGCAAACAGAAAAGGAAATAATAAAGAATGATAGTTTGTATTGCAGAGAAACCAAGCGTAGCTAAAGATATTGCCCGGATTATTGGAGCAACAACTGCGCGCGACGGTTATATGGAAGGTAATGGTTACCAAGTAACCTGGACTTTCGGCCACCTTTGTGAGCTGAAAGAACCGGATGATTATACTCCAATGTGGAAACGCTGGAGCCTGTCCGCATTGCCTATGATTCCCCAGCGTTTTGGAATAAAACTGATTAACGACGAAGGAATCCGCAAGCAATTCAATACAATCGAAAGGCTTATGCAAGCCGCTGACAGTATCATCAACTGTGGTGACGCCGGACAGGAAGGTGAACTCATCCAAAGATGGGTGATGCAAAAGGCACAAGCCAAATGCCCGGTCAAGAGATTGTGGATTTCATCCATGACTGATGAAGCCATCAAGCAGGGTTTCCAGGAACTGAAAGACCAGACCGAATATCAGTCGCTCTACCTCGCAGGCCTTTCACGTGCCATTGGAGACTGGATTCTCGGCATGAATGCCACCCGACTTTATACTTTGAAATATGGTCAGAATCGACAGGTGCTCAGCATCGGTCGAGTACAGACCCCTACCCTTGCCCTCATCGTAAACCGACAGAAGGAAATCGACAATTTCGTTTCCGAACCATACTGGGTACTTGCTACCATCTATCGCGATACTCAGTTTACGGCTACCAGCGGCAAGTTTACCAGCAAGGAGGAAGGTGAAAAAGCATTCAGCACCATCGCAGGAAAACCTTTCACCGTTACAGACGTGAGCAAGAAAAAGGGAAATGAAGCTCCACCTCACCTCTACGACCTCACCTCACTTCAAGTGGATTGCAACAAGAAATTTGCTTACTCTGCTGATATTACGCTGAAACTCATCCAGAGTCTATACGAGAAGAAATACACGACTTATCCTCGTGTAGATACACAGTTTCTGACAGATGACATCTATCCGAAATGTCCACAAATACTCAACGGAGTAAGCCAGGCCAAGATCATGAGCCAGCAAAAGTACCTCCCGCTTGTCCAGCAGCTCGCCGCTACCGGAAAAAAGTTGCCAAAAAGCAAGAAGGTATTTGATAATAGTAAGGTGACCGACCACCATGCCATCATCCCAACAGGTGTTCCACCTACAGGACTCACCGATATGGAGGCAAATGTCTATGACCTTATCGCCAAACGTTTTATCAGTGTGTTCTATCCGGATTGTAAATTCTCTACGACCACCGTATTGGGCGAAGTCATCAATGAAGATGGACCTAAACCAGAGAAAATCGAATTCAAGGTAAGCGGCAAGGAAATTCTGGAACCAGGATGGCGAATTGTCTATGCGAAGGATGCGAAAAATGCCGATGACGATGATGCAACTGATAATGCCAACGGAAACGATGGCGGAAATAACGCCAAGAAGGAAGTGGTAGAAGAAAGAACGCTCCCTTCTTTCGTAAAAGGCGAATCGGGTGAACATACACCAACTCTCACTGAGAAATGGACCACTCCACCTAAGTATTATACAGAAGCAACCTTGCTCCGAGCAATGGAGACCGCAGGAAAATTCGTCGAGGACGAAGAACTGCGTGCGGCATTAAAGGAGAACGGAATCGGACGCCCTTCCTCACGCGCCGGCATTATAGAGACACTCTTCAAGCGCCACTATATCAAGCGCCAACGAAAAAACTTGATGGCTACTCCTACCGGAATCGAACTCATCGACACCATCCACGAGGAACTGTTGAAAAGTTGTGAGTTGACAGGTATTTGGGAGAAAAAGCTCCGAGACATCGAGCATAAGACCTATGACCCAGCCGACTTTATCAATGGTCTGAAAGAACAAATCAACCAAATCGTCAATGACGTATTGTCTGACAACAGTGCTCGCCATGTGACGATTACAACGGAAGAGGACCTCAAGAAAAAAGAGCCAAGAAAGAAAACCGCTCCTAAGAAATCACACAAACAGGGTGATACGGCAGAAAAAACGCCTAAAAATGGTAATACGGCAGAAAAGACAGAGGCAAAATCTCCAATTCTTCCTGCAGATGACAGTATCATCGGAAAAACTTGTCCTATCTGTGGGCAAGGAACCATTATCAAAGGAAAAACGGCATATGGTTGCAGCAACTGGAAAGGCGGTTGTCAGTTCAGATTACCATTCAGTCAGCAATAACAACTGGAGTTTATTTAAAGACATGGAACAGAAGAATAAATCTCATATCGGCTTAGCATTTTTGTCAATATTAGTAAGTAGCTTACTATTGACCGCATGCGGTATTGATAAGAATATCAAAAAGGGAGAAAAGTATCTTGCTTTAGGTGAGTATTATGATGCTGCCGACCAATTTAAGCAGGCATATACAAAAACGCCGACAAAAGAAAGAGAAAAAAGAGGGCAGCGAGCCTTAAAAATGGCGCTCTGCTATGAGAAAATCAATGCTACTCCTAAAGCTGTGGCAGCCTATAGAAATGCTATCAGATATGGACAAGCCAATATCCTGAATCGCTTAAATTATGCTCGGCAACTTCTAAAAAACGGCGATTACAAACTTGCTCAAACAGAATTTAAATCCATATTAGATTCTCTCCCAAATGAAGAAATGAGCAAAAATGGCTATGATATTTTAGCACGAAACGGACTGAAATCAGCACAAACTGCACCAGAATGGAAGAAAAAAGGGAGCAGATATACGGTGAAGAAAATGGATATTTTCAATTCCAGAAGAGCAGACTATTCACCAATGCTCTTGGGTGATGAATTTGACCAACTCTATTTTACATCTACCAGAAATGAAGCGCTTGGAGATGAACTGAGTGGTATTACAGGAACAAAAAACGGCGATATTTTCATATCAGAAAAAGATGACAAAGGAAAATGGAGCAAACCAGAAGCCATCAGTACGGGTCTGAATACGGAATATGATGAAGGAGCTTGCTGCTTTACACCTGATGGACGGGAAATGTATCTCACACAATGCACTACCGACCCGTCTTCTCCAAGATATGCACAAATAGTAACCTCCCCACGTTCCGATGCGGCTTGGGGAAAAGCCACAAAACTGGAAATTACCAAAGATACCCTCAGCAGTTTGGCACACCCTGCCATCTCTCCTGATGGAGAATGGTTGTACTTTACTTCAGACATGCCTGGAGGAATGGGAGGATTGGATATCTGGCGAGTAAGAATTACAGCTGCAGGCTTGGGAGGTGTTGAGAATTTGGGGGAACCTATCAATACCCCAGGAAATGAATCTTTCCCTACATTCAGACCCAACGGAGACCTTTACTTTAGTAGCGATGGACATGTAGGAATGGGTGGATTGGACATCTATATTGCCAAAGTGGACCCCAAAACTAAAAAATATAAGGTTTTCCATCCTGGCTACCCTCTCAACTCGGAAGGTGACGACTTTGGAATGACTTTCGAAGGTCCACACAATAAAGGCTATTTCTCTTCCAACAGAAAGGACGGAAGAGGTTTCGACCACATCTATTCTTTTGAAAACCCAGAAATTGTAACAACCATCAAAGGCTGGGTTTACGAAATGGGTGGTTATGAGTTACCGGCTTCCCAAGTAATGGTTGTCGGAAACGATGGAACATATAAGAAACTACCAGTCAAAGGTGATGGATCATTCAGTATGGTCATCAAACCACAGGTAGATTATCTCCTGATGGCTTCTTGCAAAGGATTCCTCAATCACAAAGAAGAAATTCGAGTAGATTCTGCTAAGGAAAGTAAGGAATATACCTTACAATTCCCATTGGCTTCCATCACGGCACCGGTATTAATAGATAATATCTTCTATGATTTTGATAAGGCTACCCTTACTGCCAACAGTACAAAAGCACTGGATGAATTGGTAAACTTATTGAAAGAAAATCCAAATGTCACCATCGAACTTGGTGCGCATTGTGATTATAAAGGAAGTGCAGAATATAATAAACACCTTTCTCAACAGAGAGCACAATCGGTAGTCAACTATCTGATCCAGCACGGAATTGCCAAAGACAGACTTACCCCAATGGGCTATGGAAAAGAGCAACCTAAGACTATCAGCAAAAAGATGGCTGCTAAATATCCATGGCTCAAGGAAGGCGATAAACTGACAACGGATTTCATTCTGAAACAGAATAAAGAAAATCAGGAAATCTGCAATCAAATGAACCGTCGCACAGAGTTTATCGTACTCAGAACGACTTATGGGTTATTTGATGAAAAAGGCAACTTAAAAAATCCTCCTAAGCCTAAGAAGCAGGAGATTTCCAAAGAAGAGGAAGATTTGTTTATATTTGAATAAGAATGAAGCTAACTGGTTGCAAAGGAACAAAATATTTTTTAAATTTGCAAATGATTTTGAATTAACAAGAAAATAAATGGCAAGATGACAACAGATAGAAGCACAAAATTACCAGAGGATTTCAAAACTTATACCAAAGAACTTATGGGGGAAAACCTCTTCAATCAACTGATGAAAGGAATTGACGAGAATGCAACTGTCAGCATTCGTCTCAATCCATTCAAATGTTCTGAAGAGACGGTTTTAAACGAAGGAACTACCTCTCAAATAATTCCTTGGTGCCCTTCAACAGGCAAATATTTATCGGAACGAAAGAACTTCACTTTCGATCCTCTTTTCCATGCGGGTCTATACTACGTACAGGAAGCCTCATCCATGATTGTTGATTTAGCCATCCGACAATATGTCAAAGAACCTGTCACCATGCTGGATCTCTGTGCTGCACCAGGTGGTAAATCTACATGCGTAAGAGCTGCTCTTCCAGAAGGAAGTCTTCTTTTCAGCAATGAACCCATGAAGATAAGGGCTCAAATTTTATCAGAAAACATTCAAAAGTTTGGGCATCCGGATGTTGTTGTCACCAACAATTATCCAAAAGATTACAAAAAAACAAAATTGAAATTTGATGTGATACTTGCCGATGTCCCTTGTTCGGGTGAAGGCATGTTTAGAAAAGATGAAGAAGCCATCAATGAATGGAGTAAAGCCAATGTAAATAATTGTTGGAAACTTCAACGGGAAATCATAAGTGACATTTGGAACTGCTTGAAGCCTGGTGGAATACTGATTTATTCTACCTGCACCTTTAATGCCCATGAAGACGAGGAAAACGTAGAATGGATAAAAGAGGAACTTGGAGCTGAAATTCTTCCTCTGAATATCGAAAAAAGTTGGAATATTACCAAGAGTCTTATCAATGATGAAGCCATGTATCATTTCTTCCCTGGTATAAGCCGTGGAGAAGGATTGTTTATTGCCGTATTACGCAAAAATGGCATATATGAAGGCGATAAAAAGAAAAAGAATCTTGGCAAGAAGAACGCTAAAGGAAAGACCAAAGAACCTTTCACATTAAAAAATAACTGGTTAAGAAATAAGGATGAGTGGAATTATACATTAACAGAAAATGATGTATATGCTATCAGCAAGAAATGGACAGAGGCTGTAAAAGAAGCAAACCAATCACTAAGAGTACTTCACGAAGGAATCAAAATCGGAAGTATAAAAGGTAAGGATCTGATCCCAGCACAGTCACTTGCCTTATCGACAGAATTGGATAAGACTGATATTCCACAAGTAGAACTCTCATACGAAGATGCTATCAACTATCTCCGTAAAGAAGCGATTACTTTGCCTCCAACAACACCTAAAGGATACATGATAGTAACTTATCAGAATGTCCCATTAGGTTGGATGAAAAATATAGGCAATCGTGCCAATAATCTGTACCCACAGGAATGGAAGATTAAAAGTTCTCACATACCAGAGGGTGATAATCATATTCTGAAATGCAAATCAATATCATAGCATGCCTGGACCAAAACGGTGCGATAGGCTACAAGAACCGACTGCTCTTCCATATCAGAAAGGACATGGAAAGATTTAAGCAACTTACATTGAATCATACCATAGTCATGGGGAGGAAAACATACGATTCTCTCCCCCATGGCGCACTCCCATTAAGACGGAACATAGTGATAACACAACAGGAATTACAACTGGAAAACTGTGAGGTGTATCACTCATTGACAGATGCGCTTGAAAAATGTACAGACGACATCATATTCATCATAGGAGGTGAAAGTATTTATAAGCAATGTATGCATCTTGCCGATAATCTGTATCTCACGATAGTAGATAAAAAAATGCCAAAAGCAGACACATATTTCCCTTCTATCAATTCAGAAAACTGGGAAATCATAGACAAAGAACAGCATAAAGAAATAGATGATGCCAAAAAAGAAATTTACTCCTTTTCTTTTATTACATTCAGAAAAAATAGAAAATAAAGAAACCACTTCACCACCGAAGCCATCAAAGTACGCTTTTTCCTCGAAACCACCAAGAGAATCACAAGAAATCTGCAAGTTATCAGAAAATTAGCCTCAAAATCAGTAATCTATCCTCCCATTATAGCAAGCCCACCCCATATTGTCTCCACCTTTCCCCTGGCGGTCCCATCCCGCACAACTTGGCGAAGACCTATGATGGTCCGCCAACCTTAGAGCGTAGCGGTTCCGAGCACCGAGAAGGTGCGGTTACATCCCTTGCCCTTTTGGAAAGGACGAGGGCTTGGGTGAGAGGTGGAGCCCTCTTTGGAAAGAGGGACGGGGTGATTCGAAAAAATTACGATACAATATACCAATAATACCCTCTCGGATTCCTACTCACTTCCCCTACCATTCTGTAATTCAATTATGAATACTCACATGGTCAATCAGATCCTGCCATTGCTCCTGATGGAAAGTACGCCCCAAGGCATCACCCAAGAGAATACTGTGATAACTATTCTCACGAGGCATCCGAGCCTCAACCATCGGAAACTCACGAAGAGACAAACCCAGGAAAAGATGAATGACATAATAATCCACCAGACAGTTATAATCCTTCCAGTAAGCAAGGAGCATATCCAATACAGAAGAAATTACAATCTGATGAGGCACAGCAGCAAAGAACCAGGTGGATAACCCCACAGGAGCCTTAACCCCACGCCTGAAGTAGCGAAACACCGTCAGCTCACTCTGCATGATTCTGTCCCATGGCCCTTGTAACTTCTCATTTCCAAAACCAGAACAGAACACCGTAGCATCCATCCAAACACCGCCATACTTCTGCAAAACCGACAGGCAGACCAAATCACAGAAAGAAGCAACAGGAATCAAACCCTTCTTATATTTCCTGACAATATACTTAAGCAGTTCAATCCATTGCTGGTAATTACTGAGATCAAAAACCCTGAACTCATAATCCGGCAGGTGCTTCCTTTGCGAAGCCAAGCACACCTTCACCAAATCAGGAGCCTGGTCGATACCCTGCAGCCAGGAGAACTAGATAATCTTCGGAACGCCCCCATCATTAGGAGTCGAATTCTCCACATGCCTCGCCTTCATCTCATCCAAGATATAGCGATAACGTCGAATCAGAATCCCATCCACCTTCTCAGTAATCACAGGATAAGCAGTCTTCAAGGACCTCCCCTTCAAGGCACAGCGTATCAAGGCACAGACACCCGTCCACAACACCCCCATACGGACATATTGCCACACAAGCCTCCAGCCACCGAACTGCCGAAAGCGAGTTATCAGTCTATCAAACTCTACCATTTATAACCACACTGTTTATGATAAGCACAACATACCAACCCCTCATCTGCTTTCTTAGCAAAGTATCGGGATATAGCATTTTCATGTTTTCCCATATTTTCAAAAGACTTTACAGTATTTCAGAACTGACATGACGAAACTTCTTATTGAGCACCCCTATCTCCCTACAAATCATGCCATAGAAGAAAATGTCCCTGCATTTCTATGCACAACAAACCTATATTTAATCTAACCTTGATGTTTACGTTTGTACGTCTTTACTATCTTCTCCAAATTCACCAATATTTGAGTTCTTTCGGCATCAGATAAAGATAATGATGATAGTAAAGACAGTAACAGAGAACGAATGGAATCAGGATTTTCCTTTTCCATTCTTTCCTTTGCCCGTTCTAAAGCCAAATCAGGCCTATAGAGTTTACAGGTATCAATTGTAAAACGCCCTTTCTTTGTTTTCCCAACATATATGATCCCATCCTTAAGTTCTATATGGTCTGAATATTTATCGAGAAAAGGATTAACAATCAAGAAATCTTTGCTATCTGTTGGATAAGAAACAGCATATTGATTTCTCAACACCTCTTCATCCCCCTTAAAGTTATTGCATCTATCACAAGCAAAGCACAGATTGCGAGGTTCGAACATCCATTTAGGATGTGGAGCTTTCGGAATGATATGTTCACGCTGCAAGAAACAACATGCTATAGGTAACTCTATACGGCAATAAGCACACCTACAATTCTGTTCATAGTACATATACTCACGCATATGATCCTTGAAATCCTTTATACCAGCTTTTTTAGTATCCCAATCTCCTGAATCAAGTCCTTTATTTGTAAGTTCCTCAATAGCAAGTCTTTCTTTCTCTGTAGGCTGATATGGATTTTGCACAATGTAGTCTTCCTCTTCTGTCATAGCTTATCATTTATATGCGTCAACAATTGTGTTCAGAACCATTTTCATCGGATCTACGTCACTTAAATGCAGTGAAATCTCCTGAAGTTCATCCAATTCATCTGCTACAGCCTCTCGACTTATCGTATCATTACCCATCTGTTCTAAGAGTTTAGCTATACGCTCACCGAAATATCGGTTTCTATCGGTAGCCGTCTTGAAAACTTTAAGAAGCACTTCCTCAGCCGACCACCCGTATGTATTTTCTCCTATTTGATTTGCTATAAGATTACCATCATTATCCTTTTCCCACTGAGAAACAGAAGATCTGTTCATTGGCAAATCAGATACAAGCATATGACTATGGGTAGCTATCAGCAGATGACAGACCTGATCTTTCAATGCCCTATCAAGATTATCTATAAATGTCATTTGCCAGTTGGGGTGAAGGCTAAGTTCTGGTTCATCTATGAGAATTAACGTATGCGAATCACTTGCTGCCGTAGAAATACTAAGCACCATAGAAAGCATTGCAAACTCACCAGAGCTCATCTCTTCAGAAGCTATTTGTTTTCCATTCTTATAGAACACAACACTAGCAGCTTGAACCAGATCATATTGCTTCAACTTATAAATATAATCCAAATCTTCATCAGTAACCAATAAATTTTGATCAATATTTATTTCATAGCAATATGTAGCTTGCTGAGCAAACTCCTTTTTCTTGTAAAAATTATAGAGTTCTTTAACTTTATTGCTTCTTTGTGCAGGTGTAAGTTTGCTGTATTCTTTATCTTTTTGCACATGTTGAAGAACATAATCATATACGCTACCATTTTTCTTTGATTTTAACACTATGGAGTAATTCAAAGATATTATGTGATCATATCCTATGAAATCTAAGATGGAAGATAAATTTTGTCTCTGTCTATCGTCCATATTCTCTTTCAAAGCGAATAATAATCGAAAGGCAATTGCTGAGGATGAAATCATACTTCCATTAACATGGGCTCCTACATATTTATAATATGGCACATCATATCTGGTTTGAGAAGAGCCATTAACCCTTTGAACAGGAAACTTATCAAAAGCACCAAAATTACATGCTACAACAGAAGGAACTCGCAGTTTCTTCGAAGGTAGTAACCTGTCATCAATCTTGGCAAGAAAAGTTTTACCTAATCTTATTACCTCACAGCAGACACCATCAATATGATACTTAACCCCCTTGAGACTCGCCTTAGTAGCAGATGACATACTCGGCTTTAATTTACCTATATAAGCATGAAGATCTACAAAGAAATCCACCATTTCCTTTAATAAGGTACTCTTACCTACACCATTACGCCCTATCAATACAGAGTAAAGAGGCGCTTTATCTTGGCTATCAAAAGAGGCTATCGGCAAACGTGTGGCTTTCCCCTGTAGTGTTACCAATATTAGCTCCTCAATCCAAAAGTTTTTGCTGTCCTCTTTATATTGAGGTTCTTCAAGAGTAGTATAATTTTCTACCGTTTTCGTGAAACTATTATCAGAAGGTTCCATACCTTTTTTCGTACGATCAGGAGAACTATATTCGTTTAAAGCTATATTTCCAAGAATTTTCAGAGGAGTTTTTGGGGCACTATCAGATACTTTCTTCTCAACACTCTTTTCAATCAACTTAATAAAATCAAGATCTTCAAATCGTAGATTTAATATCAACTTAGCCAATTCATCCGATATTTTGGCACTTGACTCAAGATTGGGTTCATCAATATCTAATGCCTTTAGAATTGCGCTAAATGCTTGCAGCCCAATATTTGCTTTCCTTAATATTTTATTTAATCTCACTGACATAAGTTATACTCCTTTGATATTCTACAAAACTTCTTATCTCACCAAAAAACTTTAAAATCCAGCAACTAATTGTAATCCTACATTGTTAACCTAACATCTTTTTGTACCGATTACACCGCTACGCTTACTACCGCAACAGCGCTATCGTCATCATAGCCTTTATTGTTAAGGGGTTTTAGTCTTATAATATTTTCGAGATTTTCATAAGCAGATGAATCCATACTATATTTCGTTAAAATACCGATAAGAAGTTGACATCCCTAAAGTTTAAATCAAAAGCATTTCCCAAAATCAACAATAGTTCATAATCCAATATTTATAACTGATTAATTTATCGCAATATGTTCATTCTGTTTTGTTTACACCATGTTTCTAGGCTTTTAAAAAGTTTTGTCTTCTTAGCTTCATTTTCCGTAAAGTACTGGCAAAAGCATGCTCGCAAGTCCTTATCACTAATTTGCTTTTTATATTTATGTCGAAAGATACCCGCTAGTCTAGTAACCAAATCGTGCCCATTCGTCAATTGAGTTGAATTGGGATTAGCATGTTTATTTTTAAATTTTTTGAATGTATTTATTGGAAAAACACGATAATTATTTTTAGAGGGTTTAAAGTACTGCAATGCAAGAGCTTCTGATATTGGTTTTCCTGGACATAAATTTATAAGATCCAATTCTTCAAATACAAAAGCTAATTTTCGATACATATTAAACCATTTTATCATAGAAACATGGTATAATTCTTTTTTTGCTTGTTTTCTAAAATCAGTAAAGGCTGAAGAAGGTTGAACGTACTTAAAAACTTTTTCCCATACATTGTTGTTTTCAATAAGCATCAACTCAGAATCATGCCCATCAGTATAAAAAACATTTGTGTCGAAAGGTTCAATACCATCTAAACGTTTAAAGTCACTATCCAATATAGATAAAAATCTATAGTTTGTCTCTTTTTTTATTGTTTCATGAACTGTTTTAACGTGTTCACAACCATTACAATCTTTGATATCCACTTCATCCATATTGAAAAACTTATTATATATAGCAACATCATCAATACCTTCTACCAAAACTAAAAATTTACTTATAGTTAATGGCATCTTATGAGCCAAGATGATAGAGCGTGCTATTCTTTTCTGTCCGCTTTCAGTTTCCCTTAAACTTCTGAATTTTCCCATTTTCACAAAGATCATATGTTAAATTCCAAAATCCATGAATAAATGTTGGTGAATGTGTAGCAACAATCATCTGGCATCCTGTTACCTTAGCTATTTTCAAATAATCTGCCAAAAGGTTGTCCAACCATGCCATATGCAAAGAGTTTTCAGGTTCATCAATTAATAGAATCTTACTATTTGATAATTCAAAAACCAATTTATAGCACAAGACTAGCAGATTCTGCTCACCACTAGATAAATTATGAGGAGGAATTTCGTGACCAGATTCACTTATAACATACATTTTTCCATCTTTGAAAACTAAATGTTTGTATGCTAAACCTTTAGAAGAGACAAGCTGGTCAAATGTAGATAGCCTATCATAGAAAGGTGATAAAGTTTTAAGTTTAGCATCCAAGTCATTTAGATATAGTTTCAAAACTTCTTCATAATGAATACCTAATTTCTCTACTATTTCGAGTTCACCAACCAAACCGTACTTTTTAAATTTTGCAATTTTATCTAAGACTTGCTTATGAATAGTATCTCTTTTGATATGTTTAATTGTTTTATTCTCAGCAAGATTCGACAATCTTTTCACAAAGGAACCATCCACTTTCAAGCTCATCAAATTATAAGCCTTTTGCGCAGTCAAGAAAAACCGTTCTATGTATTCCTGTATATCATCTACTGTTTTAACTGGTAATTTATCGACTGTCCTACGCAAATAATTTACAAGGCGTTGTTCCTTTATCATTATACACTCTCTACCCTCCAAAAAATCTAATATTTTTGGAAAGTTATTCATAACAAAAGTATCATTTTGATACAGATACTCCCAATCTAACTTTTCATCAATTCGTGAATAATCATAGTCTCCATTTGGTTGAATTCCATAATATTTCAACAAATTAGATATATAAACAATATCTAAATCAGCTACCTCTATTTTATTCCCATCTTTGTTCATTTCTATACAAACAGTAGCATCGATCAACCCTCCATTAATGCTCATTCTGTTTACCTTTCGATTCATACAGCAAATAACATTTGAATCAAACAGGATTTTTATAGTAGAGAAAGGAAGAAAATAGAAATACCAAAACTGTATAGAACAAAAATGATTGATAATTTGCAAAATAGTTGTCTTACCAAAGCCATTTGGTCCAGTAACAATCTGTACATTAGGCTCATTATCAAATTTAATATCATACGAATACAAATCATATAAGCCTTCTATTATAAGTTGTTTTAACATATCTATATTTATTTAAAAAGATTTATTATTTTCCCAATTTCTTAATCCTCTTTCAAATACTTACATTCTATATAATGCGCATGCTCTGCAGCTGAATATTGAGGACATTCTCCCAAGAAAACTGTTGCCACATTGTTCTACAACCTTACCTCCATATCAAAAATAAAACTCTTGCCACTTTCATTTCTGCCAACAATGGCACTGATGCTTACACTAACGCTGTTTGAACTATATAGTATGGTCTCATCAAAAAAAACATGTAGGACAAAGACAGTCCATCCGTCTCAAGAAAAGATACTTTATTATAAAAGATATTCCATCTATTCTCTTTGTATAAAGAACGTTACATACGACTAACATAATGTTGTTCACCACCAAGAGGATTGGTAGGGAGTAAACATCTAAATGCAAGTATTCTAAAAGTTGATTATGACATGTGCAAATTAAATATGATTAATCTTCAATATTCCACACTTTGGTGGTAAATTTTGTTTCCCAATCATCAATTTTTGATTTCTCAACAGAATTAGCATCCTTGAATCTGCTCATACCATTCATATATAGGTTGAGCATCATCAGAACGTCACTATTTGTTGGCAATACATCAAAATCAAATGCCTCAAAGTCATCTTCAGGCTTGAATTCTCCTATCAACTCATTTATTTGAGCTAACACTTTGTTGATTACCTTCAATTTGAACTCATTGACTGTTTCATTTGGCTTCTTTGCTGAAAGCAGAGCGATGTCTCCTTTCAGTGACACGAGCTTTGAATTTAACTCGTCGTATAGCTCAACTTCTTTTATATGCATGATCAGTCAATTTGTCTACGTATAAACTCAACATCATCAGGACGTCGCTATTGGTGGGAAGTTCTTCATCACAAAACAGGTCAAAATCTTTGTATGGCTTATCCTCACCAAGAACAGCATTAGCGTCAGCCAATGTTTGGTTTACATACTTCACTTTAAACTCATTTACAACATCATTGGGTTTCTTGCCAGAAAGGGTTTGAAACTCAATCTTTAATGTTCTTACTTGATCTAATACTTTTTTTGCTTCCATTCTCTCATATTTATTTTAAGTTGGACATTTTCTCATAAACTCACAATATTTCTTTTTAATGACTTCATACGGCAAACGTTGTTTGTTCTCAAATATATCAGTCATCATTTGTAGGTCTGTGTCATCAAGTACAATAATACACTTCCGCTGACCAGACCAAATATCTATCAAATGCTTTTGGATATTTTTTGGCGGTTTGTGACGTGTGACGAACACACCAAACTTTCCTAAGTTGTCATTCAAATACCAGTTCAATTGGTTCACGTTATCTCTATTCAAGGAATCTACGTTCTTCAGTTCAAAAACAATTTGTCTTGAGCCATAAGTATCATACAACTCTTGAAAGAAAGGGATAGACTGATTATTGTAAAATATCAAGTCTCTTATTTGTGCGCCAGAATCTGTACGGCTCTGTCCCTGTGCAAAATCCAAATGGGGATATAATAATGAAGCTAATAGTTGAACTACATATTCTTCGTATTTTTTGTCTGCATTGTTTTCCTTTCCAGTTGGTAGTTTGGCAATCTCATGCATTTTACGTTTCGCAGAAGTCAACGGAAGTTGCATAAATAAAGGATCGTTATGGCAATCCGCAAATGAACGCTCTTTTGCTTCTATCAATACTGCGTTAAAATAATATTTAATCGTCTGTAAATCAATAACTTATATT
>ENA-ORSO01001300-ORSO01001300.1-human-gut-metagenome-genome-assembly--contig:-NODE-1300-length-15622-cov-32.801567_pt1 | contig 15622 bp, 14 predicted proteins | sample MGYA00241902_ERZ509168 | MGnify/ENA primary metagenome ERZ509168 (study PRJEB26280, sample SAMEA2338806) | human gut metagenome | biome: human gut; feature: human-associated habitat; material: faeces... | reverse complement strand
CCCAACCACATGCCCGCGAGATAAGGAAACGACTTTCTTTAGAGAAAACTTGAGTTCTTTATATATAGAAAGACATTTTATCCGTAATGATATTTTTTTGGGGGGCTAACGTCGAATTAAATATCAAGAACCGTACAAACAAGCCTTTATCCCCCTTTCGTCCATCTTTGATTGTTCTATTATTCCACTTTATTGTCCGTATCGTCGCACAGCACTTGCATGGTATCTCATTAAACCCTTATTTTGCGCCTAAAGAACGTTTAACAACCGACGTGGACATTGCTCCATCTCACCACGAGAAATAGCCTCAGCGAACGTCTGCGCCACTAAAAATCACTATCTAACATTATGAAGACAAAAGCATTACTCCTTGGCGGCTTACTCGCATGCTGCGCTCTCACCGCTAACGCACAAGAAGGATTCCGCGCAGGTATCACCGCGGGAATGAACGTAACTAACATTACCGATACAGAAATGGACTGCCGCATCGGCTTCAACGCAGGTGCACGCTTCGAATACAATTTCAATCCTAACCTCTACCTCGGTTGGGGCGTACAATGGTCGATGAAGGGCAATATGAAAGATGTAGAAGCAAGCGGTGCCAAAGTGACGGTGAAGAACAACGCTCATTACTTGGAAATTCCAGTAAACATTGGTGGTCGCATTCATCTAAGCGATGACCTTAGTCTCTTCGGAGAAACGGGTCCTTACTTCGCCGTAGGTACTTGTGGTAAGCACAAAGCAGACGCAACTGTACTTGGTCAGTCAGGTTCTGCCGACACCGATTTCTTTGGCGACAATGGCGCTAACCGCTTCGATGCAGGTTGGGGACTACGCGCTGGTGTGGAAGTAAGCAGTTTCCAAATCCACCTAGGCTATGAATATGGCTTCACCAAGGTATGGGACAACACGAGTGCTCACAATTGGAACTTCAACGTAGGTGTGACCTACATGTTCTAAGAGTTTGAAGTTTTAAGATTATGAGGTCATAAAGTAACCTTTCGACTTTCCGATCCATATCTACAGATGGCCAAAAGCCTTAACATCGTCCTCTGATCTTCATAACATTCATAAAGCACATATTACTCCGCTTCGTTGTTCAATTCAAACAGCGAAGCGGTTTCTGTTTGCATTCATTCCCTAAGAAGTAGAGCCTATATGACGGTAATATACACTATTTTAAGCTGAGCGAGTGTACTTTTTCGGCAAAACGCTTGGCAGTAACGGCAAAAAACCTTACCTTTGCACCGCTTTAAGCCTCCAACCGAGGCAAGAGAAGCAGCCCAGATGGCGGAATCGGTAGACGCGCTGGTCTCAAACACCAGTGGGGCAACCCGTGCCGGTTCGACCCCGGCTCTGGGTACGCTAAGCGCTCAACAACGAAAAGTTGTTGAGCGCTTTTTTTGTGTTGCTTACACTCAATCTTGGGGCAACGGATATGACATTTCTTTGAACGGGGCAGCAGATCTTTTGGGTTGTAGGATGAAAAAAGTGATTTGTCTTCGCGTCCACAGATGCACGTTTTACCATTCACAGATGCTCATCTTCCCTTTCACAGATGCTCATCTTTACGTCTACCGCTGCCGTGCGGTAAAGCTACCACAGGCCTGTGGTAGACGTGAAAGTCTTCATCGAAAAACGGAATGGCCTAGGTTCTAGATTGATAATGACGAAGTTAGGAACACTTCGTTCGCAGTTTATGAAAATCTCCGTTTACAAGGGAGAAAATTCCATCTATGCAGAGAGACGATTCTCGTTCCCTGAAATAAGACTGTATCTTCACGCAACAGCCTTACTACAACATGAAAAATGGGAAAACATACGACATAAGGATAATACCCTCTGGGAATATCCGCTGACCCATGGTTACAATTATCATACGGATTGAATAAAGAATGCTTACGGAATAGAATAGAAACTGCCCCACAAGATTCAGCATCTTGCGGGGCAGTTCCTATATATATTCTCTACGAGGATTTAGAATTCGTAGCGACGATCAGAAAGTTTTGCCTTATGAAGGATGAGATAGTTGAAAGCTGAAGAGTAAGCACGCTGACCACTAGTCTGTGCCACCTGAGCCATTTCTGCTGCTACATCGAACTTATCGGCAGACTTACTCTGACTAGTAACCTTTACGATGTAGAGGGCGGCTGCACCTTGAACAAGACCAGAGACCTTGTTGACACCTGTCTTGGCAATGGCGCCAGAGAGCTTGGGCTCAGGCACGTTGATGCCATTGACAGTAGTATAACCAGCCATAGTCTGATTGGTGAGCGAAGCGGTGATAGCTCCCTTCAACTTCTGCATATCAGACAGGCTCTTTACATTCTTAGCCATTGCAAGCGCCTTTTCGGCCTTCTTCTGCTGCTTAACCACTTGAGTGAGGAATTCTTTCACGTCCTTGTTATCCCAAGGGAGATAACCTTTCTTGTTAGCAGCTGTTACGCATACCACGAGGAGGTGGTCACCATTGCGTCCGCATTCATAAAGTTTAGAAACGTCACCCGCCTTAGCTTCGTCGAAAATCCAGCGAGCGCAGTCCTTAGCACCGCTACCACCGATACGAGCGGGAATCATATTCTGCATGGGAGAATAACCAGGGAGGTCGGTCACGGCATAGCCATTCTTGGCTGCATTCTTCTCAATAGAAGCGGCATCCTTATTCTGAGCAAGGAAGCGGTTGAAGCGGCTAAGCTCGTCTTCGTAAGTTTTCTTAGAGAAGTTGAGAGGACATTTCACAACGGCAACGTTGTATTTTGTCTCCACTTTCTTACGATCAAGCACCTGCACTACGGCTGCACCCTGCTCGTTAGAAATGATTTGTGCACTACCTGCGCCAATCTTGTTGAGCTGAGAGAGGTAAGAAGCCGTTTCGTCGTTCATACCGAACTGCTCGTACTGATTAGAGGTGAGCCAGATTGAGTCGGAACGCTGACCATACTTTTTAGCTAGTTCTGCGAAAGAAGCACCAGCATTAAGTGCGCCGAGGATTGAATCAACCTGTGCTTTGCGCTCTGCAGGATCACTCTTAGTAGAAGCAATCTGACGATAAAGGATAGAATCGGGAGCTTGCTCCTTCGAGATGAGTTTAAGCGTATTGATGGTGTTATCCTGCGCGTTGTAGTAAGCAGGCTTCACGCTACCCACTGCCATAGAGTCGAGCTGAGCGGCAATGTCGGGATAGCTTTGGAAAGCGTTCTTACTGAGAGCGAGGTTACTATACTGAAGTTCAGAGTTAGAGGTGCGAACCACATTGGCCACGTCTGAACCATTCTGGAGCTGCTGTTGAAAACCTTGTACCTTCTTCATAAGATCGGCACGGTCAGTAGCACTAGCCACTACATTGACATCTACTACCTTTAGGTCGCGAGTTTCAACGGGAGAATAGAAGTTGTCCTTAAATTCTTCATAAGCAGCCTTGAGGTCTTCATCATTCACCTGAATGTCTTTATCGCTGATAGTGCTATAAGGAAGTGCGGCCACTTCGGCATTTTTCTGAATGGTGCGTTCGTCGAAATTTTCCTTAGCTGCGATGGGGTTGGACACGAAGCTCATAGCAAAGAGCATGTTGTACTTGTTAGAAAGCAATTCGTTGCGGAGTTGCTTTTCTGAGAAGTCCCATACGTTTTTGATCATCTGCACCTGTTCGATGGCTTCGCTCTGTTGGCTCTTTTGTGCATCGGCAAGATACTTGTTATAGTTCTTGAGGAAATCTTGGAGCTGTGCTAGATCGAATCCGCCCTGTGCATTGCGGAATATGCCCGCTACAGCTTGAAGGCTCTGAGCTGTACCTTCACGAAGGGCTTCCTGCACTTCGCCATCGGTAACAAAGATGCCGAGCTTATCACACTCATGAGAGATGACGGTGTTCTGTACGAACTGCTGCCATACTTGCTCACGGATTTGCTCTGTCTGCTGGTCAGAGAGTGTGGGATCCTGACCCTGCATCTGCATTTGCATCTTAACTACATTGCTCTGTTCGTCTACCATGCTTTGGAAGTCGTGGATAGAGAGCTTTTCGCCATAAACCTCGCCTACTATGTTTCTGTCTGCATTGGAAGTGGTCTCCAACGAGCGAAAGAACTCTTCGGCAATGAAAGCAAAGAGGGCAAGACCCAAGACGCCTACGAGGAAGGCTCCTTTGCTTCTGATTTTTTGTAATGCTGCCATTTAATTGTTTATTATTTATTGTTTTTATTATGCAGAAGTAAGAAGTTTGGAATAACACCGCGAGTGTTTTCCAAGCTAGGCCAGAATGCGTTTGCGTCCTTGCAAATAAGTAGGAAAGGACAGGAATCGGCCTATTACGTGCAAAGTTAAAGAAAAAAACGTACTTGATGGCTTGTTAATGCTTTTATTTTTAACACATTAGCGCTCTACGCCATTACATAAGGCCGTTTGCTGCCAGAAAGTACTATTTTTTTCTTTGCACGGGAGAGGATGCTTCGTTTTCTGTGTGCTTTGTTTTAGGTCTACTCACGGGACCTTCGCGCTGTGGTTGTGCTGTGGTATCTGCCTTTTCACCATTTGCGCCCGAAGTGGCGGGTGATGCGGGAGCATCGCCTATATCGCCCATGGGCATAAAGCCGCGCGATTGTTTCACGTGGTATTGAGTGGGCCGTCCATTGCGCATGGTGGCTCGAAACCAGCTACCCTCTATCTCCTGATTGGGCTGACGGAGGGTGGAATGCACGTTGCTCCACAGTTCGCCCGATTGTGTATCGTAGAAGAGCAGTTCTGTGCGAACGCGCGTTTGCGAGGTGTGGTCGTCGAGCTTTACGTGACCCACGAGCTTCCACAACCGCTGATTGTAAAACCATGCGCTATCGGCTTCGAAGCGGAGGTCTACCTTAAACTTGTTGTCATAGCGCTCAACGAAGATGCCTTGACGAAACTCCCAACGGGGTGGTTTGGTCTTGTCGAAAATGCGCCATTCTTCGGCTATAATCTTATAGCGTATCACGCCCGAATCGGTAATAAGCTTGGATACACCACGCGTCACCATCACAGGCAACGAATCGCGATTGGTCACCCTTCCGCCCATTGGTGGGGCATCGTTGGTGCAAGCCAGGGGGAGTAGCAACAGCACAAACAGCAGGGGCTTATACAGGCCTCTGCTGCAACATTCGTTCCATAGCCTTGAGAGGCTATGACGGATAAAAGTGATGTATGTGCTAGAATTCATATAAGCATTACTCAGCCTTCCACTTCATAAACCAACGTTCGTTGAAGGTCAGACCTATACTCAATCGGAGATAGCGTTCCTTCACCATGCCGGATATTTTGGGAGTAACCTGTTCGTACTGAGCAGAGAAATTTATGAATGTGCGATTGTTATAACGATTGACGATGGGCAAGGCCACACCGAGACTAGCTTGAAAATCTTTGGGTCCATCCTGTCCGTCGACCTTTATATAAGGAGTAGAGAAGGCAAGACCTGCACGATAGCGCACGTGTTGACGCCAACGAATACCACCATCATTGGGAATGTATTCCACACCGAGGCTTACTTTGTGCATATCGGAGAAATATCCCTTCTGAGCTTGGTATTCAGGCTTGTTACCTGCTACACGCACCACCGTGGGCGACTTCACGCTGCTCCATTTCTGGAAAGTATAGTCAGCACCAAGGCGGAGGGACTTTTTATATGTCCATGTCAGACCCACACCCACTGTATGGGGAAGTTGGTAAGCATTGCGACACACAGCAGTATCACCGCTCACCACGATACTCGAAGAGTTGAGGGATTGATTGTAATAATAGGCGCTTCTATTGATATCGTGACCAAGGCCATAGACAAGACCGAGCGTGAGGCTATTTTTCTTATTCAATCGTTGTTCGTACTGAACACCCACATCAAACTTATACGTGCGAATGTCGGCATTATACATCTGTCGATTGCTATAACCCTCTGAGGGCGTCATCACGGAAGTGTGCGTGAGGTCGCCCCAAAGATAGCCCGCGTTAAAACCTACAGAAAGTGGCTTTACAGGCGCCCAACCTATACCTACGTATACCTCATGAAGTCCGCCATCACCCGAATAAGTAGTAGTCTGAGTGCGCGGCGTAAGATTAGATCCCGATATATTCTGCGTATACGACGATTTATACCCAATGGTACTGAAAGGCACAAGTCCGATTGAAAGGCCAAGCCGTGGAGCCATGCGTAGACCAGCCGTAACGTAGTCAATGGAGGTATTTTTTGCATTTGTCTTCACGCCTTGCTGCGAGAAGTTGCCGTTTTGCAAGGATACACCAAAATCGAAGAGCATCGACAGAGAGTCAATAGCTGCATACGAGGCAGGGTTCTTTGTATTAAGTTCTGCTCCATAGCGCATACCATAGGCAGTGCCACTCATGCCCTTATTAAATGCATTTCCGCCATCACTGAGGAGGCCTAGGCCATAGCGCGAATAGGGAGAGTTGCTACCATTGGTCTGAGCCAACGCGCAGAGGGGCATCACAGCAAGCACTGCTGAGGCCATATATTTGTGGAATCTTGTCATCGTCTTTGATACTCTAAGATGCAATTAAGCCCAATTTCCACAAGGGCATCATTGCGTTCAACTTCATATTCTTGTGCAAAACGGTAGCCGTTTCCACCAGTGAGAAACACGCGGGCATCGGCATGCTGCTGCCGCATATCGCGTATGTAGCTTTTTATTTCATAGTCCATTCCTCGAATCACGCCCGTACGAATGGCTTGTTGCGTATTGCGTCCGATGAACGGTGCTTCGCCTTCAGCCGACACAAGTGGAAGGCGTGCAGTCTGTTCGTGGAGCGCACGCAGACGCATGCCCATTCCGAGAGATATATTGCCTCCGAGATAATGCCCAGAGGCACTCACGTAGTCGTAAGTAATACACGTTCCTGCATCTACTATCAGCAAGTCGTGACCAGGACAACAATAAGCAGCCCCTACTGCAGCGGCTAATCGATCGGCACCGAGCGTCTCGGGCGTAAGATAGTCGCAGATGAGAGGGGTCGCAGTTTCGCCTGTCACATGGAATACTTCGGGCACCATATGCTTGATAGCATCGTCCACTTCGGGGCGAGCTTTTCCTACCGAGGAGTATGCGCAGGCATCTATATCAAACTCTTCTACTATCATGGCAATACCATCTTCAAGGTTAGCGTTTAGGCGCTTTCGTAGCACCATTTCACCATCCTTAAACACGGCTGCCTTCGCCGTTGAGTTACCGATGTCTACTATTAAATTCATATTAGGTGTCAAAATCAAGGGGCAAAGTTAGTGCAAGGCGAGAGAAGAGCAAAATAAAAGACGAAGTTTTTTAATTTTGCTCTGCCGAGCCGCAGCCTAACTTGGCGAAGCAAAATTAGTGCAAGGCGAGAGAAGAGCAAAATAAAAGACGAAGTTTTTTACGCAAACTTCTGATTTTGCTTATTCGTCAGAGAATACACTTTCATACAATTCCTCTTCTTCACTCGTTCAGCAACACTGCATCGGCTAATTTCATCTTATCTTCCTCAAGCATTTGGAGGGCTACCCACTGACGGGCTTTCGTAACAGAAATATGGTCGCGCTGCATAATACGCGAAAGCTGCGTGGCCGTAGATACGTGAACTAGTACGGCTTTTTCCACCAATGCACGAAAACCCGACTCAAAGAGCAAAGCGCACTCCATAAACGCAACCTGCCCCACGGGTATCTGCTGGAGCTGGTGCAACGTGATTTCGCGGTTAGCCGAGATGGAAGGGAATGATGCTTTGAGGGAACTCATCTCGACGGTAGGAACAGATGCCATGCTCTGACAAAAATCAACATAAGCCTCTGCTACACGTGGGTGTACAATCGCATTGACACGCGCAGCATATTCCGTACCTTGACAGAGATAGGCACGAAGTACGGGTTTCAATAGCTCACCTTCTGTATCATAGAGCTCTGCCCCCACTAAGGCAGTGAGCTCACGACGCACGGTGGGATGAACACGAATAATATGCTTCGCCACTTCGTCGCAGTAGAACACACGATGTCCCGCTTGCTCGAGCAGATGGCAGATGTAACTCTTGCCACTTCCTATTCCACCCGTGATGCCTATGCGTAGGGGCAATGAATGAGAGGTAGTGAGCTGACGAGCCAAGAGGTTAATCGCTATCGGAATCGGTTTCATCATCGGATATTTCTTCTATAATATATTCCACATCTTGCGGAGAGATGCGCACATGGGTCACCCCCGTAGGAATCGTCTTGAGAGAGAGATGACAGAGGTTGGTGCGATTCTTGAGCAAATCTTCATAATTGACCACAAGTACGAAGTTGTCGCGCGTGATGTTGCGATATTGTCCCATGCCCACTTGGAACGTGACATTGACCATAGCGGGGAAAGTGCGAAGTTGCTTTGATGCAGGGAAGTTGACTTGCTGCACGGGCACTTGCACAGTTTTTTCCACTAGTCGGTCTATACAATAGGTCACATCAATTGTGGAAGGCACAAACTTAGCACCGCGCACACGCTGAAATCCCCTACTCACACGCGTACTATCAGTAAGGTTGCGCAGGTTCTGAGGCAGGGTGTAGGCAGCCGTGATGGTGTCGAGAATTTCTTTCGAGGCATATACCGTAACGGAGTCGTGATTACACAGAACATCCGCTAGAGAGAATAATCGGCCCGCTGTAACGCTACCCTGGATAACTACGGGTACTCGCTTGCAAAGTCCAAAGTTATAGTAGAAATCTATGGTTTCAGGCTTCATGGAGAGCATCTGCGTGCTGGCTAGAAGTTGCGAGGCTATCTGCCGCGTGAGTTCATTGCCTTGAATAGTGACATACCCCGTACCATTAGCATAAGTTTCAAAGTCTACCACGACAGGTTTAAACTTTCGGGTATATCTATAGGCAAACAACACGCTTCCCTTATCGCGAAGAGTTACGTGAACGTTTTCGGGCAAATCAGTGGTGATCACCACATTGCTAGGCACACCTTTGAGCTCGAGAGGCACCAAGAACTCTTCTTCATAGGTCTCACCTAATGCTTGGAAAAGCCAAAATGTGGTACTTAGGGCTAGGAAGAAAAGGAAGATGAACGTCTGCCTGTTCCACATCCACGAAATCCATTTGCGCTGTAGCAATCGTCGGCCGCGATGTCCACGCAAACTTGGTTTGGAAGGTATATTGATAGCCATGATTTGTCGAGAATATTTAAGGAGGAGAAGGAGAAATGAACTTTCAGCTTGCCTGCTCAGTTTGCTCTGCTCAGCCAATACCGGGGACGCGTCGCCCTCGGTATTGGCTGAAATAGTCCCCCAGTATTGACTGAAGGACTTATCACAGAACGCCCTTTATTGAAAATCGATAAGAGCTTATAAGCAGACATGTGACATGGCAAGGCTACCCCTGCTCGCACACTACCCTACCCCACACCCGCACCCTCGAAAGTGAGAGGAAGGAATACCAAGCATAGAGTAGTTTTCGGCTTATAAGCTCTTATCAAAAAGTCAGTAAGAAAATGGATGCTCTGTTTACTTCTTAGCAGGAGCGTTAACAGAAGCGGCAGGATTGATAGCTTCCTTGGAAAAGACCATTTTCACACCAGTGGCAACTTCAAGAGTAACGGTGCCTTCTTGCTCATCGATGTTCTTTACTACGCCGTGAATACCTCCGATGGTCACTACATTCTGACCGACGGTGAGGGCATTGCGAAACTTCTGAATTTCTTTCTGCTTCTTATTCTGCGGGCGAATCATGAAGAAGTATACGATGGCGAAGAGCACCACCATCATGATAATCATAGACATGCCGCCACCTTGCTGGCCTTGGGCTGCCTGTAAAAAGAGGGTATTCATATAAACGAATGAATTTATGGTTTATAATGCTTTTTATATTTGAGAGGAGACTAGGCTATCCAGAACAGCATTGACACGATAGGAGGCCTTACTCTTTTTCAAAAGACGTCCCAACTTGCTGCATACTCAGAATAGACCATTCCTAAAAGATACGCGGATTATTGTTTGCGCTCACGCTTCTTCGTGGTGCGGCCTTCCTTAGCGAGTTTCTTCACGATGGTATCAAGCATACCATTGATATACGATGAACTGCGCGGAGTGCTATACACCTTGGCAATATCAAGATACTCGTTGAAGGTAACGTTCAGAGGAATGGAGTCGAAAGTAAGTATTTCAGCCAAAGCTATCTGCATGATAATTACATCCATGAAAGCCAATCGGCTAAATTCCCAATTCTTTGTGTTGCTGCGGATGAGTTCGCGAAGTTCTTCTCCACGTTCTAGTGTAGCGCGGAAAAGCTTAGAAGCGAATTGCTTATCCTCGTCGGCGGCATAAAGTGGCAAGAGTTCTTGCTCGGGAGTGGTTTGTTCGTTGAATCGCTTGATAGTCTTCATCACGAAAGAATCTACCACCTGCTTGTCATCATTCCAATAGAGCGAGTGTTCTTCGAGCATAGCATCGAAGTCGTCGTTGTTGCAAATAAAAGTCTTATAAAGCTTGCGCACCAATTCGCGATCGGCTTCATACGAGAAATCTTCGCGAGTGAGATAGAGCTGGAACACATCGCTCTCCACCATCTTGACATAGAGATTCTTCACAAAGGCGGGCTCTTCATCCCACTGACCTTTCGTATTTTCCTGATAATCTATGAGCGCTTTGTTGTCCGAGAGCTGAACGAGAAATTTATTTTCAGCAAAGAGTTTATCAGGAGCAACGCCACCTACAGCCGTTCCCGTGCGCTTTTCGCGAGCCACTCGAACAGAGTCTTTGCGTTCGGCATGCTTTTTGAGTTCTACCAGCAAGCTGAGCAGATATTCGTAGAGTTCATACGCTTTCTGTAGCGAGAAAGAAAGTTCTTTTTCTGCTACATCGAGTGTTTTGCCTTCGTTCTGATAGTACGAATAAACAAGCTGAACCACTTTCAGCCTTATCAGTTCTCTATTGATCATAATCGTAAAGATTCCTTTGTTTTAGGGTGCAAAGTTAGTGCAAATCGAATGCAGAAAAAAGCGAAAGACAAAGTTTTTTGTTTTTTTCTGCTGAGATGCAGCCTAACTTGGCGAAACAAAGTTAGTGCAAGGCGAGAGAAGAGCAAAATAAAAGACGAAGTTTTTTATTGTATAAGGAGGGACTCTATCCATTCAAGGATAGGCTTTTGTTTAGTTTTCATTGCCCAATGAAGTTTGTGTCCTTCGGTCGGGGGACGCAAACATAAACGCTCATCTGGGGAAAATATAATGAGCGTCTAACGGCATGCAAGTCGCACTTTGCTGACGATAGAGAGCATTGTTGGTATGTTTCATCTATAACAAACGCTCTTTGAAATCTTCATTTTTTCGAACCGCAGAACAATCTAATTAATGCTTCATTCCGTTCATAAATTTTTGATAAACTTTATGCAGATTGGCAAGCCTTTGATTGCAAGAACGAAATAGGTTGTCTTGAAACATCGGTTGGCGCGGTATGATATCCGAATATCCAAAGTCTTTTTGTGTGGAGACTGGTGGATACATCACCTGAGGATTATTGGCTATCTGAGACAAGACTCCATCTGCCGTATCACCCTCTTTAAAATTATAGTTTAATATTTTGGAAAATAGAGGTTTGAAGACGACGATAAACTGTGTACACCAGAACCAATCTACACAGCATCTATTCATAGCGACAGGAACCGCATTGCCAAATCCGCCAATACCGCCATTTAGCAATTCTGCACCCTGCGCATAGGCTTCAGCAATATTCGAGAATAAATAGTCGGCGCTATAATAGGATGTAAACTCATGATCATCTTCGCACAATATGATAACGTCCTCACCTCGTTTTTGAGCCATTTCTACTGCTTTGCATATGCTCTGCCATAGTCCTATAGCACCCACATCATGCTTAACAGCTTCTACTAGTATGACCTCAAATTCAAACTTACCTTGAAATTGTTGTTGTAGATGAGCCAAGCGGTCGGGGCGAGATTGGAGATTGAATGAATATACCGGTATGAAGAATTGATGGGCGGTGTGTTCGTCTTTGGCCTCTTTATGTTCTTCCGTATGACATTCCTTCGGTATACTTTGACCGCGTCTGCTCTGAACTATTTCACCCATAATCTCGTTCATCGACTGAGCCCATGCATCCCAATTGAGCCTTGTTTCGTATTCACGGCGTGACATTTTACGTAAAGACTTATACTTCTCTTTATCTTGAAAGACTTCCCTTATCTTATTCGCATACTCCCATGCTGCTGCATGCGGAGAAAACAAGAATCCGTTTACGCCCTCACGAATAGGCTGGCTCACACCACCCACATTGGGAGCAAGACTCGGAACGCCATAGGCCGATGCTTCGCAAAACACAATACCATAGGCGTCAAACTCTGTGGGCAGTATTAGAAAATGGCTTTCTCTCATGATTCTATCATAGCGCAACAAATCGTCAGCTCTTGATTTGTCCAACCATGGGATAACCTTTACGCCCGCATCTGCGATCTTGAGTGGTGGTTCACACCCTATGATAGTCAATTCACATGGGAAGCCTTGACACTTCAGAAAGGAATAGGCAGCTAAAGCCTTATCTCCACCTTTCAGTTTCCAATTACGACCGACGAACACTAATTTGCATACACCATCCCTATTAAAATCATCAACATTCACTCCTGCTGGAGAAGGTATATTAGCACCAAAATCGATCACATAGACTTTATCTTCCCTTATCGGATAATCAGTCAGAGCTGCGTTTTTGGCAAACGATGACGGATAGACAATCGCATCAGCCAATTGCAGAAAGTCACGCTCTACTTGCATGGCACGCTCCTTCAAGGCCTCAGGCGCAGCTTTCTTTAAGTAAGTAGTACAAAGGTTGTAGGTAAGGTCGCTAAACGCTATCAAGGGAACATCAACCTTCAGATGGGAACACATAGAATAGGTAGAAGAAATGGCTATATCGTACTTTCCCTTCTCAAGAAACCTTGAAACTACATTGCCTACTTCTTCGCTGTAGTCCAACAGATTAAACCTTTTCTTCTTATTCAAAAAACGATGATGCCACAGAGCACCATTGAGGACACCACCTCCTACCCAATCCACTTCGTGGTATTTTCTCAGCGCAGAGACTATATGACACGGAGTACCCGACCAATTATTGATATCCTCCGGATTATTGTTTGAGATATAAGCAATCCGCATATTTATTTATGTACTTTATCAATGTAAGACAAAAGTTTGATGTCTATCACAATCAACGATACTATCGAGGCATAAGTCCCTACTACCCATGCCACCCTCTTTACTAATGACTCTTTTTTAAAAGAGGGAACAAAAGCATAATGCCGATCTTTTCTCCAAAAAAAATATTCACTCAATAAAGAAGCTGATAATATTAGAATGATTACAAGAAGAATTGTACATACAATGTTCGGAGCATACAATATTTTCAAGGGATAACCAATAACGATTGTTGCAAGATTTAAAAATAGGGATACAGGGAGAATACAAAGAAGTGTAGATACATCTTGCGAACAGATATAAGAGTCCTTGGGGGTATAATGCAAAAACAAATCTTCAGTAATCGTTTTCAAAGAATCATACTCACGATGATTATTATTAACTTTTTTCCATATTAATGATGTAACTTTGGAAAGCCAACAAAGAATCCAATATATGATTTTTTTTACTAAGCCAACTGGCTCATATAGTGCATACAGAATACGATTTGCGAACCAATCTATTTTGCCAATCTTTTTCACTACTTTCTTTTAAAGGTCATTCAATACTAATTTCGACAAGGTAAGAGCCAGCAACGTGTCCAGCCGCGCCCCCAATGATACCTCCAATAACGCCACCTATCGCTGCTCCAACAGGTCCTGTCCAGAATCCGACATATGCCCCCAACTTTGCGCCGAGCATAGCAAAAGCCCATCTACCAATCGCCCCACCAGCTATTTCACCAGCACTTGTTGCAAGTTCTTTATTTCCTGCTTCCAAACCCTCATTATTGTATGTAGCGGCAATATTGTAGACTGTCAGACCCATGTCAATTTTTCCCACGTATTTTGTTATAAGTGTCCCAATACCATTGAGCGAAGTTGTTCCTATATATTGATTTCCGCAAAAGACACGTCCTGTTCTAGTCTCAAAATAAAATTTACCATTGCTACCATAGTTTATCTTTTTAGGATTTTTCTCCAAGGCTTCTCCTACTGCATCTACCGCGCCGACAATGCTTGAAGCCGTCCCATCTGCATATGGGAGACTAACAGATGATGCATCCGTTCCAAAAGGATACCAATCGGAATCATAGTAACTTCTCCAAAAGATTTCATGGAATATGCTATTGAAGTCATATATCGGTATAAACTCATCTTCGCTAGAGGAGTTATACGCCACTACTTCGGCTTCGCCCAACCAATAACTAACCAGCCCGTTGCTATCAATTACGTAACCACCCTTAAAAGCACCTTCGTCTATTAGAGAATATGCTTCATCACTTGTATATGGATTATCCTTTGTTCCCTTTGTTGCACTGCTCACGGGATTTGATGCAACCTTGGTACTATGCATTTGAGCTAAATCGTTTAAGGTCAAATTCTTTCCATGTTTTTGTATATTGGAAAAATTTAAGTAAGAAAACGTCTCATTCTAATCACGCTTTTCAGATAGAAAGCGAAGTGAGTAATATTGTTGCAAATATACAAAGTTGTTAGGATTCTACCAAATCACACACGGGAAGATTCCATACAGGAATGCGTCTCAACTGAGAATGTAAAAAATAGGGAAAGCACCGATATTTGATGCGCAATACCGCATCAAAATACTTTCTGGAAAGAGTTCTCAAACCGAATAATCCTATCTATGTACTTTATCAATGTAAGACAAGAGTTTGATGTCTACCCATATCTATAATATTGAACATCAGTTTCAAATTTAATGCAAGCAGCAAGATAAAAGCGAAGAAGGTTCCAATTACCCATACCACTCTCTTTAGCAAAGAATCTTTCTCAAATCTATTAAAAAACACAATATATCTATTGTCTCTTTCATAGAAATAATGGCACAATAAGATAGACAAAGCCATAATGATAGTTATCATTATAAAAGGATAGGGAAATGTACAATATAGTAGCGTTAAAGGACTACCAACAACTATCGTTACAATATTGAATAACAATGATATTGGAAAGAAGAAAACAAAGAATACCAATTTATTGGGCAAGAATGCAGTTTTCGGTATTTCTAATCCTTTCTTAAAAGACTCATATTCTTTTACACCATTGACCTTGTTTATTCTTTTTCTTACAAATGGAATACTATACATGGGACATCCAAAAGTCCAATCGAAAAGCCAAGTAAGAAGTCGGGTTAAAAGAACCCAAACTTCATATATAGCATATAACACTCTATTTGCTAATAGGTCGATATTGCCAATCATGAACTCTCGTTTATTCTTCATTTGTTTACTCAATAGCTATTTCTACAAGGCGATTTCCTGCAAAATCTCCACCTATTATACCTCCAATTATTCCACCCCAAGCACCTTCTATTGGCTCTGTCCGTTCTCCTATAACCGCCCCTATTTTCGCGTCAAGCACAGCGCCTACCCAACCAATAACTAACTAGCCCGTTGCTATCAATTACGTAACCACCCTTAAAAGCACCTTCGTCTATTAGAG
>ENA-ORSO01001283-ORSO01001283.1-human-gut-metagenome-genome-assembly--contig:-NODE-1283-length-15783-cov-3.873029_pt1 | contig 15783 bp, 10 predicted proteins | sample MGYA00241902_ERZ509168 | MGnify/ENA primary metagenome ERZ509168 (study PRJEB26280, sample SAMEA2338806) | human gut metagenome | biome: human gut; feature: human-associated habitat; material: faeces... | reverse complement strand
ATCATGTCCTGCGTGCGCGCACGGCCCGCAGGACCTTTGCCGCTACCTTCACGCTTTTGCACGCTCAACGTCTTTTCAATGGTCATGTTTAACTCCTTACCTAGTGCCGCATGAAAGTGCGGGAAGTTTTCTTATTATGGAGTCGGGAAAAACCCGGCATTATACAAAGAGAACGCTGACGGAGGAACCCGTGTGGATGTTGTGGATGGTCTTGCCCAGCAGGGCAGCCACAGACACCACCTGCAGCTTGGGACACTGTGCCAGCTTGTCGCCCAGCGGGATGGTATCGGTCACGATGACGCGGTCCAGAGCCTCGGTAGCATTGATACGGTCGATGGCAGGGCCGGACAGCACACCGTGGGAAGCACAGGCGATGATCTTTTTGGCACCGTACTTGAGCAGCACGTCAGCACCGGCGCACAGGGTACCGGCGGTATCGATGATGTCATCAACGATGATGGCGGTCTTGCCTTCCACGTCGCCGATGACGTGCATGGCCTGGGCCTGGTTGGGCTTGTCGCGGCGCTTGTCCACGATGGCCAGAGGAGCGTTCAGGCGCTTGGCGTAGGAACGGGCGCGTTCCACACCGCCGGCGTCAGGAGAGACGATGACGATGTCGCCTTCGATCTGGCGCAGGGGTTCCATCATGACAGGAGCGGCATACAGGTTGTCCACAGGGCAGTTGAAGAAGCCCTGGATCTGACCGGCATGCATGTCGATGGTCACCACACGGCCGGCACCGGCCACGCTGATGAAGTCGGCCACCATCTTGGCGCTGATGGGGGCACGGGGGCTCACCTTGCGGTCCTGGCGGGCGTAGCCGTAGTAGGGGATCACAGCCGTGATGCGGCCGGCGCTGGCGCGCTTGAGGGCGTCGAGCATGAGGCAGAGCTGCATCAGGTTGCGGTTGACCAGCGGGGGACAGGTGGGCTGGACAACGAACACGTCATCACCGCGCACGTTGTCGCCGATTTCAATGCGCAGCTCGCCATCGCTGAAGGTGGTTGCCAGAGTGGGAGTAAGCTGACAGCCGAGGTGGTCGCAAATGGCTTTGGCCAACTCGGGATTGGAAGAACCCGTGACAATCTTGAGATCGCTGAACATGGTCCGTTCACCTTGCCGATAGCGGCAGCAGTTATGGTTTGGGTGTGGCTGGGATGGAAGGGCTCGAACCTTCGAATGACGGAGCCAAAACCCGTTGCCTTACCACTTGGCTACATCCCAGCATTCATGGGCAGCACAAAGACCTTCCCGTACTGTGACTCCAGGCTTTGCGCTGCCGCCTCGGCTGCGTGACGGGCTGAGAACAGACCGAACATGCTTGATCCACTGCCGCTCATGCGTGCACAAGCGGCTCCTGAATGGAGCAGATGTTGGCGGATTGTCTCTAGCTGCGGGTATTCACGCACAACTGCGGGCTCCAGATCGTTACGGATTTGGAGCACGTTTTCTGTGGTGATGCGGAACGTCGTTCCCGTCCCGGCATATTTACCCATCACGAGAAGCGTTTCATTATCCTTGCTCTTCGGATTTGTCAAGCCTTTATCACCAGCTTTTTCCGCTTCTGCCGTCAAATCGTCATAGGCGCGGTAGGCCCAGGGGGTGGAGACCGACAGTGGCGGACAGACCAGCACCAGCCACCAGCCGGGCAGCTCAACCGCCGCAGGCGTCAGCACTTCGCCGATACCGGTCACACGCCGGGGTCGCCCGTGGAGGAAAAAGGGGACGTCCGCTCCGACCTTGATGGCGGCTTTTTCCAGTTCTTCCAGCGTCAGAGGCGTCTCCAGGCAGCTATTGAGCCACAGGAGCAGGGCCGCGGCATCGCTGCTGCCGCCCTTTTTGCGGTCTTTGCCGTTCGCCGCGCCGCCCAAAGCCGCCCAGCAGCCGCTGCGTCGCCGCTTCAGCCGCTCTCATAAGTTTGAAGGCTTAATGTCGTCATCGGGCTTTATGGAGCTCGATCCCGACACGCAGATCCTTTATGCTTACGGGCAGTTTTTTCGGAGCGCCGCCAGTTTTTATCCGACAAAGCCGGGCGCCGCTCCGCTGCATCTGCGTTATTAAGCAATGACCAAAGTTCTTCTCATGATTCTCGACGGCTGGGGCATCGGCGGCGGTGCCGCAGACCCGGCCGACGCCATCAGCGCGGCGCACCCGGCCTTCATTGAAAGCCTTGCCGCCCGGTACCCTCACGCGGAGCTTCGCACCTACGGCGAAAACGTAGGCCTGCCCGAAGGTCAGATGGGCAATTCCGAAGTCGGCCACCTCAACATCGGCGCCGGCCGCGTGGTCTATCAGGACCTGGTGCGCATCAACCGCGCCTGTGCGCAGGATAAGCTCCTCGAGCAGCCCGAATGCCGCGCGATGTTTGAGTACCTCAAAGCTTCCGGCAAAGCGCTTCACCTGATGGGACTCTTTTCCGACGGCGGCGTGCATGCGAGTTTTGACCATCTTCTGGCCTTTATCGACCTTGCCCGCCGCGAAGGCATTGAGCATGTCTACGTTCACGCATTCATGGACGGCCGCGACACCGATCCCAAGAGCGGCCTGGGATTTGTGGAAACGCTCGAGCGCAAGCTTTCCAAGCCCGGTGAAACGGCTCAGCTCGTGAGCCTCATTGGCCGCTACTACGCCATGGACCGCGACAAGCGCTGGCAGCGCATTGAAGAAGCGTGGCAGCAGCTCGTGAACGGCAAAGGCACGCATTCTCGAGACCTTGCCGAATCGGTGCGTGCGTCCTACGCCGCCGGGGTCACCGACGAATTTATCAAGCCCGTCGTGAAAACGGATGAGGCTGACCGTCCCGTCGGCACGCTCCAAGCCGATGATGCGGTGCTCTTTCTCAATTTCCGCAATGACCGCGCACGCGAACTCACCTCAGTGCTCACCCAGGCGCCGCAGGGCAGCATGCACCCGCTGCCGCTCTGGTTTGCGACGATGACGCCCTACGATGCAGCTTTTAAGGGCCTGCATGTGCTCTTTGCCAAGGAAAATGTCGTCAATCCGATCGGCGAATATGTGTCAAGCCTTGGGCTTAAGCAGCTTCGCATCGCTGAAACGGAAAAATACGCCCACGTCACATTCTTCCTGAACGGCGGCCGCGAAGAACCCTTTGCCAACGAAGACCGCATTCTCGTCCCCTCGCCCAAAGTCGCCACCTACGACCTGCAGCCTGAGATGAGCGCTCCGGAAGTCGCTCAGAAGCTTTCTGCGGCCCTTCGGAGCGGACAGTATGACTTTATCTGCCTGAATTTCGCCAACGGCGACATGGTTGGGCATACGGGCATCTGGAGCGCCATTGAAAAGGCCGTGCGAACCGTTGATGACTGCGTGAAGCAGGTAATTGAGGCTGCCCAGACTTCGGGAACCGACGTGGTCATCATTGCCGACCACGGCAATGCTGACCATGCCCGCAATGCCGACGGTTCACCCAATACGGCACATTCACTTAACCCCGTGCCGATCATCGTCGTGAGTCCGCGAGCAAAGGCCGTTCATAACGGCGTTCTCGCTGATGTCGCACCGACCGTGCTGACGCTCATGGGCGTTCCAGTGCCGCCCGAGATGACCGGCAAGCCTTTGGTTGAGCTGAAGGCTTAAACCGCCAGTCTGATCCATCCAGACCCAAACGCCCGGGCAGTCGAAACTCCCGGGCGTTTGTTTTTGCGGTCTGCATTCTCAGCTTAAAGAAGGCGCATCAGCATTGAGCCTGAGGACTGTCCGAGGCATTTGGCGCCGCAGAGGCTCAACGCTCGCGCGGCCATAAGGATTGAAAAGCCTCCTCCGCGAAGCGTCAGCTCGCGCAGGCCGCGCAAACAGCGTCTTCCTCGCAGTCTGTCCCGCCGGAACGCTCAAGAACCTCAGTCATCGCCTCATCAGCCTCGTATCCGGCCGCCATGAAGCGCTCGGCTTCAGCGGTCGGTCCCATGGTGTCCGTCGTGAGAAGACTCCCGCAGATCGCCGAATTGACGCCGATCCGCATGGCTTCCCGCACGGCATGTTCGGAAAGCTGCAGCCGGCCGCCCGCAAAGCGGAGCTCGGCCTGCGGGTTAATGAGTCTGTAGAGGGCAACGGTCGTGAGGAAATGGTCTTCGGACAACTTCGGCGCATGCGCCAAAGGCGTGCCGGGACGAGGATCCAAAACATTAAGCGGAATCGACGGGACTTCAAGTTCGCGAAGCGCAAACGCGAGGTCAATGCGGTCTTCGGCTGTCTCACCCATGCCGAAGAGCCCGCCCGAGCAGACCTCGAGTCCAGCCGCCTTAGCGGCGCGAATGGTATTCACTTTATCTTCCCAGGTGTGTGATGAGCACACCTGCGGGAAAAACCGCTCGGAGGTTTCCAAATTGCAGTGCACCCGCACAAGGCCGGCATCCTTGAGAACAGCAAGATCCTTTTCGTTAAGGAGCCCGAGCGAAGCGCAGAGCTCGAGCTTGGGGTTGGTGCTGCGCAGCTTTCTAAGGTGCTCCGCATACATCCGAGTTTCCCGCGCAGAAGGTTTGCGGCCGCTCGCCACCAGTGAAAAGCGAGTGATGCCGCCCGCCGCAGCGTGCTCGGCTGCCGCATCCACTTCACTGACAGGCAAAATGGGATGAATCGGAATGCTCGAAGAGGGCCAGTGCGCAGACTGTGCGCACCATCTGCAATCGCAGGAGCAGGCTCCTGTTTTGATGCTGACAATGCCGCAGATATTAAAAATGCGCGAGGCAAAGCGTTTCGTCGCTTCGGCCGCAGTATCAAAAAGATCTGCGCGAAGCGCAGAATCAGAAGCAAAAGCAAGTGCTTCATCGCGGGAGATCGTTTCGTCCCGGGCGATGCGGTCAATGATGGATTGAAGAACCGGCATGAGGTCTCGCAGCAGCAGCCGCGAGCGCGAAACACTCGCGGCCGTCAAAAATTAGAGGTCGGAGGTCGAGTTTATGCCCGAAGGGAGGCTCTTCCGGTGCGGCCTCTGCCCAATTTGTATCAGGTCATGAAAATTCGGCTGCGGTCTACCGCCGGCATGTCGGCGGGCAGTCCCGCATAGGGAGAGGCTTCGCGCTCAAAGCCAGCGAAGAGCGCCTGCATGGCGCGCGCATACCATTCGAGAAAAATGCGCACGCGCTTGGTGTGCCAAGCTGACCGCGAAGTCACGATAAAGCACTCAACGGGCGGATGCGACCAGCCCGGGAGAATCGGCACCAAACGCCCCGCCTTCAGATCGTCCGCAATCTGCACGAGCGGGAGATCCGCCGCGCAGCCCATGCCTTTCAATACCGCCGCGCGGATGGCCAGAATGTCGGTGGAGCGTACGGCTGAAGCGTACTGGACAGCCTCCGTTTCACTGCCGCGCTGGAGCACCTTCGTCTCCGGGCGCACCGGTCCGCAGTAGACGTAGCCCGTATGTCGACGCAGATCCGCGGGCCGCACGGGCATGCCGCACCGAGCAATGTAGTCCGGACTGGCCGCAGCAACGTAGACATTGCGCCCGCGGCTCATATAGACCAGATTGGGCAGCGTGGGAATCCCCGTGAGCGTGGCCACTTCGCAGAGCCCCTTTTGCACGTCCGCTTCTTTTAGGCCTGCCAGAATCTCCACCGTTATGCCCGGATGCTCGGCTTGAAAGCGCTGGAGCAGCGTCGTGAGATGTCTCGCCGCAAAACCCGGCGCCGACGAAAGACGGATCTTGCCTTCGAGCGTGCGGTTGTCGTCCTTCAGAGCGTCCATCAGAGAGTCGTGGGCTCTTAGAATCGTCTCCATGCGTTTGTGCGCCATGCGGCCTGCGTCCGTGAGGACCAATGGACGCACGCCGTGGCGGATAAGCTCAACGCCGAGGGTGCGCTCGAGCCCGGAAATGGCGCGGGAAATACTCGAGGGTTCTGTTTCGAGCGCCTTTGCCGCTGCCGTCAGCGTGCCGCTTCTGGCAAAAACAATGAAGGAGCGCCAAGCCTGCAGATCATCTGTTTTTGCCATTAAAGCCTCCCTCATCTGCTGCGCGCAGCATCTTTTCCGCCAAAGGCGCTCCAAGCTTAACCGCTTTGCCGCCGAGGCGCCCTTTCATGATGTTAGTGCCTGAAGCAGTATGACTCCAGCCGCATATTTTGCACTTTACGCAAATTTAAATTGCGCTACGCGCTATTGAATCCATGCATTCATCGCTTCAGACTGCCTGCATATCAAGGGGAAAGCCTTTGGGCCAAACCCTTCTTCCCCTGATTCGAACTACCAAGCCTCAAACCCATTCACCAACAGGCAGCAAAACATGCAGCGCGATGAATTTTTCTGGACCAGCACCATCAACAAGGCGACCATTGTCGTCAATGCGGCTGAGGGCCTCCTTTCTAACGAAGCTGCACGGGAAGCCGCGGGCGGCGTCGCTCGTCTTGAAGCCAAGGCCGAGAAGGACCCGGCGCTGCGCGTGAAAAGCTACATTGCCTATGAGCCGCTTCTCATCGCAGAAACTTCGCCTGCAGTAACCCTCATCCACGCCGGCCGTTCGAGTCAGGACATTCTCTCCACTCAGCGCACAGCCATTCTCCGCGACCGCACCCTTCAGGTAGCCAAAGCCTTTGACGCAGTCATCGGGAAGCTCCTCGATCTCGCAGAGGCCAACCGTCATACGATTGTGCCCAACTACACCAACGGCGTAGCCGCTCAGCCCAACAGCTATGCGCACTATCTCCTCGGCATTACCGCCGCGTTCCTGCGCGACCGCGAACGTCTTAACGAGTGTCTCACCCGCTATAACGCCTGTGCGATGGGCTCCACGGTACTCAACGGCACGGGATGGCCCCTCAACCGCGAGGCGATGGCCGTTCGCCTTGGCTTTCCGGCGCCGCGCCGCAACGCCTTTGATGCCACCTGCATGTCGCCCGCAGATATGCCTTTTGAACTCGCGAGCATCAATGCGTCCGCCGCGCTGCACGTCGGCAGCTTCATTTCAGACGTGATGGTACAGTACGCTCAGCCGCGCCCTTGGATCCTTCTGCAGGAAGGCGGAGAGAACACCTACGTCTCGTCGGCGATGCCGCAAAAGCGCAATCCCGGCCTGATGAACAACTGCCGCGCCGACGCTTCGGACGTGGTGGGTGAAATGGCTGCCGCCGCCGCCCGTATCCACAATCTCGTTCCGGGCATGGTCGACGGCAAAAACGTCGCCAAGAACGGCCGAATGATGGACGCGGCCGTCGGCATGTTCAGCCGCTTCCTCAAAGTGCTCTGTGCACTGCGCATCAATCCCGACCGCGCGCTCGAAGAACTTAACAGCGACTGGACAGCTTCGCAGGAAATCGCTGACCGATTGATGAAGGATCACGGGCTGCCGTTTCGCATCGGCCACCACATGGCGAGCCGCATGGTGTCGTGGGCCCGCGCCAACAACGTGCTTCCGCTCGACTTTCCCTACGCCCAGATGCAGGCGATCTACCGCGAAGAAATCGAAGAGGAATTTCCCGAGGCCGACCCTGTGCTTCCGATGAGCGAAACCGAATTCAGAGATGCACTGGACCCGCGGAAAATCATTGAAAACCGCCGCACTGCCGGGAGCGCCGCACCCGCGGAAGTTGACGCCATGATCCGTGAAGACCGTGCGGCGCTCGCCCAACTCAGCGCCGTCACCGCTGAAGCCGAAAAGCGTACGAACGATGCGCTCGCTCAGCTTGAAGCCGAATTCAAGCACTTCCTCTAACTCTCCATCAAACCATCCTAAGGAAAGACGACTATGTATGCCCTGATGCCTTGGATTGCGGTGATCGTCACCGCACTGGCCGGCTGGGCGCTGATTAAGCGCTACTCCACCCACATGGTTCTGCTCTTCGCCGGTCTCGCGATTTTGCTTTGCGCTGTCGTTCTCGGCGACCCGAACTTCCTTCCCAAAGGCGTGAAGCCCTCGGGCTTTGTGCTCTTTGACATCTTCAATACGTTGAAGTCCATTGCCACCAAACAAAGCGCCGGCATCGGCTTTCTGATTATGACGGCCGGCGGCTTTGCAGCCTATATGGACCGCATCGGCGCTGCCAAAGCCTTGGTTGACATTGCCGTGAAGCCCCTCAGCATGCTGCGGGCGCCCTACCTCGTGCTCGTGGGCGGCTATTTCGTCGGTCAGATTCTGGTCATGGTGATCCCGTCCGCCGCCGGCCTCGCCATGCTGCTCCTTGTCGCACTCTTTCCGATCCTTAAGGCTGTGGGCACTTCTGCTGCCGCCGCTGCCGCGGTCATCGGCACATCGGCCGGCGTGACCTTTGCGCCGACGGCCGGCACGGCCAATCTCGCCGCACAGGTGGGCGGCCTTGATCCGGTCATTTATCTCGTCCAGTATCAGCTGCCCGTGGCCGTCCCGACCTTGATTGTCATTGCCGCCGCCCACTACTTCGTGCAGCGCTTCTATGACAAGAAGAACGATGACGTTTATACCGATATATCCGCAGCCAAAGCCGCGGATCAGCCGGCCGCACCGAAGTGGTACGCCCTCTTCCCCATCCTGCCGATTGCTCTCCTCATCATCTTCTCCAAACTCGTCGTTGCTTCCATCAAGCTTGACACGGTGAGCGCGCTCTTTATGGTCTGGATCGGCGTCGTCATCATTGAAATTATCCGATCCCGAGATGTGAAGAAGGTCTTTAAGGACGGTCTCGCGATGTTCCAGTCGATGGGCAAGATGTTCGCCGGCATCGTCGCACTGATTATCTGTGCGGAATTCTTCGCCACCGGCCTCAAAGTCTCCGGCCTCATCGACATCCTCATCAATTCCGCGCAGGGCGTCGGCGCAGGGATGGGCGCGATGACGGTGATTCTGACGGCGATCGTCTCGATCGTGACCTTCCTCACGGGTTCCGGTGTGGGCGCTTACTCGTCCTTTGCCACACTCGCGCCTGACGTTGCTGCCGGTCTGGGCGGCTCGGTTGCCGAACTCGTCACGCCGATGCAGTTTGCCTCCGGCCTGCTGCGCGCCATGAGCCCGGTTGCCGGCGTGATCATCGCTGTGGCCGGCGCCGCCGGCGTCTCCCCGATGGCGATTGTCCGCCGTACCTGGATTCCAATGATTCTCGGCATCATCACCGCCATCATCGCCAACGAGATCTTCATCGGCTGATGCCTCTGCGGCCAACGGTCTGCTGATTGAAGACTGTCGGCAAAACCCTTCCCCCACAAACGCCTGCTGAAAGACTGCTCCAGCGTCTTTCGGCAGGCGTTTTTCATGGCTGCCCGAAGTGAGACTCAGCCCCAGTATCCGCGTCGGGGGAACCTGTGACGCGACAAGTCGGGAGAGTTTCTGAACCTAGCACGAGACGGCGAAGAGAGCCGAAATCCGCCGCGATCTTCCGTCATGCCTCCCGCTCCGATAAAGAGGAGAAGAGCAGTCAGGCCTTCGTTTCCCTTTGCCGTTCTCCCATTCAAACGAATTAATCAGGGTTAACACTTATATGTAACGACGAATTATTCGTTTTCAAGTTAGCTAAATTATGAGTGAGAGATCCTCGTAATTTGAAAACCCTTCTTTTTATACTGACCGGTCAGTCATTGAATACGATTCAATTTGTCACATCAGCAATGTCAATTTGTCCTGTTCGACAGGATGTGCCGTCCACGAAAGACGCCCTCTAAACCCGCTTCTGAGTGAAGTCTGAGGAATTTGTTCGCAACATGCTCACCATCGGCATCGACCTCGGTTCGACCACGGTCAAATACGCACTTTTGTCGGAATCGGGCGTACTGCTCTCTCACGACTATGTTCGGCATGGCAGTGCGGTCAAACAGACGCTTGAAAAGGTGCTTCGCGCACTCGCGCTCAGAACGCATGACGCGCCCGTCCATGTGCTTTTTTCGGGTTCCGGAGCTTTGGGGCTCGCCGACGCGCTCGGCGCGGGCTTCGTGCAGGAGGTCATTGCCGCTTCGCGCTACCTCAAACACCGAGCGCCCGATTTGGATGCCGCCATTGAATTGGGCGGAGAGGACGCCAAACTTCTCTATTTATCCAACGGCGTTGAACTGCGCATGAACGAAGCCTGTGCAGGCGGCACAGGCGCTTTTATCGATCAAATGGCATCGCTCTTGGATGTTGACGCAGCCGGACTCAACAAGCTCGCGAGTGAAGCCGAGATCTCGCATCCGATGGCATCGCGCTGCGGCGTGTTTGCCAAAACCGATTTGGTGGCGCTCTTAAACGGCGGCGTGCCGAAATCTGAAGTCGCCCGGTCGGTGCTCGACGCAGTCGCTGAACAAACCGTGAGCGGCCTCGCCTGCGGGCGTCCGGTCAGAGGCAAAATTGCTTTTCTCGGCGGACCGCTCACTTTTCTTTCAGAGCTTCGCGCCGCCTTTGAACGGCGTCTCTCGTCGACGGGGACAACCTTTGCTTCCTTTTGCGATGCGCACTGCGCCGTGGCCATCGGCGCTGCCTTGGAAGGCATGGATCCGGCGTCCCGAGCGCATCGCTCCCGCGTCTGGCATTCAATTGACGATTTAGTCCGTGAGATCCTCTCCGCAGCGCCGGAGAACCGCGGCTCGGGGCTGCCGCCGTTATTCAAAAATCCGGCAGAGCGGGAAGCCTTCACTGAGCGCCACCGCCGAGAGTGCGTTGAGCGTTCGCCCATCGAAAATGCAGAGGGCGACCTCTTTCTCGGGGCCGACCTTGGTTTAACCACCGTCAAGGGCGTCGTGCTCGATGCTCAGGGGCGTCTTCTCTACAGCTGGTATGAACAAAATGAAGGGCAGCCGCTCGAACGCCTCTATCGTGCCGTAAAGGGGCTCCTCAGTGTCGTGCCCGCCAAAGCACACATTCGGCAGGCGTGTACCACCGGATACGGCGCAGACCTCGCCCGCGCGGCGCTCGGCGCCGCATTCAGCGAAGTCGAAACGCTCGCGCACGAACGCGCTGCCGCCGCCTTCGAACCCAATGTGAGCTATGTCATCGACATCGGCGGCCAGGACATGAAATGTCTGGAGGTTGAGCACGGCCTCATCCGCAGCGTGAAGCTTAATGAAGCCTGCTCATCGGGCTGCGGCTCTTTTCTGCAGACGTTTGCCAAGCAGCTCTCGCTCACGCTCCCTCAATTCGTTGAGGCTGCGCTCGCTTCGAAGGAACCCTGCGACCTTGGCACCCGCTGCACGGTTTTCATGAATTCCAAGGTGCGCCAAGCCCAGCGCGACGGCGCATCGCTCGAAGACATCGCCGCGGGCTTATGCCGTTCAATCGTCCGTAATGCGCTCTACAAAGTGCTGCGCATTCACGATCCGGCAGAGCTCGGCGAACACGTCGTCGTTCAGGGCGGCACATTTCTCAATGACGCCGTTCTGCGTGCTTTTGAGGAGCAGATCGGCCGCCCCGTTATTCGGCCCGACATCGCCGGACTGATGGGCGCCTACGGCGCAGCGCTGATTGCCATGGAGCGCACGAGCGCGGCAGTGCCGGAAATCGACCTTGAGCCGGCAAAGCTCGATGCGGGCAAAGTCATTCAGCGAGAACTGCTTTGCCGCGGCTGCGGCAATCACTGCCGCCTCACGATGAACCGTTTCCCTTCGGGCGAGAAGTTCTTTTCGGGAAATCGCTGTGACTTCGCGCAGAAAAGCGCGGGTGCGGGCCGACGGAAGAAAGCGTCCTTCATTGACTGGAAGCTCGAACGGCTCTTTGCGGGCGAACCGCTTCCTTTGGAAGCGGCCGCCATGGGCGTTGTCGGAATCCCGCGCGCCCTCAATACCTACGAACACTACCCCTACTGGTTCAAGCTTTTCAGCTGCCTAGGCTTTCGCGTGGAGCTCTCGCGCCCGTCCGACCATGCCCTCGCATCGAGCGCCTCCGAAACCGTGCCGTCGCAGAGCCTGTGCTTCCCGGCAAAACTCGCTCACGGCCATGCCGCTGACCTCGCCCGCAAAGGCATTGCTGACATCTGGATGCCCTGCGTGCCGCTCGAGGGCCCCAGACATTCGGGCGAAAAGCATATCGACGGGCGCTTTGCCTGTCCCGTGGCGGGCGGCTATCCGGAAGCCATGCGCCTCTCGCTCGCCTCCACGCTCCCGAACGCCCGCATCCTCACGCCTTTCGTAGATCTTGAGTTTCCCGAAAGCGTCGTTCGCGCGGTCACATCCGCGTGGCCAGCCCTTTCCCCCAAAAAAGTGCGTCAAGCGGGCGAAGCACTGTGGCGCCGGCATGAAACCTCGGGCGAACCGCTCATCGTGCTCGCCGGGCGGCCCTACCATCTTGACCCGCTCATTAATCACGGGCTCCCGGCCTTGATTGAATCCATGGGCGCTGAAGTCGTCACGGAAGACGCCGTAGCGCACCTCGCAGCGGTTCCAAGCGACATCGAGGTCGTCAATCAATGGACCTTCCACTCGCGCCTCTACCGCGCAGCAGCGCTCGTACGGGAGAGCCGGTCCGCAGAGCTCGTGCAGCTCATGAGTTTTGGCTGCGGCATCGACGCCGTCACCTCCGAGCAGATTGAGCGCCTTCTTGCTCAGCGCGGCAGAATCGCTACCACCCTCAAAATTGATGAGGGCGATACGCTCGGCGCCGCGCGCATTCGACTGAAGTCGCTCCTTGCCGCGCTCGCTGATCGCCGGCGCAGCGACCAGAAAGCGGCGGCCGAGAGCCTCGAAGACATGACAAAGCCTACGGACACTCCGGTGCCGCTCGACAAAATGCTCGCCGACCGCGTGATCTATGCGCCGCAAATGGCACCGATCCACTTCCCCGTCATCTGCGCCGCATTAGGCGCTGTCGGCTGGCGCGTGGAGCTTTTGCCCGAAGTGCGTCCTCAGGCGATCGAAGAAGGCTTAAAGCACGTGAACAACGATGCCTGCTACCCGGCAATCGTCGTGATCGGGCAGCTTCTTGACGCTTTGAAGACGCATGCCGTTGATCCCGACCACAGTGCGCTCCTCCTCGCTCAGACGTGCGGCCCCTGCCGTGCCACAAACTACCCGACGCTGCTGCGATGGGCACTTAAAGACCTTCACATGGAGCGAGTGCCCGTGGTGTGTCTCTCGGGCGGAAGCATTGAAGGCGCGCAGACCCTTAACGTGGGGCTCGGCGGCCTCAAGCGCCTCATGCTCGCAACGCTCTACGGCGACATGCTGCAGCGCCTCTCGCTTCATGTTCGCTCGCACGAGCTTCATCCGGGCGATGCGCAGCGCCTCGTTGACCGCTGGACCGCCAGAGCCGCTCAAGCCGCGGCAGCCGGTGATGCCCGGCGCTTTGCTGATGACGCCCGAGCCATGGTGCGCGACTTCTTTGCTGTGCCGATGGACGGCACAGAGAAGATTCGGGTGGGCATCGTCGGCGAAATTCTGCTTAAGTACCATCCCGCCGCCAATCTCGGCATCGTGCAGGAGATCATTGATGAAGGCGCGGAACCGGTGCTCGGTGACCTCGCCGCATTCTTCCTCTACTGCCTTTATGACCACATCAATCAGGCCAAGGTCTTCGGCGGACCGCGCCTGAAAGCCATGGGAGCCTGGCTGATGATCCGCTGGTTTGAGCATCTCCGCGGCATCATGCGCAAAGCCCTTGACGGAACCCCCGTGGCGGGCGTGTCGACCCTCGCGGAAGACCTCGAGCGCATTGACGGACTTGTGTCCGCCGGTCAGGAAGCCGGCGAAGGGTGGCTCTTGACCGCCGAAATGGTGGAGTTTATTCACTCCGGAACGCCCAGCGTCGTGTGTCTGCAGCCCTTTGGGTGCCTGCCCAACCACGTTACCGGGAAAGGCGTCATCCGACGGCTCCGCGAAGAAAATCCCCTCGCCAATATCTGCGCCATCGACTTTGAAGCCGGCACCTCCAAAACCAATGTCTCCAACCGCCTGAAGCTCTTTCTCGCACAAGCCAGAGAAAACTTCGAGCGAGGAATTGCTGTTGACGAACCGGTGCCGACGGCGCACCGCATCATCCCCATCACGCCGTCAGCCAATATTGCGGTTGATGCCGCCGAGAGCCCGCACAAGGACCGCGGCGGCGGTCAGGCGGCCTGCTGACGCTCCGACCGCATCCGTTTGAAAGCGGTTTAAAAACAAAAAACCGGCATTCTCGAGGAATGCCGGTTTCCTATTTCACTCAGGCTGAAGTCAGTGCTTGCAGCTGCCAGTGAAATTAGAACTTGTGAACGAGGCCGACGCCAAATTCACCATTCTTGGTCTTCGTCTTGTCAACAGCTCCGCTCACAACGCCAGTAACCTTGAGGGTACCTTCGCTGTATGCCGCAAATGTGTAAACCGTTGTGCGCTTGCTGAACGGATAAGAATAAGCCGCTGAAAGACCCCAACGATCGAAGTCTGCCGTCTTCACAGCCTTATCCGTTGTGCCGCGGGTTGAAGTGACATCTGCACTCGTTTCACCGTCGACATAATTAGCCTGAGCATAAACGGTACCGCCCAAAACCGGAGCGGTCGCACCGAGCGTCAACGAGTAGCCTTCAAGACCCTCGCCATCAACAGCGGCAAATCCTGTCTGATTTTCTTTGATGTCGGTAACCTTGTAGCCGCCCATCGCGTTTTCGTTCTTGCCGTACTGGGCCATGCCGTAGACCTTGGCAACGCCGAAGTCATAGGAAGCACCCCATGTCACACCGAGAGAGTCTTCGGAATTCGCTTGAGTACCAGTCGCGTTCAAAACGGTATCCACGACGAGGCCCGTGCTGAAAGCACCGAGTTCATACTTAGCACCAAGACCGGCATAACGGTCGTTGTTGCGCTCGTTGCCGGGGATTTCCTGACCATCGCGCTTGAAGGAGTACTGAGCATAGACCTTGACGCCGGCGAAGGACGGCGTGACATAGGTCACGGTGTTGTCCATACGATCGCGGTCGGAGAGATTAAAGAGACTCTTAGCACCGGCAGTTGCGCCCCAGCCCGTGCCGAAGACGGTGTAGCCATAAACCACATTGTAGGAACCAACGCCGGCAGAGAGCGCGCCGACACGGCCCATAGAGAGCGTGCCGAAATCACCCGTCACGAAGAGATTGGCTTCACGGCCAAAGAGACGGTCGCCCTGCGACATCTTGCCGTCATCAGCAGTGAAGCCGTTTTCCAGAATAAAACCAACCTTAACGCCGTTGCCAAGATCTTCCGTACCCTTCAAGCCGAAACGGGAGCCGGAATTCTGGCCAGCCCGTTCTGTGAAGGTATTCACAGCATCAGCATCACCAACCTTGGAGTACTGATAGTTGAGACCAAGGTCAACGACGCCGTAAAGCGTAACGTCAGCGGCAGCAGCGCTACCAGCAAAAGCGCCCAGGACAGCCAGAGCAGCGAGTGTCTTTTTCATTTTCAGAGCCTTACTCAATATGTTTGAGTTATCCTGCTCTGCGGGGAGGGGCGGAGCAGGCTTGCGTTAGGCAGCCTGAAGTAAAACCGGCGGCCGCTCCGTCCAAAGAATGACCGCCGGTGGCTTCTGACTGCTTAAGGAGCTCAGGCTTGCGCCTGAACTCAAACGGCATTCTTTCATTAACCCCCCCCCTGCCACAGGGTTTTCCATTAAATGACCTTTATTTTTGTTTGAATTTCAAAGCATTACAGACAACACGCTCAGCGTTGCTGATTCAGAAAATGTATCTTTCATACAACGAAATACGTGAATACGACGCGGGAGCAACAACTGGAAACGGCGTCATTCGGAGAGCAGCAAAATCGTTCTCACCCGATCCTGGGAGTGCGGCTGCGTATCCAAATCATTTGTCGCAGACTCCGCTGAGCACCTGTCATCAGTACTTTTTCTAAGCGCCAGACAGCGAAAACCCCCGCAGATCGAAATCTGCGGGGGTTCGTATAGGGAGCCTGGCGATGACCTACTTTCACTGGAAATACAACCAACTATCATCG
>ENA-ORSO01001279-ORSO01001279.1-human-gut-metagenome-genome-assembly--contig:-NODE-1279-length-15850-cov-2.479329_pt1 | contig 15850 bp, 10 predicted proteins | sample MGYA00241902_ERZ509168 | MGnify/ENA primary metagenome ERZ509168 (study PRJEB26280, sample SAMEA2338806) | human gut metagenome | biome: human gut; feature: human-associated habitat; material: faeces... | reverse complement strand
CCGCAATGAACGGAAACTGAAGGATTCCTGAAACATCTTTCATTCTGTAACGTGTTATGTAATAGCTGCTTATCGTGCTGCCTGAAAGATGAAAGGTCTTTTTAAAAAACTCTTGGGGGGATGGCGGATTTTTGCAGAACGTCTGTATTTCCACCTGGTTTTTAAGTCTCATTACATGTCCCTGATGAAAGACCAGATGGCTAAACGGCACATGATTATGTACATATTCAGAAGATAAAACGATGTTTACTTTCAGATTTTCCCTCATCCTGCTTTTCTTGTTTCAAATAGGAAAGGCAGGAGCACAATCTCCTTCCAACCGATTGGATGTGGTACAAATAGAGAAGTACCTCCAAAAATCATATCAGGAGTACATGGAAGCCATAAACACAGATGACAGAGAAACTGAAGAAAAGTTTCTCAAAAACATGCTTACCCCGGAAATGCAGGAAAAACGGGCGCGACTGGCATGCGCTACGGATAGTGACCCCATGATTCGGGCGCAAGACGTTACGGAATATTCCATCCAGTCCGTACGGTGCAAGCACCTGTCCGGCTGTTGGTACGAAGTGTCATACCGCCCGTATCCCAAAGATTCGACAACCTATATCCCATTACGTATCACGGCAGATTCCTTGGGAAAAGTACGTATTTCGTACGTAACGCCTGATTGGGGCAACCGTAATTACGGGGATTATTGGTTTGATATTCCTGAAGAAAAGGTCATGGATGACCAAGACGGGAAGACATTTGTGGAAACCTTTTACAAGTCATACGCCTATACCTACATAAAAATGAGACCAGATTTGGAACAAGGATTAAAACACTTGAGAGAGACTTATTGCACTCCCATTATGCAGGAAAAATACGTCCGGTCAAGGAAAGAGGTAGAACAGGAAGACCCTATGTTCGATCCCGTCATTGGAAATGACGACTTCGATGTCTTTTGGTACAATTCTTTGCAAGTCCATCCCTCTGAAACCAAAGGATGCTTCACGGTAAGCTATGGATGCACGAAGATTCGAGTGGCTCTCCAATGCCAAGACGGAAAATATAAAATAGCCGACGTGGAACTTATCCCTTAACACACCATCAATAACAAAATACGCCATGGAATCGTACAAATCAAACCGACCTGAAAGCAAGTCTTTATTTACAGCCGTCATGACACTATCGGTTGCCTGGTATTTCATCAGTATCATACCTCTTTCCGCACAAGAACGTGTGGATATTGACACCCTATGGTATCGTTACCATAATCCAGAGCAGGATTATTATCCGGACTTGCTTCCCGAAGACTGTTATATGGAATTGTACTTGGAAAACGGCATATTGAAGAAAGGGTACTTTTGGGGAACGACTGACGAGTTTGAACAAGCTCGTGAAGGCTACGAGTGCGGCTATTTCGTCATGCCCATGACGGATATAAAACAAGACAAAGACTCCATTTCATTCCGTTTGGACATTGTCACGACCTCAAGCGGTGAAAAAGTCAACACTTTCGTCAAAGCCCCCATTGACCGCCATATCCGTTCTTGGCAGGAAGCCATGTCTCGCTATCAGACGTGGGAACCCTTTACCGACCGGATGGAGGATGAGATACAAATGAGTATCTCCTTTGCCCGGTGGTTGGAAAACGACACCGTGCGCTACAACATGTCTGTGAGGAAAGACACCGTAAGGGTCAAGAACCTGACTTGCCCTTACATTGATAGGGAGGGCAAGGCTTTCGTCTTGCTCAAAGACAGGACGGGACTGTAAAGAAACGCATTGCAACCATGAGACTGCCATTTTAATCTTATATTTATAGGAAATAGTCATGAAGAAAACTTTTATCGGATACCTATTGGTCCTTATTCCATTATCCTCCTATTCCTGTTTGCAAGCAGAAATAGGAGACAATGTACTTGAAAAGGAATATCAAACCATCCGTATGGAGAACGACAGCCTGAGACCTACCCGGAAATGGACATTCAGGTATGACGATGAAAAATTCCCATGTGACCATGGAGCGTATGATGGTACGATTAAAGGTTTCGATACAGACGGTAAGGGGCGTTTTTACATTTTAGGGGAAGAACCCGTCCGATTAGCTTGTTTCATAGGAGAGAATATGGAATGGAGCCGAGGCCTCGGTTTGTCTATGAGACACTGCCAAAATGCTTTATTCAAGATGGTAAACGATTCCATTTATTTTATAAATGAAGTCAAATACATCTATTCTTTTAATGAGGCTAACTCTATGTATTTCAAAGATGAAGCTAAATCCAATCTTTACATGGATGAAGCCAACTCTATCTTTCGCATCCACAAAAGCGGTAAAGGAGATGTTGAACGTTTCCCCCTATACATAGATGGAGAATATCTTGAGGGAAATTTACGAAACAACGGTTTTTATGTAGTAGCAAGACCCAAAAATGTACCTGATAGCGTTCCGGGCTATGACAGAAGCCACGACGTAGCCTATCTCTTCACATACCCTAATAAATTGCAAAATAAAATCAGCGGAGAAAACGACATCGCTAAGTTGCACCTTAACGGCACGCCGGTATTTATTGATTTGGAAAACAATCCCCCTTATATGGTTTTTTTTGAAAAAAAATAGACACTTTTCTTATATATGGTTCTATCGACTATGACATCGGCTCGATTGCAATAATAGACACAATACACCATACCATAACAAAATATCCCATTTCCGGCTTACCACGATTGGATGCGACAACCGGTTGGTTTCCAGGTGGCGCACTAAGTTCTGATAATACAACGGTTATTGTCAACAAGCATCTGTACACAATAGGATACGACAATATAAAAATGACTTATACCATCGTGGAATATGATTTAAGTCCCATATTGCTTATGACAAAAGCAATAGACTCATAAAACTATGGGACGCGTCATTCTATTTTGGCTCGTAAAAAACTATGGCTGTCTCTTTTGAACATTTCTAAAAATACAATCATTCATGCTCCTACGAAACATATTCATATTCTTCTTTTTATCACATTTTGCACATGCAACCGCCCAACCGGCAGCATTCCGCACTTTCTTGTCAGGGTTTAAGAAGTGCACCCAAATTAATATGACATCATTTGGGGAGAGAATCATATCCGATTCAGTTTTGATAGATAGCGACATGTATGCCCGTTTTCTTCCTCCCATACAAGACGGCTGCCTTTGTGGACAGGACGATGTCTTTTGGCAAAAAGGAAGTTACATGGAGCGTGGAGGGTTTATCACCATCATGCTGAAAAGGCACTGCCAAGACTACAAGGACGGAAACAGCCAATATTTCATAGAGAACGATGTTACCGATTATATGCTCGTCACATATTCACGCGATGGTAAAATCCTGGATTTTAAAACGGTCGGACACGATGGGAGAGCGTACTTCACACGTATAGTCCCCAGTGGACAGGCACCAAACTTCCTTGTGGAGCAAGGCTCTTTGGATGATTGTACTTCAATCCTCCGATACCAAGACTTGACCTACACGGTAAGAACGTACGAATACAACGTAAGCCCGGACGGGAAAATCAAAGAGAGAACAACCGGAACAGCCCAAAAAGAAACCATTAAAAATCTGGAGAACGACCGCACCCCTATCCGGTTTGAAGAATTTATGTCCTATTTTAAGAAATGGGATAATCCTTACGTAAGCGATTCCTTGTTTATACCATCTCTTCCATATGCCGACTTACCTTTTCCGGAATGTTTCTCCCTAATTCCGGACACCCTTGATTGTGGGTGTTGGCCACGTAACCTCCAATGGACACCCTGCCGATACATCGAAAGCAAGGAACGCTATTTCTTTTTCGTCGTCAAAAGTTGCATGACTCCTCATCGCGCTCCATTTCCATATGCGGATTACATGGTGCTGGAGTTCTGTAAAGATGGTACGTTTAGGGAAGCCTCGAATGTCTTTCATATAACGGATGACATGGATATTAAGGATTTATCGTCAGCATTGACTTTGCAGCTAAAAAAATCCCATGATTCACTTGTCATTGAAGAGATTTACAGGAAACTCATCTATAAAAAGGAGGATTTGTTCAAGCCTGAGATACTAAGGACTTTTCCCGATTCAATCACACAACGACATTAAAGCCATGAAACATGCCATTCTAATCTTAGCCCACAAAAACATCGGTCTGCTATGCAGGTTGGCCGGATATTTCGAAAAGGATTGCGACGTATTCATCCATATAGACAAAAAGCAACCCGTCACACGCGAAGAGGAAGAAAAGTTGCGTAGTTACAAACAAGTGAAAGCCGTTTCGCGTGAATATGACGTGAACTGGGGCGGCACAAGTGTATTGGAAAGCGAAATGCACCTGTTGCGTATGGCCGTGCAACGCGGTGATGCCGATTACTTTCATCTTATCAGCGGGCAAGATTACCCGACTCGTCCGTTAGATTATTTTCTGGAGTTCTTTAACCGGAATGCGGGAAAAGAATACATCGGATACCTGCATTTGCCGCATCCTAACTGGGAAGACAATACTTTCCGCCGACTGCAATATTATTATCCATACGACTATGCCGCAGGCAAAAGGAATCCGCGTGGGTGGGTCAGGGAACAGGTAAGGCAACAACAGGCCAAAAGGGCAAAACGCCCCATTCCCGATGAGTTCGACCATCTGTACGGCAGTTCGCAATGGTGGTCCATTACCCGAAAGGCTGCCACCACCTTGTTGGACTATACCGACCGCTTCCCCTCGCTTTATGGCCGGATGTGGATGACTTTCGCACCGGAGGAATGTTATGTGGCCACCGTATTGGTCAATTTAATGGATAAGGAAGACATCGTGCCTTGGAACCACCGTTTTATCCGTTGGAAACATGAAAACGGCAACCGTCCCGCCAATTTGGGATGTGAACATTTCCGTTACCTTTTGGAAAACGAATACCTTTTCGCCCGTAAAATCGAACTGCCATGCAGTACGGTGCTATTGGACAGGATAGACCGGTATCTGCTACAAGACAGGGAGATTGGCCTGACAAAGACCGGAGGTTGGACGTATGACGGTTTCCTGAAATACGGATACGACAAAACATTTTGCGATTTCGTCACGCAAATGTGGTGGGACATAGGGGCACGGACGGGAATAGACATAGGATGCGGTGCCGGTTACTATGTCTCGCAATGGAGGAGCCGCGGACTTGCGTTTGCCGGATATGACGCGAATCCCCGTACGCCGGATTTGTCCGGTATGCTCCTGCCCGAGGGGGATGCTGTTTGCGAAGTGGCAGACCTCACGGAAGAACTGGATATTTCCACTCCCTTTGATATCGTGGTATGCAAGGACGTGCTTCCCTATATCCCTGAAAAATCGGCATCCACGGCCATACGTAACCTCGCACGCCTATCGTCGCATTTCATCCTGTTAAGTTGGAACGTGCCGGACGCCGTGGCCGCTTTCCCCCATAGGGACATGACAGATGAAGATATTATCCTCCACTTTGAAAACGAAGGCTATACCGTAGAAAAGTATATGACGGCCAGGCTTCACGTCGTTTTAAAAAGGAAAGACTGCTGTGTGCTCATCCGACGGAATTTACCACTCATCAACTACTGAAACAACTGCTTTTCATAAGAAAAAGAACTGCCGATATCGTTGCCCAGTGATAACTTCTTCGTAATTTTCTTGCGAATTTGTTGTTTATTTGCAGATAATAATTTAACTTTGCCACAAATAAAAGAGAAAATGAAGAATATTGCAACACGCCACCATCATCATCCTAACGGTTAGAAATCGGTAGGCTGTCCCGCGTGTGCCAATGGAAGGATAGAAATGAAGGCTTGCCGATATGAACGGTGAGCCTTTTTTGATAGTTTAGGAATCTCATTAAAAAAGAAAAGATATGCTTAGAATTGCAGTACAGTCGAAAGGACGTCTTTACGAAGACACCATGGCGCTCCTGGCGGAGGCCGACATCAAAGTGAGTTCATCCAAGCGCACCTTGTTGGTGCAGTCTTCCAATTTCCCCGTCGAGGTGCTTTACCTGCGCGACGACGATATTCCGCAGTCCGTGGCGGGAGGAGTGGCCGACTTGGGTATCGGGGGCGAAAATGAATTTGTGGAAAGAGAGGAGGATGCCGTGGTGGTACGTCGTCTGGGTTTCAGCAAGTGCCGCCTTTCGTTGGCCATACCCAAGGCTGTGGATTATTCCGGCCTTTCTTGGTTCGAAGGCAAGAAGATAGCCACTTCCTATCCCAATATCTTGAGAAAATTCATGAAGGAAAACGGAGTGGAGGCGGACATCCACGTCATTACCGGTTCTGTGGAAATCGCGCCCGGTATCGGGTTGGCTGACGGTATTTTCGATATCGTAAGCTCCGGTTCCACCTTGGTAAGCAATAACTTGCAAGAGGTGGCTGTCGTCATGAAGAGCGAGGCGTTGCTCATCGCCAACCGGAATATGGACGATGCCAAGAAGGCTATTCTGGACGAATTGCTGTTCCGCATCGAGGCGGTAAAGAGTGCGGAAGACAAGAAATACGTACTGATGAACGTGCCGTCGGACAAGGTGAAAGATGTCGTGTCCGTATTGCCCGGAGCCAAGAGTCCCACGGTGATGCCTTTGGCTCAGGAAGGGTGGAGCAGTGTGCACACTGTCATCGACGAGTCCCGCTTTTGGGAGATTATTTCCAAACTGAAAGAGTTGGGAGCACAGGGCATTCTGGTCGTTCCCGTAGAGAAGATGATTCTTTGAGCCGGACAGGCCGGTATTTTCATATCAAAAAGAGGAGGACAGCAAATGAATGTGATAAAATATCCGCAAAAAGAAGAATGGGACGAACTGTTGAAACGTCCCGTCATGAACGTGGACACGTTGCGTGAAACCGTATGCAGGGTGTTGGACGACGTGAAGACGGGGGGCGACCGCACCGTCATGGCCTACGAAAAACAGTTCGACCATGTGGAACTGGAGCGTCTGGCCGTCACGGAAGAAGAAATGGACGAGGCTGAACGTCTAGTGTCGCCCGAACTGAAGGATGCTTTACGCTTGGCGCACGACAATATAGGGAAGTTTCACGCTTCCCAACGCTTTGAAACGACGAAGGTGGAAGTCCGTCCCGGGGTGACTTGTTGGCAGAAAGCCGTTCCCATAGAACGGGTGGGGCTTTACATTCCCGGAGGGACGGCACCGCTTTTCTCCACGGTGCTGATGCTGGCCACACCGGCCAAGATTGCCGGATGCCGTGAAATCGTGCTCTGCACGCCGCCGGGACGTGACGGCAAGGTGCATCCCGCCATCCTTTGCGCAGCCCGTGTGGCCGGAGTGAGCCGCATTTTCAAGGCGGGCGGCGTGCAGGCCATCGGTGCCATGGCCTACGGTACGGACAGAGTGCCCAAGGTGTACAAGATATTCGGCCCCGGCAACCAGTACGTCATGGCTGCCAAGCAGCAAGTGTCGCTTCATGATGTGGCCATCGACATGCCTGCCGGACCTTCGGAAGTGGCGGTATTGGCCGATGCCGGTTCCAATCCGGTGTTCGTGGCGGCCGACTTGCTTTCGCAGGCCGAGCATGGCGTGGACAGCCAGGTCTTGTTGGTGACGACCGACGAAGCTTTGGTCGGCAAGGTACAGGACGAAGTGGAACGCCAGTTGGCTGCCCTTCCGCGCAAGGAAATCGCGGAGCAGGCATTGGCCCACAGCAAACTCGTCGTGGTGCGTGATATGGACGAGGCGTTGGAACTGACCAACCGCTACGCGCCCGAACATCTGATTATCGAAACGGCCGATTACATGCAGGCCGCCGAACGGGTGGTCAATGCAGGCAGCGTGTTCCTCGGTTCTTATACGCCGGAGAGTGCGGGGGATTATGCTTCGGGTACGAACCATACGTTGCCCACCAACGGTTATGCCACGGCTTATAGCGGTGTCAACTTGGATAGTTACCACCGTAAGATTACGTTTCAGGAACTTACGCCGCAGGGGGTCCGTGCCATCGGTCCGGCCGTGGAACTCATGGCGGCGGGCGAGCATCTCGATGCACACCGCAACGCCATGACCGTAAGATTGGAATCCATTAAAACCGAAATGAAATGAGCATGAAACCTTTGCAAAAACTGGTGCGCCCGAACATCTGGGCGCTGAAGCCGTACAGTTCGGCCCGTGACGAATACAAGGGTGCGGCGGCTTCCGTCTTTCTCGATGCGAACGAGAATCCTTATAATGCCCCGTACAACCGCTATCCCGACCCTTTGCAACTGGAGGTGAAAGAGTTGCTGGCTCCCGTCAAAGGCGTGAAGCCCGGACAAATCTTCCTCGGCAACGGCAGTGACGAAGCCATCGACTTGGCATTCCGGATTTTCTGCGAACCGAAGACGGACAACGTGGTGGCGATAGCTCCTACTTACGGTATGTATAAAGTGTGTGCGGACATCAACGACGTGGCCTATCGCCCCGTATTGTTGGACGACGGTTTCCGGTTGGATGCTGGCAAATTGTTGGCTGCTGCGGACGAACACACGAAACTGATATTCCTTTGTTCGCCGAACAACCCTTCGGGAAACGACTTGGAACGGGAGGAAATCGTCAAGGTGCTTGAGCGTTTTCCGGGGATGGTGGTCATCGACGAAGCCTACGCCGACTTTTCCGAACAGAAACCGTTCCGCGAAGAACTGGAGACATATCCGAACCTCATCGTGCTCAACACGTTTTCCAAGGCATGGGGGAGCGCGGCCATCCGCTTGGGCATGGCCTTTGCTTCCGAAGAGGTCATCTCTTTGTTTAATAAGGTGAAGTACCCTTACAACGTGAACCAACTGACCCAGCGTCAAGCCGTGGAGATATTGAAGAAGCGTTTCGATGTGGACAAGTGGGTGAAGACGTTGCTGCGCGAACGCGGGCAGGTCATGGCAGCCTTTGCCGAACTGGATATCTGCGAGAAGATTTATCCGACGAATGCCAATTTCTTTCTGGCGAAAGTCAAAGGAGCCGATGCGATATACGCCTATTTGGTGAAGAACGGCATTATCGTGCGCAACCGTTCGAGAGTGGAACTTTGCGGCGATTGCCTGCGCGTGACCATCGGTACGCCGCAGGAGGACAACAGCCTGTTGGGCGCCTTGCGTTCTTACAAACCGGAGACGATAAAATGAACATCATGAAAAAAGCCTTGTTTATAGACCGCGACGGCACTTTGATAAAAGAGCCGGCGGACGAGCAGATAGACGCGTTCGAGAAACTGGCGTTCGTGCCAGGCGTGATGCGCAATCTGGCATTTATCCGCCAGAAACTGGATTACGAGTTTGTCATGGTGTCCAACCAAGACGGGTTGGGCACGGATGCCTTCCTCGAAGATACCTTTTGGCCGGTGCACAATCTGATGATGCGTACCTTGGAGGGAGAGGGCGTGACGTTCGATGACGTGTTGATAGACCGCAGTTTCCCAGAAGAAAATTTGCCCACGCGCAAGCCGGGTACGGCCATGTTAGGACGTTACACTTCGGGCGGTTACGACATGGAGGCCTGTTGGGTCATCGGCGACCGCGAGACGGACGCGCAGTTGGCCCTGAACCTCGGTTGCCGCGCCTTGATCCTGAAGGAGAAGGACGAGGATTCTTTTTCGGACGAGCGCATCCGCTACGTGGACAGTTGGGACCGCATTGCCGAAATCCTTTTTGCCGGAGAACGTAAAGCCCGTGTGCGCCGCACGACCAAGGAGACCGACATCGAGGTACGCTTGGATTTGGACGGCAGCGGCCGGTGTGATATCCGTACGGGATTGGGATTCTTCGACCACATGCTGGAGCAAATCGGCAAGCATGGCGGAATGGATCTGTATATCCGCACGGAAGGGGACTTGCAGGTGGACGAACACCACACGATAGAGGATACGGCCCTGGCTTTGGGTGAGTGCCTGTTGCGTGCTTTGGGCGACAAGCGCGGCATCGAGCGTTACGGTTATTGTCTGCCCATGGACGACTGCCTGTGCAGCGTGGCCCTCGATTTCGGCGGACGGCCTTGGTTGGTGTGGGATGCCGAATTCCGTCGCGAGAAAGTGGGCGAGATGCCCACCGAGATGTTCCTCCATTTTTTCAAGAGCCTGAGCGACGCGGCGCGGATGAACTTGAACATCAAGGCCGAAGGCGTGAACGAGCACCATAAGATAGAGGGAATTTTCAAGGCTCTGGCCCGGAGCCTCAAGATGGCGGTACGGCGCGACATCTATCATTACGAGCTGCCTTCGAGCAAGGGAGTCCTTTGACGTGAAGTTAGTATCCTTTACAGAAAGGACGGGGTTGCGGAAGGTGTGACGCTGTCCTGCTGAGAACGGAAAATCATTTGGCGCAGAACGGAAAATCAATCGGCTGAGATTGATTTTCCGTTCTGCGGTTGTTTTTGTGAGTTTGTATAGTGTTGGTTATGAATGTGTTATTGGTTTATGGTTTTTTCTTGGAGAGGAAGCAGGTGCTATTGGTTTTTGTTGACAAAATCAAAAAGTTCAGATAAAAAGTCCCCAAACGTAGTGGTTTGTTGAGTTATTTATGTATTTTTGTATCATCTTGTGAATTAATCTAATAAAATAAACCCCATGAAAAAGAAACAGATTTTGTTTTTTGCTTGCTGCTTGGCTTTAGGAAGCAGCACAATGGATTTGTGTGCCCAACGGACGATGGACAAACTGGGACGCGGCCTTGTGGCCACTGTCACCCAAAGCGGAAGTGGAAACTTCGTGAGTTGGCGTGTGTTGGGCGAGGAGTACTACGATGTGGCTTACAACCTTTATGCCAACGGTGAGTTGGTGGCCAAAGGGCTGTCTGCGAGTAACTATGTCCATACGGGAGGAACGGCCGAAACCCGATATACGGTGGCTCCCGTGGTGAAAGGCAAGGAGGGGGAACAGTGTGACCCCGTCAAACGTTTCAAGGAATTCAGTTTCTATTCCCTTACAGGACAGAATACAGGCTTCCTTAGAGTGCCGGGCGCGGAAATGAAAGGACGTAACGGCGAGGACCTGACGGAAAACTATATGTTCAACGATGCCGTGTTGGCCGATGTCGATGGCGACGGGATGCCGGAGATTATCGCCAAGCGTCTTTATACGGGTACGCCCGGAGTGGCGGACGTGGCCAACACTTCGGCTTACAACCGCATCGAGGTGTACAACATCAAGGGAGAACGGCTGTGGTACATCGACATCGGCCCGAACATGCAGTCGGGACCCGATGAACAGTTCGATGCCGTAGCTTTCGACTGGGATGGTGACGGCAAGGCAGAGGTGTTGATGCGTGGGGCTGACAACATGATTGTCCATCATCCGGACGGTACGGTCACGGAGGTGGGCAATATGTCCCATGATATCCGTAGGATTAACAATACCCAATATTCCATGCCCGACAATGAATATTTGCTCTACATGGAGGGAGCCACGGGCAAGTTGTACGAAATCGGTGAAAACGGCGAGAAATGGATGCCTTACCCTTGCAAACGGCTGGAACCGGGCGAGACGGACTGGACGGCAGCCTGGGGCGACGGCACGGGGCATCGTGCCACCAAGCACTATTTCGGTGCGCCTTATCTGGACGGCCGGCATCCTTCCATTTTCGTCGGACGCGGTTGCTACACGCGTCACAAGTTTTATACTTTCGACGTAGACCCTGCTACGCATAAGCTGACGGAACGTTGGAATTGGGTATGTAGTGTGGGAGGTCCGTGGTTCGGACAAGGTTACCACAACTTCGGCGTGGCCGATGTGGACATGGACGGACGGGATGAAATCGTGTTCGGTTCAATGATAATCGATGATAATGGAAAGGGATTGAGTACTACCGGCCTCGGGCATGGCGACGCCCAACATTGTACCGATTTGGATCCTTACCGCTTCGGACAGGAGATGTTTGCCTGCAACGAAAGTTCCCCGGCCATGAACTACCGGAATGCCACCACGTCGGAACTGTATTACCGTTTGCAAAGTACCAGTGACGACGGGCGTGCGTTGGCCGGCAAGTTCTATAAGGATTATCCGGGTTGCCAAGGGGCAAGCAGCCAGTCGGGCGTCATCAGCCTCACGGCAGACAAGCCGTTGCCCGATGTCGCGGGATGGGACTTGAATTTCCGTATCTATTGGGACGGCGACCTTTGCGAGGAGGTGCTCAACAGTCCCGGAACGGCGCGCCAGCCCAAAATCGACAAACCCGGAGTGGGGCGTATCTTCTTGGGGAACGGTACCATGAACAATGGGACTAAAAACAACCCATGCGTCACGGGTGACCTCTTCGGTGACTGGCGAGAGGAACTGCTCGTACGCGACGGGAAAGACTTGCTGATTTATACGACCAACTACCCGACGGATTTCCGTATCCCCACTCTCTGGCACGATCATCAATACCGGCAGGGCATGGTGTGGGAAACCATCGGTTACAACCAGCCTCCCCACTTGAGTTATTTCTTGGGCGAACTGGAGGGCATCACCGTGGCTCCGCCGCCGCTCACCACGGAAGGGCGTACGCAGATTGCGAATGGGGGCAATATTACTACGGCACACAACGGTAGTCAGGTGCTTGTGTTCGACAATGCGGACACGCAAGTGGCAGTGGAGTCCGGTGCCGAACCATGGGTGGCTGTGTTCAACGTGCCTTCGTGGGTGAAAGGAACGGCACCGAGCGATTGTACCACGAAAGACGTGCCTATCGATTATGACTATTATACTTGTACGGTGACGGGTAGCGGGTTCAGTGGGGCCACACGCTTGGTCAAGCAGGGCGAAGGTACATTGGTGCTGCCGGACGTGGAGATGACCCATCGCGGCAATACGGATGTGTGGAACGGGACGCTCGTTTTCAACGGGACGATGAAACAGTCCTCCCTTTGGCTTAACCGTCATACGTCGCTCCGTTCTGCCGGTACTTTCCGTAGCGTCAAGGCGGACTATAATGCCACGGTCTATCCGGGCGGTGACGGACAGATCGGCACCCTTACGGCAGACTCCGCGACGCTGGGTTTCGGTTCGCGCGTGGTCTTTGATTTGAAGAATGACTTTACTTCCGACCGTCTCGATGCTAAGGTGCTTACCATCGAAACGAAGTCGTGGAAATACGGGCCGAAGTATTTGGCGCCGGTATTTGAGTTCCGGGGCGAGGATGTGCAGCCCGGACGTTATCCGATAGGCACGGCGGCTATGGTCAAGGGTGAACTTTCCAGTATCCTCATCGAGGGTATCAGTTCGCAAATGAGTGCCCGGTTGGTGTTGGAAGACGGTACGCTGTATCTTGCCCTAAGTGACGTGCGTGCTGCATCCGATGTGGTTTGGAACGGTTTGAACAGTAATATTTGGGACTTTGGCCAAAGCGAGAATTTCACCTTGGCAGAAGAGGCCAGACCCGTATTTTTCGTGACGGGCGACAGGGTTTTGTTCGACGATACGGCCGAACGCAGGAGCGTGAGCCTTTCCGGCAGTATAGAGGCTGAAAGTGTCACTGTGGACAATACTTTGAATTATGCTTTCAGCGGGACGGGTGCCCTTGCGGGCCATACGGCATTGGTGAAACGCGGCAGCGGTATGCTGACCATCAGTAACGACAATACGTATACGGGCGGTACGCGTATCAGTGGCGGTACGGTATCGGTGAATATGTTGAGCAACTCCACACGGGCTTACGGAGGTCTGGGCGGAGTGGTGGAATCGGCCGACCTCTTTGTCATAGAGAACGGTGCCACGTTGCGGACTACGGAGACTGTTACCCAAGGCTCTCCCATGAAGATGGAAGGCGAAGATGGCGGCTGCGTTGAGAATCTCAAGGATTTCATCATCGAAACCCCGGTGGAGGGTACGCTGCTCACCAAGAAAGGAGAAGGATGGATGAAACTGAACACGGCCTGTCCTTCGTTGGAACGCCTTGCCCTCAATGGAGGTACCGTGCAGTGTGTGGCTTGCGACAAACCTGCACAGACGGTAGAATTCATGTCCGGTACGCTGTATGAAAATACAGGTTCAAGTTATGCCATTCATGTGCCGGAAGGCGGTAGCGGTACGTGGTCGTTGGCCAACCGTTCGACTTATACCAATAAGATAACGGGCGAAGGTACGCTTACGATATACTGTGCAGTGGAACACGGTAATGGTTGGTTTGCCACCCGCACGCCGGTGGCTGTCAATTTGGCCCAGTTTACAGGGACAATCAATGCCACGGCAGACATGGCTGACACTTATCCGCGTTTTACGCTCAATACGTCCTCGGGTATGCCGGACGGAACGCTTAATATCACCGAAGGAGTAACTGTGCAAAACACCGGGCGGACTTTCCGTATTGGGAAACTGGCCGGAAAAGGTGCGTTGGGCGGTTATGCTTCTTTTGCCAATGACGGGGCTACGGGTGTCAACACGTGGCAGGTGGGATGTGACGATGATTTCACTTGGGCCGGAACCGTAACAGCCAATTCTAAATTTGAGAAAGTGGGCAGCGGCAAGATGACGGTCAGTGGAGTATGGGACAATACGGGCGAAGTGGCCGTGAAGGAAGGTACGCTTTGCCTGAATGACCGCTCGGCAGAAAATGCTATGCTGGGAAGCGGAGAACTCTCGGTTGAGGACGGTGCGGTGTTGTGCGGCTTGGGTAAATTGGGTAATGCTTCGGTCACGGTGGAACGTGGTGGACGCTTGTATTCCGGAACGCGTGAGGGGGCTTCTTCCGGATCGTTGGATTTCTCTGGCAAGAGGCTTACGGTCAGTGCCGGTGGGGAGGTAATGTTCAATGTGGCCTCCAAAGTACGCTGTACGACCTTGGAAGGAATAAGTTCGTTCTCCCTGCGCGGTACGCTGAAAGTGTCGGTACGTGAAGGGCTCGAACTGGAAGCCGGTGATGAGTTCCAACTGTGGGTCGCAAACCGGACGGCACTTTCATCTGCCTGCACGTTGGATTTGGATAGCCCCGGAGAGGGTTTGGAATGGGACACTTCTGCATTGGAGAACGGAATCTTGAAGGTGAAAACTGCGACGGGTATTACGGGGGTGGTTTCTGGTGAACCGGTAGATTGCGTGGTTTATACGTTGGATGGAGCACGTGCGGGGAGTTTTACCTGCATGCCGTCGGAGGTCGGGGAGTATATGGAAAGGAATGGATTCAGGTCTGGTATGTACATGGTTAAGATGACCCAAGGTCAGCGGACGGAGAGCCGTAAGGTGACTGTCGACTGACAGGCCATGCCGCACGGCTTTCAGCTGTGCGGCATAGCATTCTTTAACATAGAATTAAGGGAAATATGCTGTAATGATTACAAATATGAACGTTTTTATCCGTATCTTTGAATCGTTAGAAACATTATAGGTTTAAATTCAAAATTTAAAAAAGTTATGGGAAAGAGTATTAAGGGTACACGTACGGAAAAGAACCTGATGGTTTCTTTTGCCGGAGAGTCTCAGGCCAGAATGAGATACACTTACTTTGCCAGTGCGGCAAAGAAAGAGGGTTATGAACAGATTGCAGCTATATTTACGGAAACGGCCGATCAGGAAAAAGAGCATGCAAAACGTATGTTCAAGTGGTTGGAAGGCGGCATGGTAGAGATTACGGCCAGTTATCCGGCCGGTGTCATTGGAACCACCATGGAGAACCTGAAGGCTGCGGCTGCCGGAGAACACGAAGAGTGGTCATTGGATTATCCTAAGTTTGCTGATATTGCAGACGAAGAAGGTTTCCCCGAAATCGCTCTTATGTACCGTAACATCGCCATTGCCGAAAAGGGACACGAAGAACGTTATCGCGCTTTTATCCAGAATATAGAGACTGCCAGCGTATTTGCCAAGGAAGGCGAAGTGGTATGGCAGTGCCGCAACTGTGGTTTCATCTACACCGGTAAGGAAGCTCCTCAGGTATGCCCGGCTTGCTTGCAT
>ENA-ORSO01001269-ORSO01001269.1-human-gut-metagenome-genome-assembly--contig:-NODE-1269-length-16013-cov-2.889836_pt1 | contig 16013 bp, 8 predicted proteins | sample MGYA00241902_ERZ509168 | MGnify/ENA primary metagenome ERZ509168 (study PRJEB26280, sample SAMEA2338806) | human gut metagenome | biome: human gut; feature: human-associated habitat; material: faeces... | reverse complement strand
GAAACCAAATGCCGGCGTATCTTCCGTCAAATAAAAAATCGCTTCTGTGCTGGGTGATGATTTTGTGGTGCAGGATCGTTATGAACAGCAAGCGGATGTGTTCCGTATCATGGAGATCGAAAAATTAATCTCCTACCTTTTCCTTACATTTATTCTGATGATCGCTTGCTTTAACGTAATCGGTTCACTTTCTATGTTGATCCTCGATAAAAAAGAAGATGTAGTGACTTTACGTAATTTGGGAGCGGACGATCGGCTAATTTCCCGAATATTTCTTTTTGAGGGGCGGTTGATCTCTCTTTTCGGTGCTGTATCCGGAATTGTATTGGGCTTGGCTCTTTGCCTGATACAGGAGAAATTCGGCCTTATCTCTTTAGGTGGGGGAGGCGGTACGTTCTTGGTGGATGCTTATCCGGTCAGTGTCCATTTCTGGGATGTGGTATTGATATTTGTAACGGTACTTACAGTCGGCTTCCTTTCGGTATGGTATCCGGTACGTTATTTGAGTAAACGATTACTTTCACATTGAAAAATATAATCAGTTTTGTCTAATTATATTGTCTGATTGAATACCTGTTTTAATTAAGATAGCGATAGCTTTGGGGTTGAAAATAGGATACAAAGATAGTAGTTTGCAAATATTTGTATATCAGTGTGTTATATGATGACTTTTTCCCTCTACGAGAAACAGATCGAAACTCGTAGAGAAACAGAGTGAAACTCTACGGGAAATGAGGCGAAACTCTACGATGAACTGTTCGGATGTTTATAAGATGTGACAATCAGGCAGATGAGAGAGACGTTCCTTCTCTGTTTTTTTGTACAATTATTTTCTTAGACTGATTTTCCTGTTTCTTTTGTTTACTCTCTTTATATAAACAGAACTGCCTGTCAATATTGACCGATAATAACCGGTAAATATTGACAGGCAGTTTTGTCCGGAGTTATAAAGACATTGCTTTATAGGCTATTTTATTGAACTGCTACTTTATAGCTCTTAACCTTGTTGTCTGCTGTACGGACAGATACGATATAGATACCGGATAAATGTACAGGGACTTCAATACTTTGTCCGGTCTCGCCGTTGGTGATCACCTGTCCGGTAGCAGTACTTACCGAATATGTACAGTCTTCGGTCGGTATAATTGTAATGTTTGTACCGGTGGCATAAACTTTGGCTATATCTGTATGGTTTTCTTTCACACTCGTACCTCGTGTTATAACGCAGGAAGTCGTTTTGTAAGGTTCTCCATAATTTTCATAATCGGGATATGCTCTGGAAGAAATCACACAGTAAACAGCGTTGTCCGGTATAGTTATAAATTGGAATTTACACCCTTCTGTTATCGTATAATCCGTTCCGGATTCGAGTTGCTCGTTACTGCCTTGCAGATACCATTCGAAAGTAGGATAAACCCCATTGGCGAAATAAGAGCTTTGTAACCCTTTCTTTTTCACATACCAATCAGAAAAATCGATCGTTTCGTCGGTTGTATAGCTGCTCTCCAGTTCATATTTCATTACTTTTTCTTTCTGGTAGATATAGCTCATTTTGATTTTTTCGCCTTCTGGGAAGGTCGGCATGGTCAGATAATTGTAAGAGCAATCGATTTCCAGAACTTGGTTCGGGTTTTCCGGAACGGTTATTTCAGTCAGTTCGTTGTACGAACAGTCCAGATAAGTCAGGTTGACGCATGAACTTACATCCAATGTCTTTAGCCCGTTTTCTTTACATGTCAGAGAGGTTAGTGTAGACGGGTCTGACGGCAGAACCACCTCTTTGATTCCACTACAATTCAAAACCTGCAGAGCGGTGTATTCTCTTAAGTTTATGTCGGTCAATCCGGTATACTCACAGCTCAATTCCGTTAGAGCGGTTTTTGCAGTCGGGAGAATCAGGCTTGTAAGCTTGGCATTGGCTTTACAGATCAGTTTGCTTAACTTACCGCATGCATTGATGTCCAATGTTTCTAATGAAGAATTATTGGTGATTTCCAATGAGTTTAGATTACCGTATTTGTTCAGGTCTATCGTTTTCAGGGATAATCTTTTTAGAGTAACGTTTTCCAATGTTTCCGTTTCATCCGGTAGGATAATAGTACCTGTTCCGTATGGGGCGTAATTCAAGCTTCTTAGTCCGGTCCACTCATGTATATCGAGATTTTTGATACTGCTGTTGTCAATCGTCAGATTTTCGATGGTCGTGACATCTTCGGGATATGTGAATGTAGTAATCTTGGAACTTTCTTTCACGATGAGCGTTTTTAAGGCTGTACATTTGCTTAGATTAACCTCTGTGAGATAGTCACAGTAAGCCAAAGACAGTTCTTTGATAGCAGAGGCTTCCCCGTAAATCTTGATAATTTTTGTTCCGGTGGGAGTACCTTGTATCGAAGTTCTGGTTGTATTTATGGTCTTGTCGACCAAAGTGCCGTCTCCCCAATCTATTTGAATGGAGGTATTATCTTCGGCAGCTCCGATAGAAAAACCGATCAGGTTTTCCTTGGAGGTTGTCAGTGTAATAGCCGGATCGGGTGCTTTCTCTATGATAATATCGGTGGTACGATAAGGAGAGCCGTAGTCCTGATAAGCTGGATAGCCCTTGGAAGCAATCACGCAATAAATATCGTTTTCGGGAACTACTTTAAATTTGAATTTGGCCGGTTCTACTACTGAATAATCCGTCCCTTCTACGAGCGGCTCATTGTTTCCATTCATGTACCAAGTGAAGGTAGGATAGACTCCTTCCGGAAAGTAGGAACCTTTGATTCCTTTTTTCAAGACATAGAGTTCAGACAGATCGATGATATCGTTTGTGCTATATTTCTCACTTAACGTATATCGGGATACTTTTTCCCGTTGGTCCATATAAGATAATTCTATGTTTTCTCCTTCGGGGAAATTGGGCATAAACAGGTAGTTATAGGAGCAATCTATGCTTATGGTCTGACCCGGATTTTCAGGAACCCGTATTTCGGTTAATTGGTTGTATGAGCAATCCAGATTGGTCAGGTTGGTACATGTGCTTACATCCAGTGTTGTTAATCCGTTCTCTTTGCAAGTCAAGGAAATTAAAGTCGACGGATTTTCCGGTAAAACGGTTTCTGCGATTCCGCTACAGTTCAAAATCTGAAGATGAGTGTATTCTTTTAAATTAATGGCTGTCAATGCAGTATACTCGCAATCCAATTCTGTCAAAACATTTCTGACAGTGGGCAGGGTAAGGGCTTTAAGTTTGGTATTTCTTTTACAAATCAGTTTTGCCAATTTGCCGCATGCATTTACATCCAGTGCTTCCAGTGCGGATAGAGAGGTTACTTCGAGTGTAGTTAGGTTGACGTATTTATTCAGGTCTATGGTTTTCAGAGATAGTTTGCTTAAGACAAGGCTTTCCAGCTTTTCCGCTTCATCCGGTAATACAATGGCGCTGGTGCCATAAGGCATATATTTTAAATTCTTTAGTCCCGTCCAATCATGTACATCTATGTTTTTTATACTGCTGTTATCGATGGTCAGGTTTTCAATGGTGGTTACATCTTCAGGATATGTAAACGCGGTAATTCTGTAGCTGTCTTTGACGGACAGGGTTTGCAACGCTGTACACTTGCTTAGATCGACCTCTGTGAGATAGTCGCAATAAGCTAAAGATAATTCTTTGATTTTAGCGGCATCTGCGTAAATCCTGATGATTTTTGTTCCGGCAGGTGTACCTTGAACGGATGTTTTAGTCGTATTTATGGTTTTATCAACCAAAGTTCCGTTCCCCCAGTCTATTTGGATAGAGGTGTTGTCTTCGGTAGCTCTGATGGAGAGTCCGATGGGGCTTTCTTTGGTGGTAGTCAAGGTGATAACCGGATCGATCGCTTTTTCTATTACAATATCAGTGGTACGGTATGGCGAACTGTAGTCTTGATAGGCTGGATATGCTTTAGAAGCAATCACACAATAGATTTCGTTTTCGGGAACTGTGCTGAATTTGAATTTGCCCGGTTCTATTGTCAGGTAATCCGTTCCTTCTACCAACGGTTCACTGCTTCCGCTCATGTACCAGGTGAGAGTGGGGTAAACCCCTTCTGAAAAATAAGAACCTTTGATTCCTTTCTTCAAGGCATAGAGTTCTGACAGGTCGATGATGTCGTTCGTACTATATTTTTCATTTAAAGTATACCGTGATACTTTTTCCCGTTGGTCCATGTAGTATAAGGTGATTTTTTCACCTTCCGGAAAATTCGGCATGATCATGTAATTGTAGGAACAATCTACGGATAAATTATTGACAGGGTTTTCAGGGATCTGTACGGAAGTCAAATAGTTGTATTGGCAGTCCAGGTTAGTCAGTTTGGTGTATTTGCTGACGTCCAGAGCGGTCAATCCACATTGCATCAAAGTTAAATCGTCCAATGCATCACTGTTTTCCGGGAGTATCAGTGTTTCCAATGTTGCATTCGAATTGGAAAGATACAACGTTTTGAGTTTCGAACATTGGCTGGCATCAAAAGAGCTCAAGTTGATATAATGGCAATTTACTTTCGTCAATTGGTTTTCTGCAGAAGCAGGCAATGTAATTTCGGTTATATTCGGACTGCTTGAGCATGATAATTCCGTCAAGGCCGTGCATTTGCTGAAATCCAGTGTCTTGAGAATCTGATTAGAGGATACTTCAAACTTTTTTATCAGAAGGGCATCTCCGTATACCGCTATTGAGTTTGATGTGGCAGAACCACTGATAGCTGTTCCGGTGGTCTTGACCGTTTGTTCTACCGGTCCTTCTCCAAAATCTATTTGAAAGGTCGTTTCTTCAGTGGCATACAGTTTGAAGCTTATCTTGCCGGGTGTACAAGTCATACCGATGATCGGTTCGTTCTCACTCTTCTCAGCCCATGCCCCGATGACTATCAGTGACATAAGACAGGTGATTAGTAGTCGTTTTTTCATACTCTTTTGATATGTATTAGTGGTGAATAAAAATTGTCCGGTACGTTAAACGCGGGGTTTAACGCCCGGACAACTGTTTAGAATAAAGTAAAGAGAGAGTATCGTTTTTATTTTTTGATAATTTTCATAGAGGAATTCGTAGAATTACCTTCAACTTTTACCAGATAAATGCCTGCGGTCCAATCGGAAGCTGTAACATCAATGTTGGTTTCGTGGGTTGTTTTCTCAAAAACGACCTGTCCGTTTGCATTAAATACCCGGACGAGTTTGGAGGCATTATCTTTGGTTGTAATAGTAAAGCCGGACTCGAATATCGCAGGGTAGACATTGACTTTATTATCTTTCACTTCGTTGACAGAAGTTCCTGTGGTTTTGTGGAAAGTAATTTCCGGTGACAGGTAGAAAGAGAATCCTGTTTTGTCGAGTTCATTGAAAGGCCAAGGCAGATCCGGAACGCAATACCATCCTCCGTTAAGGTTTAATTCTGCAGCTCCGGCAGCATGAATCCGGACATAGGCAGAAGCTACTTTGTCTGCTCTGCGTACGTCATAAGCTAAAGCTAATTTGGTCGTAGCATCCGGCACGATAGACTCATCCAGTTCTATAGATAAATAAAAGCTTCCTTTTACTTTTATAGGTTTGTCAAATTTTATTTTTCTGACAACATTTTCATAGTCTACGGAAACCGAACCGAAAGCGCCACTCATGGTTGTGACATACTCGCCGAATACGTTGTCTGTATCCGGTGCTCCCCATTTGTCGGCGTATAGTCTGACTCTTACCGGTTTACCTTTATTGGTAGTAGCCGCCTTGTATAGATATAATCTGAAATGAACTCCGCTAATGCTTGCTTCGGCTTCTGAAGGCAGTTCGAACTTCTCTGCAAAGGTGGTATAGTATTTATTTATACCGCTTACATAGTCATTGGTACCGGGAACATCTTTTTCCGGTAAAGAGGCTTCGTCATACTTATTTGAACTGTTGCAAACAATGTCTGTAATTTCCTCTTTTCCGAGAACCGTGACATTGACGACATCTGAGAATGAATCCGTATATTTGGCATTTGTGGCATTTAATAACGGTCTGTAATCTCCGCTTTCCGAGTAAGTTACCTCAGGGTTTTCTTCATTCGTAGTTGCCGGATTACCGAATGTATCCCATTGATAATCGGTTGCATACTTTGACTGGTTAATAAATGTAATGGGTTGTCCCGGATATATGTATCGCATATCATCGTTCAAGTGATTGACCGAAGTCGACCATAGCCCGCCATATGCGACATATTTAGCTTCAACCGGGAAAGGATTTTCGTTGTCGTAAACTTCGAAATCATCTATTCCTACTCCATTGGCAGCCGTAGCAGTGAGGCCGAAACCGAAGTAATAGACTCCATCGGTTTGAGGGGTAAAGTCGGCCTCTACCTTTTTCCATTCCTTGTATTTGATATTTTTCAAATCTTTCAATATAATACATTCAGCCTCTTTTGACTGTCCTTTACCAACTGTAAAGCGTACGCTCTCGCTTTTGTTGTCCGATTCGGAAAGTCCCGGAGCCAATAGTTGGAAACTGGCATGATATACTTTTCCGGCTTTCATCTGAAATCCGATGGAATAGGCCCAATTGTCTTCTGTGGCAGAAGAATAAGCACCTAAACAGTTGGGCTCGGAATATATTTCTTTCCAGCCATTGAATGTAGTGACGGCAAAAGCATCTTTTTCGCCTGTACATACCCATCCTTCGGGAACTGTACGGATTTCATAACTGTCAAAGTTGTTGGAATAGGGCAGAGTACCCAACATAGTTGCCCGTGTCGCCGGTACCTGGAATTTTGTTGCTTCCGGTGTACCTACTTTTTCTGTCTTGTTTCTTTCCGGCTTGTTCTGCTGTGCATTCACTTGAAAGCAAGTCAAAGAAACGAATAAAAACATCTGGATGAAAATGTAATAATTCTTTTTCATATTCGTAATTTTTATGTGGTTATTTAATGTATCTGGTGGTCTTGAACCAAACGACGTCGGGGTTATCGTTTCTTCTAAAAGTTATTTCACTCGGACTTTTCAGATTGTCATAGGTCATGTTGTATGGTTCGTCATCGCTCATATAACCTAACATCATGTCGAAATACTCCATATAGAAATACCGGGCAAAGTCGTCTCCGCCTCCCGCGAAAATTATTTTCATCTGGTCGGCACCTTCAATGGGAATGAAATCCATATAGAAGTTAGCACTGTATAGCTTTTCGTCGTTGATGGAATAACTGTATATTGTGAATACCTGATAAGAGCCCTGTAGGGAAATTTGTTGCAAAAGTTCCGATCCTTGGCCATTCTGATCCTTTTCCATGTTTTCGGCAATTGTACTCCACATCGTGGTCAATCGTGGGCCCATCTGGTTTTTATCAAAGAACCAGTTGCCTTTCTTGGTTACGAAGGCCTCTCCCAAAGGCATTTGTACGATTTGTACTCCGTTTGCTCCTTCATCCGTACAAGTCAGATAAGTGCCGTCTGCCGATGCAGTGAAATGTTGTATTGTTTTTCCCGCAATGGTTACGGGGGATTTGAATTTAATCCCATCCGGTGTATAAATAAAGGCTGTGCCCTCGGCGGAAGAATTGGTTTTTGCCGGTAGTTTGAACGTTTGATAGCGTCCTATCTCGTCAGATTCTTCCATGTCTATTACTGTGCCGTCTATATTCAGGCGCATGGTAAATCCGGGAAATGCCTGTATCATCTTGTTGAGTCGGTTGCTATAACTCTCCCAGGTCGTACCGGCCGGTAGGGGAATCATCTGCATTTTTACGCCGGTTTTCTTTCCTCTTAATTCGATCCCTTCTTTATTGATGGTAAGAATAACGAATTCATAATCACCCTCATAACCCAATCCGTCCGGGTCCGGGTCAGAAAACTGATGCAATATCCGATTGTATGTGTCAAAACTCAGGACGGGCCCCATATCGGCTTTCACCTGATACATGCTTGTGACCTGTTCGCCCGGCGACTCCAATATGGGCGATTCTGCAGTGACTTTTACTTCTCCCTCTTTGGAAAAAGTCATGTACAGTTGAAAACCTCCGTACTTACTGTCTTCCGGATAGTATTCAAAAATCCAACCGTTTTCCGCACCGATCAGTATTTCATTACATTCTTGCAACATTGCGTTCATCCTGCGTGCGGAAGAACTGTCGAATATATCGTTTTCATCCGAGCATGAAGAGATGCACAATGTGAATAGGGCGATAAGGATATAAACTGATTTATTCATTGTCCGTCATTTTTTCATTTAAAATTGAATCAATATTTTCAGAGCGTCTGATGATGATCGTTCTTAATTCTTCTATGTCGATGCTCCATGAGGCCATGAGCCATTCTTTAGCCATATCAAACTTGGTCTGTATCTTGGCTGCTCCCTCTGTGCCGGCATTTGCCAGCATATTCTCCCAGAAACCATCCGGTTTGACAAGATAGTTAGCTATCACCTCTACGAAATCTTCCTGTGGTTGCATACCTGCATAGGGAGTAACAAATCCCAGTTTCCAGGCTTGCAATTCCGTACGGTTCTGCCAGCCGGTAGAAGAGTAGTCGGCTGCGGATATCTGGTTATATTCCGTAGGATAACTTTTCTTTTGGTGAAGAATGTGGGCAAACTCATGGTGCATGGTTTCGAAGTAATATTCATTCAGCATTTCCACGTCCGTAGGATCAATGGAATTCACTTTGTACAATACTACTTTGATACCTTCTTCCGCAGAACCTAAAATCTCCGTTGAAGAAGAAGGATTGATGGCCGACGAGCCGATAAGGAGAATCACCTTAGGGGCGTAGGTCCGCATGAAATCCTTGTTTACTCCGGTCTTGTCGAACATTTCGTCGTATGATTCGAGCCACAGATATTTGATGATCTTTGCCAGTTTCTTGGATTTCTCTACTTCTGCCGGAATATGATTGTACGACATATTGGCTTCTATGTCTTCCAGCCGGTATTTGAAGTCTATGTTGTATTCTTTTACATAATTCCGGAGTAACCAATTATCGAACTCTGTACGTACCGGAGGATTCGTATCAAAAATACTGTCTCCGAGTTTGTCTTCAGAACAGGAGGAGATCATTCCGCCGGTTAAAAAGATTGCCAATGCGTATAATAAAATCTTTTTCATATTTTTTTCTGATTTCGTTATTATCTGGGGTTAGGTTGCATGCCGGCTCCGATTACATCTGCCGGCAGTTGTAATGCTCTTCGAGGGTCGTCTTTGGTCAGTATGTCATTGGCCTGTCCGGCAATGTTGTGTTCTATCTCTATGCCGAACCGTTTGATGTCAAACCATCTAAGGCCTTCGTGTACCGTTTCTATACGTCGGAAATGAAGCAGACAATACATAAAGTTAAGTTGTTTGCCCGGTTCGATTTCAAACATCGGATGGAGCTCAGGGCGTACTGTCTGGTCTGCTGTTTCATAATAAGAATTGATCCGGTCTTCTGTCAAGGCTTTGACTCCCGGTAGAGTGTGTGAATCGTACCAATAACTCAAGTCTTTTGCCGCATTGGAATAGTTTTTCATATGAATGTAAGCTTCTGCGCGGCAAAGGAGAGTTTCGTCTGTTGTAAAGACTGTATTCACGATATTCAGATAGCCTATTCCGGAAATGACATCCGTATATTCAATGAAACCATACAATTTGGGATAATAGGATACTTGATCGTTTCCGTATATTTTGAGTGCCTGATAGAGATAATCCGGGGCTACCCATGGTCCGAGGCTCCAGTAGGTGGTTTGCAGTTTAGCGGTGTTCATAGCATATCTGCTATATTGAGATCTCCAATGGTTGTAGTTCCACATGGATGTAGCGGGCATCAGTAAGAGATTGCATGCTAATTCAGATTTGACATAAGCGATACCGCAATCTTTTGCTGCGGCGATACTTTTGTACTGAACTTGATCACGGAGTACTTTCGTCGGATTCTCTCCGATTGCTTTGGTGGCATATTTTATGGCTTTTTCATAGTTGCCGTAATACAAATTGAATCGGGCGGCGAAAGCATATGCCGCTTTCTGATTGAAATGATATTTGATAACGGAACTTTTGTACTTCGTGTCGTCGATAAGGGGCAATCCTTCTTCTATGTCACGGTTTATTTTTTCGTATACTTCGGCAACGGTTCCTCTTGCATATTGTCCGGATACTATCTTTTCCGGCTTTTCCACATAAGGTATTCCCAGATCGATACTACTTGTCTGGGAATTGTATGCTTTACAAAAAACATTGACTAAGATGAAGTGGGAATAAGCGCGGCAGACAAGGGCTTCTCCTCTGGAGGCAAGCTCGTCTTCGGTTTCTTCTTCAGAATTATTCAGGTATTCCAATGCATGATTGGCGGCAGCTATTGCTTTATAGTATTCGTTCCATATGTATTGTGGAGTATCTTGCTGGTTATCGGTGAAATCCTGCCATTTATAACTCTCTTCCACACTTTTATTGAAGGTCATATAGAGTGGTCCGTTATCTGCCACGTTGTCGGACATTAGTTCGGTTATCTGCATATACGTTCCACTGGGGTAGGCGGATACGAGCAGTTGTAATACTTTCTCACTATTGTCGAGTTCGGTTCTGTTGTCCGGCATCTTATCCAGAAAGCCTTCACAGGAGGATGTGGTCAATAACATTGCTATGACTGCCAGACCTATTGAGTATTTATTTTGATTTTTCATATTTATTGTCTTTTTTTATAATCCTAATCTTAAAGTTAGAGTAAACTGTTTGGGTACAGGAGAAGCCACCCCGCCGGAACGAAAGAATTCCGGGTCTTGTCCGTTCAATTTAGAATCCGAATAAACGAGGAAGAGGTTGGTTGCCTGCAGTTTCAGTTGCAGATTATTCAGCTTGAATTGCTTGATCCAGGCCGGGTTGAAATCGTATGATAAAGAGATCTCTTTCATCCGGATAAAATCGCCTTTTGCAACGCGGACATCCGAATAGTTATACGCATTATAGGCATATTTTAGATTGGGGATGTCTTGTACCTGACGTTTGTGAGCTATTACCGGAATGTTGGTATGGGCTTCGTCTCCGGGTACCGTCCATCTGTTCTTAAATTCTTTGGGCATTGCATCCAGATCGGAGTACTCGCTTTTGAATACAGGGTCCAGGCGGACTACATTTCCGAAAGAGTAGGTCATGAAGACATTTAATCTGAAATTCTTGTATGAAAAGATATTTCCGAAACTTCCCGTAATGGTGGGATCGGTAGGACCTTCGTATTTCAGGAAACCTTTTTTCATCGATTCCTGGAAATTGATTTCTGTGATGGTTATCTCTCCGTTTTCATTGATAAAAGTAGGTAGCCCGTCTTCATTCAAACCTTGGAAAGGGATTGAAAACAGTGCACGTACGGGATACCCTTTTTCGGCAAATCCCATTCCGGAGATGAGGCTCATTACTCGTGCTTTAGAGTCCAGTTCGGTTATTTCATTCTTGGATTTTGAGAAGATAAAATCCGTAGTCCACTGAAAACTCTTTGTCCGTATGTTTTTGGTAGACAAGGTCAGTTCGAATCCGCTTGACTTCATAGAAGCCACATTGGCGTATTTCATTCCTTGTCCGCCACTACCTTGTGTATTGATGACTCCGATCAGGTCATAATTATTACGGGTGTAATAGTCTGCACTAAGATTGATCCGATTGTCGATAAAGCCGAAATCAACACCGATATTGAATTCATGCTTTTTTTCATAAGTCAGTTCGCTGTTTTCCAAATCTTCTATTTGCAAGCCCGATTCTTTTACATCGGCGAAAGAGCGGTAAGGGGAGTAGTTGCGGTATACCACACGGGAGTTGGTAACAAAGGCGGGGCCCCTGTCGGCAGTCAGACTATAAGAAGCCTTTAGCGTAAAGTGCGACAAGGCCGGAGTCAGTTTCTCAAAAAACTCTTCTTCATGCATGTTCCATGCTAAGGCCGCGTTCCAGGTAGGCAGCCAGCGAGCCGACCGGGCTTTTCCCAATCTGTTGGAACCTTCATAGCGGAGTGTTCCGGTGGCTGTATATTTTCCCATATATGAGTAGGTTGCCATACCGAAGAAGGCAAGGTTCCGGGAATAGGTCAGGTCATTATAGTAGTATTGGTTATTCTGTTCTATTCCTTGTTTGAATATCAGGTAATCGTAAAAAGGCACCCCTCCTTTTTCATATTGGTAGCCCCAGCCTCTTGACCAGTATTGGGTACGGTCGGCCGAGTTCGCTTCTGTTCCGGCAAACAGGTTCATAATATGTTTATCCTTGAAGCTGGTGTTATAGCTCAGGCTGGCTCTGAAGTCATATCCGAACAACTTGTATTCGTTTTTATCGAAGATACCTCCTTCCGGTAATACGACTACGGGAAGTGAGTTCGGAAGATCCGGATTTTTGTATAGGAGCGGATTCTTATCGAGTATGGTTGCATCTCCTGCGGCACGATATGCCTCGGGTTGATTAGAGTTCTCTTTTATAAGATGATCTTGTGAGGTCATCTGGTATTTTACTGCACCTACAACTTTAGCTTCCAAGCCTTTGATGATTTTCCAATTCAGTTCACCCTGGAATTTGAGATCTACCACATCCAGATCGATGTAGTTTTTGTCCAATTCATTCAGAATGTTGAAAGGGGCATAGTTTCTGGTATAATATACCAACCCGTTTTCATCTTTCAGAGCTAATGTTCTTGATGTATTCAGCGCATAGCTATATGGGTTGATGTCAAAGTCACGTCTAACTTCTCCGCTCACTACATCTATCTCCTGGCTCAACGTTCCGGGAGCTTTTTGTCTTCTGTAAGAACCGTTGGAAAGCAGCGTCAACGTCAGATTGTCGGACAGGTTGAAGGAAGCATTGGCATTGGCTGTATATCTTTTGACCGAGCTTGCTTTGGTCCAGCCCGGATCATTATAGATACTGATCGAACCGTAGTACTTCGCTTTTTCCGTACCGGAACTGATACTGATCGAGTGATTCATGGTGATGTTGTTATTAAACAATTCGTCAAACCAGTTCGTGTTTCTCATTTCGGCCATCTGAAGGTATCCGGCACGTGCTTCGGGGGTATTTTCCAGTCCCCATGTCTGGGTCTTCGGATTATAATCGTTGATGAGCTGGTACATCTTTCCATAAACTCCGCTATTGGAGGCCCGGTAAGTATCAGAGAAGATCAGCCAGCCTTTTTCTGCCATTTCATTGTAAACACCCATCTGTTCCTGCGAATCCATTATGTTGAAATCGTTATAGTTAGGTTTCAGGCGGGATGTGAATTCACCGGTATAGTTGATCCGGCTGACACCGGCCTGCCCTCTCTTTGTGGTGATTACCACTACGCCCGCCATGGCTCTGGCACCGTATATGGAGGTAGCCGAACCGTCTTTCAGAATTTGAAAACTTTCGATATCGTCGGCACTCAATCCGGCTATTGCAGAACTGATCAAGGTGACGGCGTCGCCGGAAGACAGGTCATCGGCGTTGATTTCAACGGCATCTTCCATGACAACGCCATCGACCACCCATAGCGGTTTGGAACTGCCGTAGATAGAGGTGGCACCGCGTACACGAATCTTCGGGGCAGTACCGAAAGTACCGGACACATTCTGTACGGATACTCCTGCGGAGCGTCCTTCCAGTGCGCGGCTTACATCGGGTATACCGTCCAGGCGGGCATCTTCTGCTTTTAGTCTGTCGGTTGCACCGGTGAACAGGCGTTTGTCTACTTTTGTCATACCCGTCACGACCACTTCGTCCAGAATCTGCGAATCGGAGTTAAGAACCACCTTTATCGTCCCCTCTTTGATCGGGAGTTCTTTGGTCTCCATTCCGATGTAGGAGACGATCAGGGTTTTTGCCTTTTCCGGAATGTTTATCTGGAAGTGGCCGTCGAGATCGGTGACTGTCCCGACTGTTTCATCCTCTTTAAACCGGATGCTCACCCCTGGCAGACTTTCCCCTTTATCATCTACCACAATACCCGACGCCTGTTTCACTTTCCCTTTCTCGGGAGCTTTACGGGGTTTGAATATCTGGATGTATTTGTCTTTTATTTCATAACTTAGAGATTGTCCTTTCAAAATGATCTCCAATGCTTCGTTGATTGATTTATCCTGGAAACGAACGGTTATCTTCCGTCCCAGATCTACATCATTCACATTGAACCATAGGGAATAGGTGGTTTTTGCTTTTAGTTGTTCCAAAGCTTCTTTTACTGTTACGTCTTTCAGATCGAGAGAAAAGTTCTTCTCCTGAGCGGAAATGACCTGTGCACAGATTAAAAAACAGGTGATTAAAGCCATTTTCATAAGGGCTTTCCATTCTTTTACATACATCGGCGCTATTATTAAATTATGATTGATTATTTTCTTGATATAATTATTTCATCTCCATCGATCGTGTAATACAGATTGTTGTTGGCGGCCATGATATCCAGTATCTCTGTAATCGTTTCGTCGTTTCGGAAATCGCCATAGAAGCGTTCGGTGCTCAGTTGGCGGTCTTTTATTTCGATTTTCACATTGAATGCCCGTTCCAGATCACGTACAATCTGACTTAGCGGTTCTTCGTTGAAAAAGAGGGTGTTTCGTATCGTTACGCTTGGAACCCGTATGGATGCTGTGGGTTGCCCGGTGACATTGCTCGGGATAACATCCAATATTTCCTGTTTCGGATGTGTCCACATGGCATAACTTTTGGCATCTACGTTTTTCACGGTAACCCGGTTTTCCTTTTTGTTGATGACTGCCTGCTGGTTGGGGATAAGCAGCACGTTTCTTACATTGTTTTCGATATTTCCGACATTCAGGCTACCTTCTACCAAAGTAACCCGTGCACTTTCATCTTCCTTATAAGATTTAAAGTTGAATTTGGTACCGAGTACTTTAATCTTTACCTTTCCGGAAAGTACACTGAACGGGAGTTTCTTATTTTTGGTGACTTCAAAATAGGCCTCACCTTCTAGGTAGACCTCCCGGGTGATATCGTTGAATATGACGGGATATTTTATTTTGCTTTGTGAATTAAGCCATACTTTCGTGCCATCTGATAAGGTAAGTGTGAACTCGCCTCCCTTGGGAACGATCAGTTCGTTGTAATTATTTGCCTGTTCGTTTTTGGTGTTTTCGGATACCGTGTAGCGTAATTGCGAACCTTCATTCCGGATGGATAATTCCTCGGTGGCAACGATTTCTGTTTTGTTTTTTTCCGAAAGGGAAATGATTTCCCCGTTGTTTAAAATTAGCATTGCCTTGGAACTTCCTGGGGAAATAGTGGCTTGGGCCACGGTAGGGGGGGCTTCTTGGTAGAAAAATAGGGTGGATATACCGATGACAAAGGCAACAACAGCCGCTGCCCAATACCATTTGCCGAGCAATCGTGAATTCTTTTGCATGTTGTAGCGTCTGCGATAGTTGTCTAGGCCGCGAGCGGTACTTATCTGCTGGTATCTGGCAATATCCTCGCTGAAACTTTTTTCCTGTAAACGAACATATATTTTCTCGTTTTTGGGAGAAACTTGAAGCCAGGAAGTTAATTCTTCCTTTTCGGACTTGCTCAATTCGTCCATTTTCTCTTTTAAAATGAGAGCTGCGATACGTTGTTTTTTTATGATCGGGTCCATAATTGCTATTTTATATCTTATAAACCCGCAACTTTTTATTTCGGTGACACGGAAAGGTATTTTTTTGAAGTTTTTGTCGTTTTAATTTTTCTTGTTGGTGCGTATCAGGATGATTAACAACAAGAATGGAGTATCTTTTAATAAAGAGCGTAAAGTTTGAATAGCTCTTAACTTGTAGGTTTTTGCCGAATTAATGGATATTTGCATCTTGTCTGCAAGCTCTTGAAGCGACTTCCCCTCTAGTAACCCGACGATGACTTGTTCGCATTGTTTAGGCAATTGATTAATCGCTTCATCCAGCAAACGACTCATTTCTTCTTCCATCAGGTAATCTTGAGACTCTTCTTCCTCTTTTGTCGGGTAATTCTCTGTGATGAGTTTTTGCCGGTTTTTGAGATTACGCGCCACGTTTAACGTACGATTTTTCGTGGCAGTGAAAAGTAAGGAGTGAAGAGCGGCGGG
>ENA-ORSO01001266-ORSO01001266.1-human-gut-metagenome-genome-assembly--contig:-NODE-1266-length-16059-cov-2.674956_pt1 | contig 16059 bp, 8 predicted proteins | sample MGYA00241902_ERZ509168 | MGnify/ENA primary metagenome ERZ509168 (study PRJEB26280, sample SAMEA2338806) | human gut metagenome | biome: human gut; feature: human-associated habitat; material: faeces... | reverse complement strand
AAAGAATCATACGAAGCTATGATTTCCATCTTACCGTCATTATCCAAATCAGCCACTGTTAATGCTGAATAATTATGGTCTTTTCCAGTCGTAATATGAACATTAGGATTCAAACGTCTCACTTCATTTCCGTCATGATCCAGAATAAAGATATCAGAAGTTTGATGCGATTTTACAATAACCTCCATTGTACCATCGGCACTACCATCCAAATTGGCAATGACCGGACTTTGAAACATTGAATAAGGAATTCGCTTTTCCCACAACAAATCAGGTTTATGGTCCCCATCCCTATCAAACGGAGAATAACAATAGACTGCTCTTTTTTCCTGATATTTTTTATCATCTTCCCAAGTAGATGCTACTATATTTTGTTCCCCATTTCCGGACAAATCTCCAAAAGCCACTTGCCCAGTCAACATTGTAGGTGTTTTAGCAAAACCACTTACTGTGGTCACATTTCCATCGATATCATATAACTCTTCGCCCGAAGGACGAAATCCCATTATGTAACTTGTATGAGTATCATACCGATCTTCATAGATCCAGAATATCTCTTGTTTGCCGTCATTATCCACATCTGCAATATTTGGACAAGATACAGATGAATAAACACCGGTAGCTAATCTTTTGGGGAATGGACTAACAACCGGATAAGAAGTCCATGTTCGGTAAGCCGCACTCCATTCACTTTCATTTCCGTTTGTTGAAATTGCTGCAACCTTATAATAATACAATGTTCGTTCGGCAAGGCTATCATCTAAATAATATGCAGCCTTCAATGGAAATCTATTCAATCTCCGATAAATGCCATTTTCTCCATTGTCACTACGGTATATATTATATCCGGCCACCTCCTTGACAGGTGTCCAATACACATTGATAGAAGAAGCATAAGGCTGAAAATCAAGAGTCGATGTTTTAATCACAGAAGGTCTTGACAATGGATTTACTGGAAAGTTCCAAGTCCTTCCATACTCATTACTTACTTGTAATGTGAAACTCAATATCCCCGCATAACTGCTTGATGTCTGGAACTGAAAAGCAATTGTATTTGTTTTAGTCTCAGAAAAGGCAATAGAAGGATACACAATTGGCGTAGATGAACATGACACCTGCGAATTATTCGAAATCAGCACAGCTTTCAGTCCTGTTGCCTCAGATCTTCCCACATTCATCAAATCAATATTCATTTTTACCGTTTCACCCGCTTCTATTGTAGTGTTTCCATTACTCGTCCAAGTAATTTTTTGATTCCCTATTTCTATGTCAGGAGCAAAAATATCCACTTGAAAATGTTCACTTATAGAACTTGACCCATCTTTTATAGTAAGGACAAACTCGATAGGATCCATTCCGTTCATAAGATATTCTTGACAATCTTTATCAATAGTAAATACAAACTTCCTATCTGATGTTCGGCTACCTCCTGCACCGATTTTACCAAATGAAGCTACATTTTTAATCAGATTAATTTCTGGAGAGCTACATACCAATTCTCCAGTCACAATATCAGAAGTAACACTTCCTTCATTTTTTAATGTAACAGAGAGTTCAATGGTTTCTCCCGCATCCAGTTGGTTGTCATTATTCCCATTACTATCTCCCTGCTTATCATCATCAAACACTACATCTGAAATATGAAGAACCGCTTTCGGATTTACACTAACGGGAATCGTTGTTTCAAAAGGACGGAAATTATGAGCAGTGATGGTTACTTCTAACATTCCTGCAGTTTTAGGGGAAATAGCAAATATCTGAGTACCATTTTGCATTGTTTGAACAACGTATACTTCATCTGCTTTTTGTAAACAGACAGTGGCTAATTGAGTATTAGGCAAATTATTAATTGTCACCGATAGAGTAGTATTTCCATTCTTTATCGCGCTCGGAGTTATACTAACATGTAGCTCCTGTGGTACACCAGTCCATACTTGCATTTCCGGATCACCGAATAAATGCAAAGAACAATCAGATGCACTAACAGGTGTATTATTATAAGTATTTGCCTTTATATGTAGATATGATAAATCATACCGATCTGTTAAAGAAAGAGTTTTCTTATACAATTCATTACAGAAATATTTATATTGCCTATGTTCATTAGACCATCCAATATCTGTATTCCCAATAAAAGCAACAGCTCCTCCATTAGGATTATTCAAAAAATGTTCTGCAATGCAGTCTTTTGTTATATCAGCAGGCGTACATCCACTGGATATCACTATTTGGCTATAATTTCCATTCGATAATTGATCCACATCTGATTTATTTATCGATTGATTTTTCATCTTAGATGACGCTCCCATGCTATTTGGAGAAGAATGATCCATGTGATACACAATGTGAAAATGTCCATAATTAGAATTCCCACCATTATTCAAAGCATTCAAAAAACTTGTAGAAGAAAGCTCCTCATTACCAGGAGCACTAGTTCCACCTGGGACAGGATCGTAGAAATTCTTATTATTTACCGTATCTCTATAACATATTATCTTCTTCCATGCATTATCATACATACAACGAAGTGAACCGGCTCCCAAATAATCATCAAAAATAAACCATGATTTAGCATTTTTATTCGCATTTTTTCTATATCTATCGTAATAATTCACCAACGAATCTTTCGCATCATCATACACCAAATATGAATTACATTCACCACAACTAATAAATGCGTCCACAACTAATGAATTATTATAATATCGAGCATCTTCTATCCCCGTGCATCTTTCATAATTAATGACTTTATTAACAAAAGTCTCTGCCTCTTTTTGATCTTCCACTGGAGCTCTTCCCAACTTAAATGTCAACTTAAAATCATCGCTTCCAAAGCCCTTTACATACATACTATCACCACTAACATTCCAATTTCCTCTTCCAGCACAAGCATAATAGTAATCCACAGCATATAAACCCTTTTCACTACTTTTCCTACTTTTTTTACGCGAGCAGGAATAATATTCGTATCTCCACCTAATAAGACAAATAACGAACCATATACCGATTCAATATCTGTCAAATAATTACGAATTTTCTCTTGTGTATCGGCTCCCCGGTATTTTTTTACTACATTTTCTACAGTTTCAATAATAGAAGGTACGCCTTTCTTCGTTTTCCAATCTGCCAGAGTTTGAAAAGTATTTCTTAAATTCTCACTAGTAATAATTAAATATTCCGGTATAGTAACTTCAATTGGTGATAATTCTGAACTCACATATTGCATAGGGGATTCTAACATATCTGCATTATCAACAATTGACTTTACATATTCTCTATCCAATAAACTTAATCGCTTAGACTGCCTTTTAAGAATAGGTGACGTAGGAGAAACCGTTCTATCCATAGAATATACCAGAGAAAAGGATAAATCACACAAATATAATTTCTTTTCAGAAGGAATATATTCTATCGGATAAAATTTCACAGTAACAATATGATAACCAAAATCCACCCTATCTGAAATAATTTCAGCATACTGCCCAGGAAAAGGCTTCAATGAATTATAAACTTCACTATTTGGCTCTGTCCAACTCGAATAATCTTCTCCTATCGGAGTTGGGTATTGAGCAGGTATTATCAATAAATTCTCACCAATCAGCTGTCTGCTCGTAGTAGCAACTTTAATCATTGGTGCTTTTGCATTATCAGGCAAAACAAAAGACTTCACACAATATGGTAGTTTAGGACTTCCCACTTCTTCTGTGTAACACATTGATTCTATTGAAATTTCCGTATATTCATCCCCTATTTGAATAAAGAAATCCACATTCTGTTCCCATTTAACACTTCCACTTATCTGTCCATACGAAACAATGTAAGCAAATAGGGTTAACAAACTCGTTAAAATATATTTTTTCATATTGTATCCCTATTTAAAAGTTTAAATGTTTCTTGTTTACCATCAGTAGTGATAACCTTTATTAAAAGCAGGTTCATTGGTAATCTGAACGTATCCAATTGCCATGTTTCATTACCTACACACTCACTCCATATACAAGTTCCATTAGTATTGTATATCTCTATCCTTCCAATCACCCGTTCACTTTCCAAACGCAACTGTTTTTTTTCAACATAAACCCTTATATATAAGCTATCTACTTGATTTTGTTCAATTCCGGTATCGCCATTTATTGAATAAAAATCTTGCCAAAAAGGAGTATTACGATAAAGATAAAAATTCTTCTCAGGAACAAATAGACTCACTCTATAGTGATTAATAAAAGGGTCACCGATTACAGTAGGTGGAGTTAATGCGTTACAGACCACATCCCAAACCCAATATTGATTAGATCTATTATATTGTCTTGTTGTACTCCGTTCTCGTATTGCAAAGGCTTCATCTTCAATTAATTTCAGGGAGGAAGGTAAAGTTACCCTTTCATAAATCTCACTATTTTCAAAAGCTCTGTTAAATATAACTTCCGTACCTTCAGGAATCTCATATATTTTCTCAAAACTATTTTTTTTATTAGGAAAACGATAAAGGACCTTTTGGTCTTTTGAAAAAAGTACACCATCCATTGAGATACAATTATCACTATTTTCCAATGTATGAAAGATTGAAACATTACTTCCCAAAAAGAGTTGTTCGCCTATAGATTCGGGAAAATGCTTCCATGTAACAGAAGACAAGGAAACAAGCCCTAAAAATGCATAATCCTCTATTTTATTCAATGAGAAAGGAAGAGTTATTGTTCCTAAATAGGAATTAGACTCAAAAGCCCTCTCTACAATAATTTCCGTACCTTCCGGTACAATATATTCTTCAGCCACTTTATCTTTCGGATACTTAATCAACATCTTCCCATCCACAGAAAAAGTCACTCCATCAACCACAATATTCTGAGAGTATAATAAAGTACCCCAAAATATGAAAACCAAAAATTGTAATATTCTATTCATAACTACCTCCGATTAAATTAATTAAAAATTCAATTTGAAAACTTCACTATCCCCATCTTTATAAATCGCCTGTAGTAAACCGAAAAATCCATCAAGAGAAGAAATATCACAAATCGTATGACAACTATTCACCTGATTCTTTTCACGTACAATATTCCCATTTAAATCGATTAATCTTACTGTTTCTAATGGTTTTAAAGCTTCTATGTAAATCGCTCCATCCACACGATTAACTTTCAAAAAAGAAACTGAATTTTCAAAAATTCCTTGTGGAGGGCCAGGAGTATACCCTTTTATAGTCCCGAATGTATTCCACTGAAAAGCAGTTTTATATAATTCTTCTGACTCTTTTGGAACAAATAAAGTACTATTGCCAACATTGTTTTCAGTAAACACCTCACCTTCCAATTCAGGAGGAGTCAATGCACTACAAGTAAACTCCAAATCATAAGATGATTCTGAACGTGTTGGATAAGTAGGCTTAATATTATCAAATGCATGCTCTCTAATTAAATGTACACTATTAGGAATATCAACATATCCATAACGGAAGTAACAATCTTGAAAAGCATATCTATCAATTATTTCAATATCTTCTAAATAACCACGTATATCTATAGGAACTATATGTACAGTTTTTCCATCTTTAGAATAAACAAAACCATCGTCCGATACTCGACAATAAGGATTGCTCTCAGTAACTTCAAAACGCCTATCATTGGCCCAAACACGATTTCCAATAATAGGGAATTTCCCTGCAAGAATGAAATCAGTTGGACCATTATAAAACGCAGAATCGTTTATATGAGTTAATGTAGTTGGCAATGTCACTTTCCCTATTTGAGCTCCTGCAAATGCTTTTTTACCTATGATCTCCGTACCTTCAGGTATTATATATTCTTTATAGAACTTATCTGTAGGATACTTTATCAGAGTCTTTCCATCTATTGAGAAGATAACACCATCAGTCACTACATTTTGTGAATACGATAAAATGCCCCAAAATATAAACAATAATAAACATATAATCTTATTCATAATATTCTATCATTCATGAATTACAATTTTACAATTACAATGGCATAGTTTTTATCCTATTAATTTGTTAAGATCATTCTTTTCACATCAATCACTTTGCTATCAACAATCAGAGAATACAGGTACATTCCGGCTTCTAAATGACTCCCCTCCAATACAATAGATCCCATACCTTTTTGAGTTAAAACAAATTGCTCGATTTGTTTGCCATTCATATCATAAATTAGCAAGTTAGCATTTTGTGCATCTTGCGGAATGACATATTTAATTACAGTATTATCACTAAATGGATTGGGAGTATTCTGAAACAATTCGGATTCTAATTTATCCATAAGACCGTCCTCGACTTCTCCATCTTCCTCATCTACACTTCTTGAGAGAGGAGATTGGCTTTTCGATTTCAGCCGGTTTATCTCTACCGTCAGCTCCTGAATGGATTGTACCAAGAGAGGAATCATCTCTATATAGTTTATACTTAAATCTCCCTGTTCGTTTTCATAAACGAGATTAGGATATTCATTCTTCAATTCTTGGGCAATAAATCCATAATGAACCCGTGAATAAATCTGAGCTTCATCCGCCGAGAGCTGCACAGCCGGAGCTACCGTATCAGTGGCAATAAAAGTAGCTGGGACTGCCGTATTGAAAGGAGACTGCATATTGTATTGAACCGTATTCAACCGGCTCAACTTCGTCATTGTGCCTTCTTCCGATTCCGATTGGGCGGATAGAGTTGAAAGATTGGTCGAAGTTGTTGCAGGAGTCAACAAAACACTATAAATACTACCAGTCACATACACATTTCCCCGGAAATAACCTGCATAACGACCGTTTATCGACACACCATAATCACTATGAACAGAAGTACCATAGATGCCTGCACCATTGTTAGTTCCATAAAGCATTCCTAAAACACCATAGTTGTAACCTGATGTATAATTGCCTGCTGTACCGAACAAACCAAATCCCCTTCCACTACTTAAAGCGGAGTGAGAATATGCAGAGCCCAAAGTTCCCACATTAAATGTATGGGGTGACAACGCAATACCGGTATTGCAGCCTCTTGCCCAACCCGTTAATCTTTCCGTAGGATTGTGTATTGCCGTCAGAGCCATCGAGTTGGTCGATTCGATAATAATATCGCTATCGGCTTCTCCCTTACTATTCACACTTAATATGGATAAAGGAGCAGCAGTATCAGTTCCGATAGCTACCTTACCATCCGAACCCACTTTTACCTGTGCAAACACCAAAGAACACACCATTATCAGGCATGCGGAAATAATACATCGTTTCATAATAATTAAATTTAAATTGTTAAACATATTCATAAGTGTTCACAAGAAGTGGACGGTTAAAATTCAAACAAGCCTGCGGTTCATTATAACCGCTTCATGTCAAATACCGTAATCCCATTTCGGGATAAAACAAAAAAGGAAGAGTTTTTAAGGGAAGAGCTCGAAACCATAGCTTTCATACGCGCAGCAACAAAGACCCGCTACAGAGGTTGTTAAAGCGCTCCATGTAGATTAATGTCAGATGCATGTGGATAAACTTCATCAAGTTGATGATTTTCCAAATATCTGCATGTCAAAGGACTATTTTAGGCTATGTAAGTCCGTTTGGGCGTTTATTAAAAGTCAACTAAACAAATAGTCGGACTTTATTATATTCACTCCGAAGCATTTTCATTACAGGCTCAGAGAAGAGAACTTGTATCCCTACGTGAGCATGGTTGCCTATTTTTTAAATTTATCATAAAAATAAAACACAACTCAACTACAATAGTGTAATCATTTAACATATATTGTCCTGGAAAATCAATTATAAAAGAAAAAGATGAATTTTAACGTTTTTATCGGGTAAACTACATATTATTTTCAACTATTATGTATTTGAAAAATAATAAATTCTTCCTGCCAATAAGAACCGTTATAAGCATACAACATATACGACAAAAAATTCCAATAATTGAAAACAAAAATTATTGAAACCTCATTTCTTGATTTATATCATTGCCCGTCTACCTTTCTTTTTCCACCTTTGCATACATAAATCCAAATCCATCTAACCATTCTGTTATGAAATACTCTGGTGTGATATTCGACTTTAACGGTACATTGTTCTGGGATACTCCCTTACACAATAAAGCTTGGAACATGTTTCTGGAAAAACGGGGCATGCATTTGTCCGATCATGAGTTCTTCGCCACCTTTCACGGAAAGAATAACAGGGATATTTTCAACAGTCTTTTCCAACGCGAACATCCGGCAGAAGAGATACGTGCGCTCGTTGATGAAAAAGAGACTTTATACCGGCAATTATGCCTGGAAACCGAAATGATGCTGGCACCGGGTGCTCCTGACTTCCTCGATTTTCTTCAAGAAAGAAAGGTTCCGTTCACCATTGCCACCGCTTCCGACAAAGAGAATGTGGACTTCTACTTCGAGCATTTGGGAATAGGCAAATGGTTCGATTACGACAGGATAGTGTACAACAACGGACAGATAAAAGGAAAACCCGATCCACAAATTTACCGGATTGCCATGTCGGTGATTGGAAAACAACCGGACGAAGTAATTGTTTTTGAAGATGCTGTTGCCGGACTTCAGGCGGCCAAGAATGCGGATGCAGGATGTATCATCGCTGTTAACTCGAATAATGACGATTATTCCGACTGGGCAGATTATCTAATTATTCGTAATTTTGATGAAGTAGACCGTAATCTGATTGTCTAATGCCACCCGTATATCCGCAGGGATGCGTATCTTTGTACGAACTTACAAAGCGATAAAGACACGGAAGTGCCGCCTTACAACGATGAAGAAAGATAATTTTACACAGATGACTACCGCTCCCATTCCGGGATTAATCGGTAGACTGGCCGTACCGACAATTATCAGTATGCTGGTCACCTCCTTTTATAATATAGCAGACACTTATTTCGTCGGGAAGATCAACACACAGTCGACAGCAGCAGTAGGCATCGTGTTCTCCGTCATGTCTATCATTCAGGCTGTGGGATTTTTCTTCGGACACGGATCAGGAAACTACATCTCACGAAAGTTGGGAGCACAAGAAACGGATAATGCGGAAAAAATGGCGGCTACAGGATTTTTCTTTGCCCTGTTCATGGGAGTAGTCATTGCCGTTGTCGGCTTGTTGCTGTTAACGCCACTCTCCGTCGCATTGGGGTCTACCCCTACCATCCTGCCTTACACAGAAAAATATTTAGGCATTATCCTGATCGGCGCACCTTTCATGACGGCTTCGCTGGTGCTGAACAATCAGATGCGTTTTCAAGGAAATGCCGCCTATGCCATGGTGGGTATCGTCACCGGTGCGGTAGTGAACATCGTGTTGGATCCGTTACTGATTTTCACTTTCGGAATGGGGATATCGGGAGCGGCATTAGCTACCATCATCAGCCAGATGTGCAGTTTCTCACTGCTACTGTATATGGCACGCCGGGGAAATAATATCATCATCCGATACAAGCATTTCACCCCTACCTGGAGATTTTTCAAAGAGATTATCGACGGAGGAACCCCTTCCCTCTTTCGTCAGGGACTGGCATCGGGATCTACTATCTTACTGAATGTGGCGGCCGGTAATTTCGGAGATGCCGCCATTGCCGGGATGTCTATCGTCACACGGGTCTGTATGTTCATCAACTCTTTTCTTATCGGATTCGGACAAGGATTCCAGCCCGTGTGCGGATTCAATTACGGAGCAGGACTGAACAGTCGCGTACGGGAAGGATTCTGGTTTTGTGTAAAAGTAGGATTTATTTTTCTGCTGACCGTCACAATCACAGGAATTGCCTTTGCACCGGATGTGATAGAACTTTTCCGTAAAGGAGATGCAGAGGTTGTCTCCATAGGATCGGCAGCATTGAAATGGCAATTTATTACCTTGCCTCTCGGTTCATGGATCATTATGAGTAACATGATGCTGCAGACTATCCGCAAACCGGTACGTGCCACACTACTCTCTTCGGCACGCCAAGGACTGTTCTTCATTCCGCTTATCTTCCTGTTGCCCCGCTTCTTCGGACTGCAAGGAGTGGAAATGTGCCAGGCAATGGCAGACTTACTTTCTTTCCTGTTGGCCATACCGTTGACATGCAGTGTACTGAAAGAGCTGAAAACGGATAAATAATGTGCCAATGCGGCAATATGCCAATGTGCCAATTGGCTGCGCTGTCTTATTAATGTGCCGATTGGCTGCGCGTTTTATTCATTATTGATTTCAGGAAATAAAATCTATAAAAAAAGACGCAGCATCTTTGCATCAAGTTGCTGCATCTTTTTTAAAATATTGAAGAGATCAGGCATGTACTGCAAGATCATGTTCTTCCATATATTCATCAATCAAAGGAATAGCATTCGTCCGGAATATACCACGCAACAACGCTTGACAAAACAACCATTGTGTAGTATAACGTGCACCACGCAAACTATTCTCATAAAGAAGGACAAGCAAATCATTCGCAAAGCGATCGGGATCGACATCGGGAAGCAGATATCCACAGGCCTTACAACGATTTAATACATCTGCAAATTGCTGCAACCAGAAATATTCTTCTCGCTTCGGGAACGATTGGTAATCCGTCTCCTGTGCCAAATCGGTCAGTAGCACCCTTCCCATAGAATACATCAGATCGACATACCCGCCAACAATATCGAACAACGTTTTCACACACGACCGGTCATTATCTGCCCGGGCCAACAGAGTCCGTTTTTTTTCCCCAGCAATGTCTGCCAGACAAATCTGTACAAGACAGACCTTGCTGGGAAAGAGTTGGTAAAGTGTCCGTTTCGACATCCCTAATCCTTGAGCAATGATATCCATTGTCAAACGGCTGATACCCTGACGAATCATCTCTCGCTTCGTGTGATCAACAACAAGCCGACGGGTTGTTTCGGCTTTCATCATAATACCTCCTCTCTGCCTGTTTTACATTCGCCCGCCACCAAGTGCTTGATATAGGGTGATAACTCCTTGAATTTCGGTAAACCGGTTGGCTACCTGAGAGAGTTGTGCATTGAGCAATGTCTGCTGGGCAGTCAAGACCTCCAGATAGGTGGTGTTTCCGTGCTGCATCAGCAAGCGGGTACTGCGGGCGGCATTTTCCAATGAAGCTACCTGCTTGTCGAAGTAAATGGATTTGCTGCGTGCAGTTTGTACCTGCGTCAAAGCATCATTCACTTCGCTTCCGGCAGCAAGCAATGTTTGTTGGAAAGCTAAACTCGCTTCTTCCTGCTGTGCTTTCGCTATCTTCAGTTGGGCGATATTAGCTCCCTTGTTAAACAAGGGTTGCGTCAACGATCCGAATACCGAAGCCAGCAGTTTGCCCGGATTCACAATCATCGAACCGGCACTGTTGGTCCAGCCTGCACTACCCCCCAATGTAATGGAAGGATAGAAAGCCGAACGGGCGGCATTCGTAGAATAAAAGGCCTGTGCCAGTGAAAGTTCGGCACTCCGCACATCGGGCCGGTTGGATAACATCTGCAAAGGAATTCCCGTAGCAAAAGTCTCCGGTAACTGCTGTCCGGCAAGTTTACCACGCTGAATATCATGGGGGACCTCGGCCAGAATCAATGACAAGCTATTTTGCGTCTGGTTGATTTGCTCTTTCAAATCGAGCACGGTAGTACATATATTGTAATAGGTAGCCTCGGTTTGTGCCAGTCCGGCTTCTGTCACCATGCCGGCAGCTTTCATGGCACGGGTGGCAGCCACACTCTCCTTCCAGGCTTTTTCGGTAGCTGTTGCAATTTCATATTGGGCATCGAGCATCAACAACGTGTAATACGCGTTTGCCACCGATGCCACCAATTGTGTCTGTACCGCCTGTTCATATTCCCGGCTTTGCAGAAGCGCAACTTTCGCACCCCGTTTGGCATTGGTCAGACGTCCGAAGAGATCGATCTCCCATGAAGCAGTAGCAGGCAACGAATAAGTCTTGGTAGCCTTTGCGCCGTCAAAACTACTGATAGAACCTTCCGGCGCCAAAAACAGAGACGGCAGATAAGAGAGTTTGGAAGTCATCAAGGCCGCTTCCGCTTCTTTCACCCGCAATTGGGCTGTCTGCAAATCGGTATTACGAACCAACGCCGAATCAATCAATGTCTGCAAAAAAGGATCGGAAAAAACTTCCCGCCACGCCAGATTGCCAAAGTTGGCAGTATCGGCTGTCTGGGCAGCACTCTCATCAGTGCTGCCATACAGTCCGTCCGGTACTTCCGAAACAGGTTTATATTTGGAATAGATGCCACAACTGCTCAATGTAAAAGCAACGGCTACAAACAATAAAATTTGTTTTCTCATATTTCGTATCTTCATAATTAGCTCTATTTATTATTCTTTTCCGGCTTCCCTTTTCTCCCGGTCACTTTCCTGCTTTTCTTCTGCAATCTGCCAATCCTGAGACGGTTCGGCCTGCACGGGATGTAGCTTTTCCTGAAGCCATTGGAAAGCAATGAAGAGCGAAGGTACAATGAAAAGCAATGCCAACGTACCGACAAACATACCGCCGACGACACCGGTTCCCAATGAACGGTTACCGTTGGCTCCTACTCCACTGGCTACCACCAGAGGGAAAAGACCGAATATCATTGTCAACACTGTCATCAAAATAGGACGGAAACGGGCTTTGGCTGCACTCACGGCAGAAGCGATCAGCCCCATACCGGCCTTACGACGTTCGGCTGCATACTCTGTCAGCAAGATAGCGGTTTTGGCAAGCAAACCGATCAACATGATAAGCCCTGTCTGCAAATAGATATTGTTCTCCAGTCCGAATATACGGGCAAAAAGGAAACTACCCATCAGACCGCACGGCACACTGAGCAACACGGCAAACGGAATGATGAAACTCTCATAAAGGGCACTCAGAATGAGATAAATCATCAGGAAGCAAATGGCAAAGATGATAATTGTAGTACCGCTCTGCTGATTTTCCTCACGGGTAATACCTCCATAGTCATAGCCATATCCCTTAGGCAAGGCTGTTACGGCCGTCTCCTGTACGGCACGCATGGCATCACCCGTACTGTATCCCTCGGCCGGCATGGCATTCACTGCAATAGAATTGTACATATTGAAACGGCTCAACGTTTCGGCGCCATACACACGGGTTAAAGTCACAAACTGACTGAGCGGTGCCATCTCTCCATTGGACATGCGTACAAAAGTATTGTCCAACGATGCCTCATCCAGACGATATTTAGGATCGGATTGTATCATCACTTTATAAACCTTCGAGAAACGATTGAAGTTGGATACATATTGTCCACCGTAATATCCTGATAAAGTACTGAGTACCTGATCGGCAGTGATGCCTGCACGTTTACACTTGGAAGGATCTACCTCTACCATCCACTGCGGATAGCGCACATCAAATGTGGAGTAAGCCATAGCAATCTCCGGACGCTGGTTCAAAGCACCTAAATATTGCTGTGTAGTCTGGAAGAAAGTAGTCACATCACCTCCCTGTTTATCTTGCACGTGCATTTCCAAGGCATTACCCATACCGTATCCCGGAATCATACCCGGAGAAATGGCAAATACGGTAGCATCCTTAATATCCATCGTACTTCCATAGACTTGCTCGATAACCGCTTGTACGTTATCCTCCTTCCCCGGACGTTCGTCCCAAGGTTTCAGTTTCAAGATCAACATACCGAACGAACTACCCTGCCCGGACAATAATCCGTAGCCGGCCACCTTCTGTACATGTTTCACCTGCGGAATTGCTTCCAAACGCTTTTCGATGCGTGTAATCACATCATCGGTTGTTTTCAACGAACTACCGGCAGCCGTACTTACATTGACAAAAACAACCCCTTGGTCTTCATCGGGCACAAGACTGGTTTTAGTCGTATTCATCAGGAATGCCAGCAGAATAATGGAACAAACCAGCAATGACCATGTCAGCCATCTGCGTTTGATAAAGAACAATACAATATTCTTATATTTCTCTACCACCACGTTAAAAGCAGCATTGAACGCCTTACGGAAACGGGCGGCAAAGTTATTCTTCTGTGTTCCGTCTTCATTAATATAAGGTTTGAGCAATAATGCACAAAGTGCCGGGCTCAATGTCAGGGCGTTCACAGCCGAGATACCTACGGCCACCGCCATTGTCAATCCGAACTGGGTATAGAAAGTTCCGGAAGTACCACTCATAAACGATACCGGAATAAATACCGCCATAAACACCAGTGAAGAGGTGATAACTGCATTGCTAATTCCCTTCATGGCATCGATACTGGCCATATAAGAAGATTTGTAGCCTACATCGAATCGCGCCTGCACGGCCTCGACGACGACAATGGCGTCATCCACCACCGTACCGATCACCAAAACAAGAGCAAACAAGGTTATCAGGTTGATACTGAAACCGGCCAATGCCATGAAAGCAAACGTACCGATAAGCGATACAACGATTCCTACCAACGGAATAAGTGTAGAACGGATATCCTGCAAGAACACATATACCACCAGAATAACCAAAATAATGGCCTCGATCAGTGTCTTAACCACTTCATGAATAGATGCATAAAGGAAGTCATTGGATGACATCAGCTGCGTCAGCTCTACCCCTTTCGGCAAATCCTTCCGTGCCTCTTCCAAAAATTTATCAATATTGTTGTTCACCTCCGTCGCATTGGAGCCGGCCGTCTGGAAAACCATACAGGACACACCATTGTGTCCGTCCGTGGTACCCTTGTAGGCATAACTTTCCTGTCCCAGTTCCACTTCGGCAATATCTTTCAGTTTCAGTACTTCACCATTGTCTGTAGAACGGATTACGATTTCACCGAATTCCTCCGGAGTAACCCTACGCCCTTTGAACTTCATGGTATACTGATAAGTCTCATCCGAATTCTCACCGAACGAACCGGTAGCCGATTCGATGTTCTGCTCGGCCAACACGGCAGTGACATCCGAAGGAATCAGTTTATACTGTGCCATCACATCCGGTTTCATCCAGATACGCAAACTATAGTCACCACCCATAATCATCATATCACCCACACCACTGATACGGAGAATCTCCGGTTTCAGGTTAATACTGATATAGTTGGCAAGAAATGCCTCATCGTAAGAGTCGTCCGGGCTATGCAGAGAGAACATCTGAAGAATACTCGTCTGACGCTTGCTGGTGGTAACACCCACCTGAGTCACTTCTGCCGGAAGCTGCCCGGTGGCCTTAGAAACACGGTTCTGCACATTCACCGCTGCCATGTCGGGATCAGTACCCTGTTTAAAATAGACCGTAATGGTAACCGATCCCGCATTCGTAGCAGAAGAGGTCATATAAGTCATGTCTTCCACACCGTTGATGGCCTCTTCCAACGGAGCGATAACACTTTTCTGAAGGGTTTCCGCACTGGCTCCATAGTAAGTGGTGCTCACCATGATGGTGGGCGGCGCAATGTCGGGATATTGCTCAACGGGCAAGGTGAACAATCCGATGATGCCCAGAATGACAATCGTAATGGAGATGACTGCCGAAAAAACGGGGCGTTCTATAAAAGTTCTGAGGTTCATATTCTATCGGTTAAAAATTATCATTCATTCGTTTTGGGTTGGACGGAGGTACCTTCACGCAGCAAACCCACGCCTTCGGCCACAATTGTGTCCCCCACTTTCAAGCCGCTCTCTACGATATATTCCTGACCTCCGTTCACACGGGTCACTTGCACGGGAACTGATTGCGCCTTGCCGTCAACTACCTTATATACATAGACCTTGTCCTGCACTTCGTAAGTGGCACTCTGGGGAACAACGATGCAGTTCTCTTTCCGTACCGGGATGATGACGTTTCCCGAACCGCCACTGGTCAGCAATCCCTCTTTATTGGGGAACACGGCACGCAGACTGACTGTACCCGTAGAGGTATCAATTACACCACTGATAGTTTCTATCTTACCTTCTTGCGGATAGACAGAACGGTCATTGAGCTGTAATTCGATAGAGTCCATCTCTGCCAGCGCCTTATCCTTGGAGCCGTAGCGGCGGGTGAGGTCAAGCAACTGATTCTCTGTCATGGAGAAATAGACATACATATCCGAATTGTCGCTGACCGTAGTGAGCGGATAA
>ENA-ORSO01001247-ORSO01001247.1-human-gut-metagenome-genome-assembly--contig:-NODE-1247-length-16275-cov-2.360974_pt1 | contig 16275 bp, 15 predicted proteins | sample MGYA00241902_ERZ509168 | MGnify/ENA primary metagenome ERZ509168 (study PRJEB26280, sample SAMEA2338806) | human gut metagenome | biome: human gut; feature: human-associated habitat; material: faeces... | reverse complement strand
TATAAAGCTTCCTATTAAGAATTTAGTACGGTATGCAATGTAATGGAGTAGTGATTTATTTCTGATTCAGTGGTTTATGGAAATGTTATTTGTTGAAAATGAAATAAATCCGATAGGTATATTTGAAGTTTTCGTTTTCTGCAAATACACATACCGGACCTTTTAAAAATCATTGATTTACTGTATATTATAATGTGTCGATAATCTCTCTTTGTTCTTTGAAAAATTGTATGCGTTGCATTTCTCCACTTTCAGAAATCAGGGTAGAGAACTTTTTCAACGACTGAATCCATTCTTTCAGACTTTTGTGCATTTCCACATCCTGGGATGTGATGGAATTGATAGCATAAATTCTGATCATGCTCAATTGGAGATTACTGCTTTCAATATAGCTGTATGTTGTCTCAAAATTAATATTAGAGATGTATATATTGACTTTATTTCCACTATCGAATTTACCTTTTCTGGCCAATGATTCCAATTCGTTCAGTAGGAGTAGCAGATCTTCTTTGATTTTTTGTTTGTCTTCATCGGTTAAAAGATGGATACTTGAGAAATACTCCACATCGTTCACCATATGTGCAAAAATACGGTTATCCCATATATAGCTTGTGGTATGGATGTGCTCTGCGGCATTCACGAATTCTTTTTGAATATCTTGAAGTTTGGCAGGAATTTCCAGTTCATCAAAATGTTTGCATTTAATGTTCTCGTTCTGATACATCCATTTGAATAAACGGAATTTTGATAATATGTCATGTTTCAGATATAATGTTTGAGGAAGCATGTTAGAAGATGTAGCCAGTTCGGATGTCACGTCGTCTCCCATGTTTTTCAATAAACCGATGTATTTGTTGATAATCTCGTAATATGTTTCGAATGGATCGTCATGGTGTACTACATTCATGTCGAATACTGCATTGTCTTTGAAACTGATACCTACTATCTTATCGAGTGATACTCCCAATTTTCTGGAGATAATTGCGGCTTCTGTCAATGTGAATGGTACTTCTCCGCGCAATCGCCGGTATACTGCTTCTCTTCCGATGAACAAAATATCTATTAGCACGTTTGCTAAATTGCTGTTTGCCGGTATTTTCTCTTTAATGGCTTCTATGAGACCTGTATTTAATTCGTTTGTTATCATAATCATGTCCTTTTTCTTATATAAACAAATAAAAGAGGGGGGATGTTTCTGAAATCGCAACTATTTTCATTTTCAAGATTGCTTAAAGGTGGATATTTACTTGTTTAGGGAGGTGATTTTCATTTAGTGTGCCAAGTGAAAGTAAGGAATAAATTTGGAGCCATAATCTTATCTGCAATAGTTTTGATTACGTGTGAAATGCTACCGGATTATTCATTAAAAATAATATGTATATATATTTGCATAATTTAGGTAAATCGCATACTTTTGTCAGAATATAAAGCGGAACTTAATAATATATGAAAAGAATATTGGTTAGTGGAGGTGCCGGGTTCATCGGATCACATCTTTGTACTCGGTTAATTAATGAAGGGCACGACGTTATTTGCCTGGACAATCTTTTTACCGGATCTAAGAATAATATCCTGCATCTGATGAATAATCATCATTTTGAATTTGTTCGTCACGACATAACCCTTCCTTATTATGCGGAGGTTGATGAGATTTATAATTTGGCTTGTCCTGCGTCTCCCATACACTATCAGCACGATGCCATTCAGACGATGAAAACATCTGTGATGGGGGCTATGAATATGCTGGGATTGGCAATGAGGGTGAATGCCAAGATTATGCAAGCCTCTACCAGTGAGGTGTACGGTGATCCGATAGTACATCCGCAGCCGGAAACTTATTGGGGAAATGTGAATCCTATCGGATTCCGTTCTTGCTATGATGAAGGAAAACGATGTGCAGAAACTCTCTTCATGGACTATCACCGCCAGAATAATGTTCGCATAAAGATCATCCGTATCTTCAATACATACGGGCCGCATATGCTTCCTAATGACGGACGTGTTGTTTCCAATTTCGTTGTGCAGGCTTTACAAAACAATGATCTTACTATTTATGGTTCGGGTGAACAGTCACGAAGTTTTCAATATGTAGACGATTTGATTGAAGGGATGATCCGGATGATGGATACGGATGATGACTTTACCGGACCGATAAATCTTGGAAACCCTAATGAATTTTCTATCCTTGAACTGGCGGAGAAGGTAATCGCAATGTCCGGTTCGAAATCTAAGATTGTATTTAAGCCTTTGCCGCACGATGATCCCAAACAACGTCAGCCGGATATAACTTTGGCTAAAGAGAAACTCGGTTGGGCTCCTACGATAGAACTTGATGAGGGGCTTAGGCATATGATCGAGTATTTTAAAGATTATAAAATATAAAACCAGATAAAGCATATAAAGATGAACATGGAAATAAACCCTTCAGAATATAAAATTCTCATTGTGGATGATGTAATGTCGAATGTATTGTTGCTGAAGGTGCTTCTTACCAATGAGAAGTTTCAGATTGCCACAGCCAGTAATGGCCGCCAGGCGATAGATCAGGTAGAAAAGGAAAAACCCGACCTTGTTTTATTGGATGTGATGATGCCTGATATGAGCGGGTTTGAGGTTTCTCAGCAACTGAAAGCCAATCCGGAAACTTCGGAGATTCCTATCATCTTTCTGACTGCCTTGAATAGTACAGCCGATATTGTGAAAGGCTTTCAAGTAGGAGGCAATGATTTTATCTCGAAGCCTTTTAACAAGGAAGAGCTTATCATTCGTGTTACTCACCAGATTTCGCTGATTGCTGCCAAACGAATCATTGTGGCACAAACCGAAGAGTTGCGGAAAACAATCACTGGGCGTGACAAGCTTTATTCGGTGATAGCTCATGATCTCCGCTCGCCGATGGGATCTATTAAGATGGTATTGAATATGCTTATACTCAATCTGCCGAGCGAAAGCATCGGAGAAGAGATGTATGAGTTGCTCACAATGGCCAATCAGACAACAGAAGATGTGTTTTCTTTGCTCGACAATTTGCTGAAATGGACTAAGAGTCAGATCGGTAAGTTGAAGGTGGTTTATCAAGACGTAGATATGGTGGAGGTTACGGAAGGGGTAATCGAAATTTTCTCTATGGTAGCAGGACTGAAGAAAATAGGAATTCGTCTGGAAGCTCCCGAACGTTTGGGAGTGTATGCTGATATTGATATGATTAAAACCGTCATCCGTAATTTGATCAGTAATGCCATTAAGTTCAGTAACGAAGGGACGGAGATATTGGTGATTGTCCAGGAACAAGATGATATGGCTGTGGTTAGTGTGAAGGATAGCGGTTGTGGTATCGACGAAGAGAACCAGAAGAAATTATTGCATACAGATACTCATTTCAGTACATTCGGAACCAATAATGAAGAGGGGTCCGGACTGGGGTTGCTTCTTTGCTAGGATTTCGTGATAAAGAATGGAGGTAAGTTGTGGTTTACGTCTGTAAAAGGCGAGGGGTCTACATTCAGTTTTTCTATTCCGTTGAAGAAGTAATAAAAGGATTTACACCTTATTAATATATGGATAAATACCCCGAAGTGTGCATTAAGCGTGCTTCGGGATTATTTTTATATAATGCATTTGTATGAAACGCAGGCTTTGTTATCTGATATTGTGGATATTTATGGTGGCTTTGGGGTTGGGCTCACGTTCGTTTGGTAGCCATTTGCCCACTTTTGTGGCGGAGTATGCAGGAGATACCCTTTGGGCTGCGATGGTTTATTTTGGCATTGGCTTTCTGTTTCCTTCCGTCCGTTTATTACGGAAAGCATTGGCTGCTTTGCTGTTTTCTTATTGTATTGAGATAAGCCAGCTCTATCAGGCCGGTTGGATAAATGCCATCAGAGGGACTACTTTGGGAGCATTGGTTCTGGGGCATGGTTTCCTTTGGTCGGATATGGTCTGCTATACGGTGGGTGTCGGTTTGGCTGTGTTGATAGATTTTTATACTTTTGCGCCTGGTTTTAACGCACGGAGAAAATAAGAAATTATGGATATCTTTTGGAGTACGATTGCAGGGTATAATTCTTCTACCTGGTTCTTGCAGTTAATTATTGTCATTGCCGGTATTTTCCTGACAGGATTACTGTTGAAGAAACCGACGCCCCGGGTGAAACTTGCAATGAAACTTTATCTTCTGTTTCTATATCTGTGGATTGCAGTAGTATATTATTATATTTATTGTGCAGAGCGTAGTTATAACGGTACAATGGCTCTTTTTTGGGGAACGATGGCTGTTATATGGATATGGGATACGGTAACAGGCTATACCACGCTGGAGCGTAGTCGGAAGTATGATGTTTTAGCTTATATCCTGTTGGCCATGCCTTTCGTTTATCCGTTGCTTTCGTTGGCGCGCGGACTGACTTTTCCGGGTATTACCTCTCCTGTGATGCCTTGTTCGGTGGTAGTATTTACTATCGGACTTCTGTTGCTGTTTGCCCGTAAAGTGAATATGTTTCTGGTGCTGTTTCTCTGTCATTGGTCACTTATCGGATTGTCTAAAACGTATTTTTTTCATATCCCGGAAGATTTTCTGTTGGCCAGTGCTTCCGTGCCTGCATTATATCTATTTTTCAAGGAATACTTTCTTAATAATCTGCACAAGGATACCGAACCTAAGGCAAAATTGATCAACCTGTTGCTTGTCTCTGTCTGCATTGCGCTGGGAGTGTTGTTGACTGTGACCATGTTTTTGGAACTGACTCCACTGGAGAAATAAACCTTTTTTTGTCAAGAGCAGATTTACGTATTCTTAACTGAAAAGGAAACTTTTCTTACTGAATGTTCTGTTACATCTCCACATGTCGGTATTTGCACTGCAACAAATAATGAAATGCATCGCAACATTACTTGGTATTCATCGTGACATGCCGTGTTATTTTCCATAAGTACCGTTCTGAAGTGTCGTAAGCATGCTGTTGAGAGACTTTGTGAACCGGGAGAAAATAAAAAAAGGAGAAAACTTCTGCTTTCTCCTATTTGTGTAGTCTAACTGAAACTACTTTATGATTACAGCTACAAATATAGCCTTTTCCCCGGTCGAAGCCAAGCAAAAGATCATTTCTTTTTGAAGAATCGTGTTGTTTCGGTGCAGTCTCTTTATTTTATCTCGTAAAAAGAGCGTAATGCATATCGAATGACTTTGCCCGGTATCCATCCTTTGAATCGTGCAAATACTACTTGCGTCCACGGCCCGGTCAATGTACGAAAAGGCGGGTTCTTTTTTTCTATTAATTTGCAGATAGCTGCTGCCAGTTTCGATGGCGGACATCCGTTTGTTTCGGCTTCTTCTATGATTTTTAAAGTCCGCTTGAAGCGTTTTCCATAATCAGGGCATGCCAATGTAGCAGGAGAGATGTTCCGGCTGGCTGTAAATCCGGTATTGAAATCTCCGGGTTCCACTACGCATACTTTGATGCCGAATGGATATACCTCCATAGACAATGCTTCGCTATATCCTTCTATGGCGAATTTTGATGCCGAATAGAAGCCCTGATAGGGTACGGCTATCCTTCCGGCAATAGAACTGATATTGATAATTTTCCCCTGCCGTTGTTTTCGCATAATGGGTAACACTGCTCTACACATGCGTACCATACCCATGAAGTTTGTATCCATCTGCGAAGAGATCTCTTCATCGGTAGCCATTTCCAGTGCACCGCCAATTCCCATACCGGCATTATTAATCAGTACATCCATCCGTCCCTGCTCGGATATTATTTATCAATACGTCGATATGTCCCTGTTCCTCCATGATACGGTTCACTGCACTGCGAACAGAATTTTCATCGGTAACGTCTGCTATAAGCATTCTTATCTGTCCGATATTTCCGTTGGCTATTCTCCGGCTTGTACCATAAACTACGTATCCTTTTCCGGCAAGTGCTTGTGCCGTTACCTTTCCGAAGCCCGAAGAAGCGCCGGTGATGAGTATTACTTGTGTTCTTTCCATGAATTAATCTGATTTTCCAGAGAGCAAAGATAAGGATATTCTACACAAGTGGGCGGATATATTTAAGCTTTTAGAGGGATACTTCGTAAAAGTTTCTTTCGGTATACCCATACTGCAAGTGCGAAGTAGACAGCTGTCTGTATCCATAATGTGATGTATTCCGGTCGGATATCCGCCATGTCGCCTCCCATTGAGTTCAGTTTCACAAAAGCGAGTGTGCCCGGAGCGGCCGGTAAGATGTAATGTGCTGCCCGCCAATACCAGGGCATCAGTTCCATCGGATAGGATACACCGGAGAGGAAAATTAAGCCTACCGAAAAGAAGGCGATCATTAACAAGGGAGCTTCCGAATCGGTGAAATACCATGAAGCGGCCAGCCCGAAAAAACTGGTTGCTAACAGATAGGGGATAAGCATGATAAGGATATCCCTGCCGCTGCCGATATTCGGGATGCTGAAAAAATGTGGTAACAAGCCTAATAGAAAAAAGGCAAAGACGGCATACAGGCTGCAATAAACAAGCGTTTTTCCGGCAACGATGCGTGTTGCCGTTCCCCAACTGTGACCGAAAGGAAGATAGGCACGGACACCTTTGTTCTGGTATTCGTCTCCCGTCACCATGCCGATAACCATTAGCAGCGTTTGGAAGATGATGACCATCATTACTGCCGGAATAAGGTAAGAGCCATATCCTTCGGTGTAGTTGTATAGTGCCGTACCGGATACATTGACAGGCTTTGCCAGAGCTACCGCTATCAATCCTTGCGGAGGAAGGAATACGGTACCGTCCGGACGATAGGCATCGTTTATGGCAAGCATGACTCTTGATGACGCTTTCTGCAAAGCTTCGAAATAGAGAAAAGCGTCTGTTGTGGCGTATAAGGAGAATACAGCTTCCTCTCCTTGAAAAACGCGGTCTTCAAAGTTATGTGGGAGATAGAGTATTCCTTGTACTTTTCCTTGTTTCATCCATTCTTGCGCTTCGTGATAGTCCATGGCTTGGGCATAGATTTCTACTTGTGGAGTGGCACTCAGCCAACGGATATATTGCCGGCTGAGACTGCTGTGAGAGTTATCTACTACGGCGACAGGGGCTTTGGTTACGATGTTGGGCGCATACATATAGTTGTAAAGCAGTCCGTACACGAAAATACCTCCCATTAACACCAGCAATACGGCATAGCTGGTGCTGATAGCGTGGAATTCGCGTGTAATAATGAATGCTATTTGTGAGAGTTTATTGGATGTTTTCATATTTATGACTGATTATAGCTCGTTTCAAATGGGGAATCATTGCCAATGCCAACAGGGGGAAGACGCAGAGGATCACTGCCGAAGGCCATAGATAGACAAAACCGCCTCCGGAATAGAGCATGGTTTGTGTGATCTCTGTGAAGTGTCGTACCGGAAAGAGATATGACGCGTCGCGTACCAACGGATACATATTGGGCACAGGGAAGGTGACACCGGACAGGGTTGCCCCTAATGAACCTACCATAGACACAATGCTGATAATGAGTGCTACGGCCGGGAAAAGGGAAAAGATGAAAAGTGCCAATGCCTGTGTGGCGATGACAAAGAGGACGGTCATTGCATTCATCAACAGCCAACTGCCATGAAAAGGAATATGCAGCATGCCGAACATGACGTAATTGCCGAGCAGGGCAATAAGGCTGAAAATAACAGTATAAGGCAGGAGCTTGCCTGCTATGGCGGTAACCATATTCCCGCCGGCAGTTTCCAGCCAGTTGTCTCCTGTGCGGAATTTAATTTCGCTACCTACGGAATAGACTGTAACGAGTAGTATCAGTACCTGAAACAGCACAAAAAAGAAAGGCTGGCTCAGGTAAACCGAGTAGTCCAGCGAGGGATTGTAAATCGGATGATCACTGGCCTGTACAGGCAAAAGGAATGTCTCTATCTGCTGTTCGCTTACTCCTAATGCCACTGCCTGCATGGCTATGGGCGATAAAGCGACCGGTGCCAGTGAAGTTTCGAAAGCTGCCATCAGTTCGCCGCCTACCGAGAGTAGTGCATAGTGATAATAGTAGGAGAGAGTGGCATCTTTACCTGTTATGGCATCCTGTTCAAAGCGGGGAGGGATGGAGAGGTATCCGTATATCTCTTTACGTTGTACAGCTTCCCGGGCGGCAGCTTCGTTGACAAAATGACGGGTTACTTTAAAAGTAGGAACGGCAGACAGATTTCTCACTATGGTTCGTGAAGTCGCCGTATTATCTTGGTCTACAATGCCGATGGGGATATTCTCCATTTGCCCGTTTCCGAAGATGGTGGCCATGAAGAAGAGGGTGAACAACGGAAGTACGATGCAAGTACCGAAGTAAAGGCGTCGTGAAGTCATCCGCGTCCACTCACGAAGCAGAACGGCAGTTAGCCGGGAGTGGGAAGCAGGAAGTCGGAAGTCGTTTGCCATACCGGTCCTCCTTATTCCAATGTTAATAATACCGACATTCCCGGGCGCAATCCGTCTATTGTCTGGGTAGGGCGGGCGTGTATTTCGAAAGTTTGCAGGTCATAGCTGCCTGTCTGCTTGGTCGATTTCCAGGTGGCGAAGCTGCCCAACGGGCTGATGTAATATACCTCAAACTCTACATTTTTCCGGGCGATTGCCGGAACATCGGCTACGAACTTTCCACCGATACGGAAGTTCGGCATCAAATCCTCGCGGACGTTCAATACGGCATGTACGTCGCTCATCACTACCAGATTCATGATCGGCGTTCCCGGAGCTACCAGTTCGCCACGTTTGGGAAAGATGGTAGCTATCTGCCCGTCTTCCGGTGCTGTGAGCCGTGCGTCCATCAATAGGGAGGTAACTTCGTCTACTGTGCTTCGTGCCGCATTTACCAAGCTTCGTGCCGATGCTTTATCTTCGCTCTGTGCACCATCTACGGCCATCTGATACTGTTCATAGGCAGCGCGCTCGGCGGCAACGGCGGCTTTGTACATTGCTTCTACTTCATCTTTTCGTTGTGAAGTAACCACACTGTCTTTATATAGGGTAAGTATCCGGTCGTAGGTCGTTTTGGCCAGCGTCAGGTCACTCTTTGTTTTATTCCAGAGTTGCTGTGCCGTGGCAATGATCTGTCGGCGGGTTCCTGCGTCTATCTTTTTGTTTTGTTGCACTGCTACCTGCTCCAAAGCGTCTACTTGGCGGTATTTGGCTTCTATCGTAGGGCTGTTTATTACCACAAGAGTATCGCCCTGTTTCACCCAGTCGCCTTCGCGCACCAGGAATGTGTCGATACGTCCCGGTAACTTTCCACTGATACGTATTTCTGTTGTTTCCACTTGACCTTGCAGTACAAGCGGTTGTTTATGCATCAGTATCATGCCAATGGCCGTGAACAGCAGGACAGCTACGAGAACAATAATAAAAGCGATACTCAGGCTTTTTCTGTTTGAGTGTTCTCCGTTTTCTTTAGAGGGGAAAGCAGAAGGAGTCATCTCCTTTTTAGTATCTTCTGTATTCATATTTTCAGGATGGGTTATATTGTTTTTATTTATACGGATTATTTTTATTTCATATCTTCCGGAAGCGGAAGGGAAGTTGGAACAGTAGAGGCATAGCGGCTGAATTGTTCCGGCGTTCCGCACAGTGCCAACAGGTTCATTAGTGCTACATCATATTCATAATAGGCGGCAAGTCTTGCCACTTTCACTTTAGATAGCATTGTTTCTGCATCGATCACCTCGGTAGAAGTAGCCATTCCTTCCGTAAATGCTTTTTTACGCATCCGCACCAGTTCCTCACTCAGTTCGATGGTAGTATTCAAGGCCCGTACATTATCTTGGGCCTGTTGCATCTGGCTGTATAGTTTGTCTACTCCTATGGCAAGGTCGTCTTTGGCCTTTGCCTGTCCCAATGCCAATGTCTGGCTTGTCAGTTTCGACTGCCGGATTCGTTTTTCACGTTCCAGTCCGTCGAAGAGATTCCATGTGAAACCGACTCCTACCATCGTACGGGGCAGGAGATTACTCTGAATCCCGTGCGAGTATAATGTCTGTTTGCCGAAAAGGGCGATATTGGGCATATATCCGCTTCGGTCGATCTTCACTTGTTGTTTCGCTATATGCTCCTGAAGATTTAGCTGGTTGACGAGATAGTTACTGGTGTTTACCGCAAGTATGAATTCCATTTTGGGTGGAAGTGAGTCGTTGATGAACAGGGGAGAAGAAGGTGCGATGTTACCGTTTTCTCCTTCCATGTTGAGCAGTGTTTTCAAAGTGTTCTGCACTACGGTTTCTTCTTTTCGTGCGGCTTCCAGTTCCCGCTTTGCTTCATCCATATTGACTTGTGCGAAGAGTCGTGCCGCCTTGTCGATCATTCCGGTGGCTTCTAATTTTAGGGCATTCTCATAATGTTTCGTTAACCCGTTGTACGTCTCTTCGCGTACGGCAACGACTTGTTGCGCCAATCTTAGTCCATAATAACTTTCGGCGAGCAGTGTACGTTGGGCGGCATCCACCTGTCCGCGAGTTTCGCGTGCCAAGTCTACCATTGTATTACCGATCTTGCTGGCATGAAACCGTTTTCCACCGGCAAAGAAAACCCATTCGGCAGTAACATCGACCGTTGTCAGGTTACGCGGAGCCAAAGGGAAGATTAGCGTATTGGCTCCTATCTGATCTAGAATGCCACTGATGATCTGATCATCAGGGATGATACTGTGCACAAAATCTTTTGCCGGATCTGTAAACTGTGATAGCGGTTGTTTGACCTCTATCTTTTCCGACATATGTACAAATGCCCCGGTAGATTGTACGCTCGGATACCAAAAAGCATTCAGCTTTCCTTTCTCGCTTTTAGCTATTTCCACTCCTTTATCTGCAATCTTTAAGCTTTGGTTGCCGGTATGCAACAACTCCACTGCTTCTTCAAAACTAAGAGATTGCTTTCTATCCGGGACGGCCTTTTGGGTAGTGTTGTAAGCATCCTGCGCCATCATTACCGGCATAGACAAACTAACTGATAATAAAATAAAGAGGATTCGTTGGTTTAGGTTCATATCATTATTCGTTTATTCCATTTGATTATTTCGTGAAGATTCTAACAGATGAGGAAGAGGATTGTTCGCAAAAAAAAGAAGACTTCATCTATCGGTCTCATAGAAAGTAATTTAATCCACGGTCTTATATGTAGAGATTTATTTCCGACTTTTTTCTTTTATTTTTTTTCGTATATGTATTGCTTTTTACAAAACAATGTTTACCTTTGTCACCGTTTTAAGAATGATAATTAAAACATATTGCGGCAGTAGCTCAGTTGGTAGAGCATCAGCTTCCCAAGCTGAGGGTCACGAGTTCGAGTCTCGCTTGCCGCTCCAAAAAGCAATAAGCCATAGATCGTATCTGATTTATGGCTTTTATTATATCTACAACAATCATGAATACAGAGTTGAAAGAACGGCTTATGCTATTGGCGGAACGTTATGAAACGCCTGCTTTTATCGTAGAAGACCCTATCCAGATACCCCATCGTTATCATTCTCAGACAGACGTTGAGATTTCAGCGCTTGTTACCTCTTGGATAGCTACCGGAAACCGGAAAGCGATTATTAGAAGTGCCGACCGGATAGATTGTGCAATCTTCAAGAATGCTCCTTATCAATATATAATGAGTAAAGAATGGAGAATGTATGCCGGACAGAAAGGAAGTTTCTATCGTTACTATTCTTTCGATGACTTTTATCTGTTGTGCGATACACTGTATACTGTTTACTCACGAAAGCCGACATTGGAAGACTACCTTTATGAATCGTTTGATACACTTTCTCCTTTACAGAGATTACAGTCTGTTTTCGGACATATCAATGGTATGCCCGAGATGTCCAGTATTTCCGAAGCTAAAAAGATGTGCATGTTCCTGCGGTGGATGATCCGTCGGGATTCTTGCGTCGACTTTGGTCTTTGGCAAAGGTTTCATCCCCGTGAACTGATTGTTCCGCTCGATACACATGTTCATCGTATAGCGATGGATTTAGGATTGACTCAGAAACGCAAATGCATCCGGACGGCTTGTGATATTACTAATATTTTGGCACAAATCTGGCCCGATGATCCCGTAAAAGGAGATTTTGCTTTGTTCGGTTTCGGGATAAACGAATCTGTAAAGTGATAGAAGTACGGTTATATAATAGTTTTTCACTGACAAAAATAATGCAGAACAATAGGTAGAGTTCTGTCTATTTCGTATTTTTGCACCCTGTTTTAACGAATCAAGAAAACTTTAAATAAAAATATAATGGCAAAAGAACTGAAAGACCTTACCAAACGCAGCGAGAATTATTCGCAGTGGTACAATGATTTGGTGGTAAAAGCGGATTTGGCAGAGCAGTCTGCTGTGCGCGGATGTATGGTGATTAAGCCTTACGGATACGCTATTTGGGAAAAAATGCAACGTCAGCTGGATGATATGTTTAAAGAGACCGGTCATGTGAATGCTTATTTCCCGTTGTTGATCCCGAAATCTTTCCTTAGCCGCGAAGCTGAACATGTGGAAGGCTTTGCCAAAGAGTGTGCGGTGGTTACTCACTATCGTCTGAAAAATGCGGAGGATGGATCGGGCGTTGTGGTTGATCCGGCTGCTAAGCTTGAAGAAGAGCTGATTATCCGTCCTACTTCGGAAACAATCATCTGGAATACTTATAAGAACTGGATACAGTCTTATCGCGACCTGCCTATCTTGTGCAACCAGTGGGCAAACGTATTCCGTTGGGAAATGCGTACGCGTCTTTTCCTTCGCACGGCTGAATTCTTATGGCAGGAGGGGCATACGGCACATGCCACTCGTGAAGAAGCCGAAGAGGAAGCAGTAAGAATGTTGAATGTATATGCCGACTTCGCCGAGAAGTACATGGCGGTTCCTGTTGTGAAAGGTGTGAAATCGGCTAACGAGCGTTTTGCCGGTGCACTCGATACATATACCATCGAAGCGATGATGCAGGATGGAAAAGCTTTGCAGAGCGGTACCTCTCACTTCTTAGGACAAAACTTTGCCAAAGCATTCGATGTGCAGTTTGTTAATAAAGAGAATAAATTGGAATATGTTTGGGCTACTTCATGGGGTGTTTCCACTCGATTGATGGGTGCGCTTATCATGACTCATTCTGACGACAACGGATTAGTGTTACCTCCACATTTGGCACCTATACAGGTAGTTATTGTTCCTATCTATAAGAATGAAGAACAACTGAAACAGATTGATGCTAAGGTGGCAGGTATTGTTGCTACATTGAAATCATTGGGCATTTCGGTGAAATATGACAATGCCGACAATAAGCGTCCGGGCTTCAAGTTTGCCGATTATGAACTGAAAGGTGTGCCGGTACGTCTTGTAATGGGTGGCCGTGACTTGGAAAACAACACGATGGAGGTAATGCGTCGCGATACTCTTGAGAAAGAAACCATCTCTTGTGAAGGTATCGAAACTTATGTAAAGAACCTTCTTGAAGAGATTCAGGCAAACATTTATCAGAAGGCATTAAAACATCGTGAAGCGATGACGAGAACTGTAGAGACTTATGATGAATTCAAGACCGAAATAGAAAAAGGCGGCTTTATCTTGGCTCATTGGGACGGTACTACCGAAACAGAAGAAAAGATCAAGGAAGACACGAAAGCAACTATCCGTTGTATTCCGTTTGACGGTGATAAGACTCCGGGTAAATGTATGGTTACCGGTAAGCCTTCGGCATGCCGCGTGATCTTTGCACGTTCTTATTAAAAGATATTTTATTTCAATTGAGTGCCGGTCGCAGACGAGTGAATGCGACCGGCATTTTCTATTTGTATATGTTTTGATTTCGTTTTATGTTTTTGTTTGAAGCAATACTTGAACTCTGAGAATAAAAATTCTGTAATTTCAGCTTTATTTCAGAAACTTCCTTTTTCTTTGTACATAGATCTATAAATACGAAGTAGCCTTATGAAGATATTAATAGTTGAAGACGAGCCTGCATTGCGTGAACTCATTCAGCGTTCGTTGGAGAAAGAGCGGTATGTGGTGGAAGTCGCTGCCGATTTTAATTCTGCTTTACGCAAGATAGAAGATTATGCCTATGATTGTGTTTTACTCGACATTATGCTTCCGGATGGTAGCGGACTCGACCTGCTTGAAAAACTGAAAGCTATGCATAAGCGCGAGAATGTGATCATCATCTCAGCGAAAGATTCTTTGGAAGATAAAGTGTTGGGGTTGGAATTGGGGGCGGACGATTATCTGCCTAAACCTTTCCATCTGGCAGAATTGAATGCACGTATTAAAAGTGTTATCCGCCGCCAGCATCACGATGGAGAGATTGATATATGTTTAGGAAATATCCGTATTCTTCCGGATAAATATCAGGTACTTATCAATGACAGGGAGGTGGAACTGAATAGGAAAGAGTATGATATCTTGCTGTATTTTATCAATCGTCCCGGCAGATTGGTTAATAAGAATACGCTTGCTGAGTCTGTTTGGGGAGATCATATCGATCAGGTGGATAATTTCGATTTTATCTATGCGCAAATAAAAAATCTTCGCAAGAAACTGAAAGATGCCGGGGCTACTGCCGAAATAAAAGCGGTTTATGGATTCGGTTATAAAATGACTGTAGAATAATTATGAAACTGATTTATCGCATCGTAATTCGTATCTCCTTACTCCTGATATTGGTATTGGGTGTTTGGGCTGTGTTTTTTTATATGGCCATGATGGACGAGGTGAACGATGAAGTGGATGATTCGCTGGAAGATTATTCGGAAGTTATCATTATCCGTGCGCTTGCCGGAGAGGAATTGCCTTCGCAAAATACCGGCTCGAATAACCAATATTACCTCAGAGAAGTTACTGAGGAATATGCAGATAGTCGTGAAGATATTACTTATAAGGATTCTATGGTTTATATTGTAGAAAAGGGTGAAACCGAACCGGCGCGTATTCTTACTACCATCTTTAAAGATGATGAAAACCGGTTTTATGAATTGACGGTATCTACTCCAAGCATTGAAAAAGAGGATTTGACTGCTGCGATACGTAATTGGATGATTTTTCTTTATGTAGCCTTATTGCTTGTCATAATCGTAGTGAATGTCTGGGTGTTCCAGCAAAGTATGCGACCTTTATACGTCTTGTTGCATTGGCTGGACGGCTACCGGATAGGAAGTAAGAATAAACCTCTGAAGAATGATACACAGATTACTGAATTTCGTAAACTTAACGAGGCGGCTATCCGGAATGCAGAACGTAGCGAGCAGTTGTTCGAACAGCAGAAGCAATTCATAGGCAATGCTTCTCATGAAATACAGACTCCGCTTGCCATCTGCCGGAATCGTTTGGAGATGATGATGGAAGACGAATCGCTTTCCGAATTCCAGTTAGAAGAATTAATGAAGACTCACCAGACTTTGGAACATATCACAAAGTTGAACAAATCACTGTTATTGCTTTCGAAAATAGACAACGGGCAATTTACGGAAACCGTAGAACTGGAACTGAACGAACTTTTAAAGCAATATTTGGATGATTATAAAGAGGTATACGCCTATCGGGAGATTCAGACGGAGGTAGTGGAAAAGGGCGCTTTCCGTGTACAAATGAACGAATCCCTTGCTACTATTCTTGTAACGAACCTTTTGAAGAATGCTTTTGTACACAATGTAGATGGCGGTCATATCCGGATAGAAATCACATCGCATTGTTTTACATTCTGTAATAGTGGGGTAGAACATCCTTTGGATAGTACGCATATCTTTGAACGTTTTTATCAAGGTACTAAGAAAGAGGGGTCTACAGGACTCGGACTGGCTATCGTCGATTCTATTTGCCGACTGCAGAATATAGGGTTGAAGTATTATTTTCAGAACGGTGAACACTGCTTTGAGATTTCGGAAGAACAGATTTAAATATAGAAGTAGATTATGATAATGTCGACAGGCTGGAATCCGTGGCATGGTTGTACGAAAATAAGTGCCGGTTGTAAATATTGCTATGTTTATCGGCAGGACGAGATGTATGGTGCGGACATCAGCAGTCGTGAAGTACGTAAAACTGCAAACTTTAATTTGCCGGTTAAAAGAAAACGTGATAAGAATTATAAAATAGAGCCAGGTAGATTGGTTTATACTTGTTTTACTTCTGATTTTTTTGTAGACGGTGCAGATGAATGGCGGGCGGAAGCATGGGCCATGATACGTGAAAGAACTGATTTGGATTTTTTTATTTTTACTAAACGTATCGATCGGTTCCGAATCGGTTTACCGGATGATTGGGAGGAGGGG
>ENA-ORSO01001240-ORSO01001240.1-human-gut-metagenome-genome-assembly--contig:-NODE-1240-length-16341-cov-22.032236_pt1 | contig 16341 bp, 15 predicted proteins | sample MGYA00241902_ERZ509168 | MGnify/ENA primary metagenome ERZ509168 (study PRJEB26280, sample SAMEA2338806) | human gut metagenome | biome: human gut; feature: human-associated habitat; material: faeces... | reverse complement strand
TTAAATCTGTAGATGAACTCATGGAGGATTTAAATGCTTGAAATCCAATATGAAAAAAGCTTTAAAAAGGACTTTAAGCGCATGCTCAAGCGGGGCTGCAATCAAGAGCATTTAAAAAATGTTCTTTCGCTTCTTGCTGAGCAAAAAGCATTGCCAGAAAAATATAAAGACCATAATCTAAGTGGAAATTATAAAGGCTATCGTGAATGCCATATTGAAGCAGATTGGTTACTCATTTATAAAATTTATGACGATAAGCTAGTATTAGTAGTAACACGAACTGGCAGTCATAGCGATTTGTTCTAATTTCCACACAGTCACGATATCCGTCTCGACATCAAAATTGCTGATACCAACAATACGCATTACAAGCTGATATGCAGACCGCCTAACTGAAGATTGTTTTTCTCCCCCGCCGTGCGTAAGTGCGGCGGGAATTTTATTTATAATTATATGAAATTTGCAGTATTAGCGAAGCAAAATAAATAGCACTGCAATTATTATGAAAAATAACATCGAATAAATTCTATTATTTATACCTAATACAGTTATTAAGTTAACTGTTAAGTCTGTAACCTCTTTAATTTTATCCCATACACCTTCTCTATTTTGAGAGTGATTATTGTTATTATTGTTATTATTTTTATTATCATCATTGCTATTTTTATATTTCTTATCTTCGTTCTTAGTTTTATTATCTTCAAAAGGCTCTTTTTTAGTCTCAATAGTACTATTTTCGTATTTTTTATTTTTATTATCACTATCTAGCACTTTTTCCTTATGAATATCAATTATGCCACTATACTTACCTTTTAAATCAGCTTCTAATTGATAAACTCTTAAGCTATATTGTCCTGCATCTAATATTATGCTTTTATCTACTTGGTTTTTAGTTTTATTAATAATAAAGCTGAAATTTTTTATGAATAAGCCATTGCTAATATTAACTACTTTTAATGCTAATTTGCCATCTATATCAGCAACAAATTTCAAGTTAACCTTAGATCTACATGGCACATCAAAATCATGTTTTCTTATAAGAGTCTCTTTAGTATTATGTAATTTTACATTATATGTTAAATTATCTTCAATTATTTTATAAATTTGAGCAAAACATATACTTGGTAACGAAAGTAGAATTATGATAATAACATTCGATAGTATATGCATATTATTAGTCCTTTCTTATATTAATTGAGTTACTCTTTTTCAAACCTAAACCAAAAATCTCCTTCATCATAAGGCGAGCGCTCATGTCGAACTCCGTAGACAATAAAATCATATTCGCCTGCTGGTAATCCAACAGTATACTGTACCCATAGTACTTGACAGTCAAAAAGAGAGATTTTTCAAAGTCTTGACACTGAAAAAAGGAGATTTCCTAAATCCTTGACAATCAAAAAAAGAGATTTTCCCAACTCTTGACAAAAAGAAAAAGCTGAAACCCTAATCCTTGACAAAAGAAAAGGTTGAATCCCATTTACTTGACAAAATTAGAAAGTAAAATCCCAAATCCTTGACACTGCTCTCTTTTATTTGACTTATTATTGTATGTGCTGTAAATTAGAATTATGTAATTTGAGAGGTGGCTGCCATGACTAAAAAGCGCTTTACTGCTGAAGAAATCGAAATTTTAAGGGCTAATCCCTACACACATAGTGTTTCAGCTGATGCTATTCGCTTTAATAGAGAATTTCATGATCAGTATAGGCGATTGTATATGCTAGGACATAATTGTACAAAGATATTCCAGGAATTAGGCTATAGCATAGAAATCCTTGGTGTAAAACGTATTTATTCATTTGATTCAAGGATAAAAGCCAAGAGCCAGTTGACCGATGAAGCCATGGTTGCGTCTGAAGAAATGGCAGAGCAATTTGTAGATAAAGATATTCAATTAGCCAGACTCCAGAACGAGGTTATGTATCTGCGGCAGGAACTTGAATTTATAAAAAAAATTATAAAAGCAGACAATTCGAGCAGGCGGAAGCTATGATTTTAGAAAGTGCAAGCGTAAAATTTCAGCTTATTCATAATATGCTTGAATCCGAAGATTGCTCTATGAGTATTACGGAAATGTGTTCTTTGGCTGGTGTTTCACGTGGAGGGTATTACTATTGGTGCAACCAGGAAGAAGCCCGGAGACAACGTGAGCAAGCTGATTTAGAAGATTTTTCCTTAGTATTGGAAGCATATAAATTTAGGGGATATGCCAAGGGTGCCAGAAGCATATATATGAGGTTGCTGCATTTAACTCCGCCAGTAGTAATGAACATAAAAAAGATACGTCGGCTTATGGATAAATATAATCTGAAATGTCCAATTAGAAAGCCGAATCCATATAGGAGGATGTTAAAAGCTATTCGTACTAATAATTTCGCTGATAATATTCTCAAACGAAGATTTAAGGATTTCGGACCTAGAAAAGTACTTCTTACGGACATAACATATATTCCATTTAGCGGAGAATGGCTGTATTTGTCGGTGATTATTGATGCTTATACAAAGCAAGTTCTGTCTTACGTATTAAGTGACACAATGAAGCTTGATTTTGTTTTAGAAACAGTAAAGCAACTTCTGGAAAAATATGGCGTAGACTTAAGCCAGGAAACAATAATTCACAGTGACCAAGGCGTGCATTATACCAGTTATAAATTTATAGAAATAGTTGAAAATGCCGAGTTAAGACGTTCGATGTCAAGACGAGGTAATTGTTGGGACAATGCGCCACAGGAAAGCTTCTTTGGACATATGAAGCAAGAAATAGATCTAAGTAATTGCAGAAAATTTTCTGAAGTAAAAGCTGCGATTGATGACTGGATGGCGTATTATAACCAGGACAGATACCAATGGAATTTAGCAAAGCTTTCGCCGAATGAATACTATGAGTATATAAAAACAAAAACATATCCTTTGTAAAATAAGCGTCTTTGAGGCGCTTATTTTTTTGCTGGCAAAATTCTCTTTTTTTCTTTCAGATTTGTCTTGACAAAGGGGTACAGTTTAGTACGGTAGAAGTAGAGCGTAGGCGCAGCCCAAATCCCTAATCCTTGACAAGCGAAAAGAGAATAAATCCGGACTCTTGACACTTGAAAAAGGAGATTTTCCTAATCCTTGACAAAAGAAAAGGTTGAATCTCATTTACTTGACATTGCTCTTTTTTTTGGACAGTTTGCAAGAGAGAGTCGAATTTTACTTTGGACACTTGGTTCTGGTGAAACCCAGTTTTTGGACAGTTCTCTTTTGGTGAAACCCCAAAAACTGGACACTCTTGTTTTTACATCCACACAGTAAAAAAGCGTTCCGCCCATAGTAGGGCAGAACGCTTAGAGGGTTAAGCAATTATTGCTTTTAATTTTTTTAGACCGTTAGCACGATGCTTATAAGCAGTTTTCACACTGCACTTATGCTTATCGCAAAATATTTTGTAATCAACATCCTGCAGAACAAGCTCATTGACAGCAGTAAATTGCTCTTTAGTGAGCTTACGCATCGTATCAGACAATAGCTGATTATGCATCAGCTCGTCAATATCATTCTTCTTGTCAGCAATCTGCGTTTCTTCGCCTTCTTCCTCTGCGTCCAGATAATAGCAATCCTTGACAGATTTCCCGCGTGTAAACTTGTGCAGCAGTCCGTAATGGATATGGTACTGCAAAAGTCCGGGCAGATGCCCGAAGTCGCGTCCGTCATACTTCTTGATTTGCTCTAAAAAGATTAACCAGGCAGTATTGACGGCATCCTCGCCCAAGGCTTCACGCACTTCGTAGCGATAGGCCTCTTTGTAGATTAAGGGCTTAAAGGCGTTGCATAATGTGTTGATGGCCTCGCGGTCACCATTTTGGGCGCTGTGAACCAGCTCCTTGAATTCTGTGAGAGTGAAGGTTGTTTTTTCCTCCGTGCAGTCCTGCGGTTCGGTGCCTTCCGGCACGCAGCAGATTATTTCTTCGGAGTTTTCCTGCTCAGGGCACTTTTTTGTTGTTATGTTGTCCAGTTCCTTTCTGTGGCGGTAGTTTTACCGCATATGGCAGAATTCTGTGCTGTACTACATCAAGCTCTTGATGTGCCTATTATAACACAGAAGATTAACAAGTTTCTTATTTGAGCATAATAATGCGCAAAAACGTTTTGACTAGTCTTTTTGTAATAATCTGTTAGCAAAATAGTAATATTTTGAGGTGACAGTATGAGAAAAAGACTTAGAAATTTGTATTCTGAAGAGCTGGTGGATTCGGATTATTTGCCAGAACTGGTTGAACTGGGAGTGCTTATAGGATCGCATAGAACGGCATCAGGGATAAATCAGGAAGAGTTTGCCAGGATGATCGGGGTGTCGCGACGGACGATGACTAAGATTGAAAATGGCAGGCAGTCTTTGAGTTTTGTTGCTTTTTTGAGAATTGCTGCTGTGCTGGAGATGCGACCGGAGTATTTGCTGCAGGAGTTGGCGAGGGTGACACAGAGGAAGTGGAGTACGAAGGGCGAGGATTGAGGGGAAAAGTTGCATTGGTAGAACATAAGTTAAATTGATAATTTAGGTTGAGTGCTTTTGACAGAGCACTATTATTTTTTAATTCGCAACCAAATGGATATTTGGTTGCGGGGGGGGACAAGATGATATAATAACTACATAGGAATCCTTAATATATTTTTGATACGAAAGGGTGCTTGTATGTATTGCAAAGTTTGTGGAGAAGAGCTTAAACTAAACGCTAAATTTTGTGGGAATTGCGGAGCAAAAGTAGTAAAAGAGGCGGAAACTATCCCTAAGGCTGATATAAAAAAGACCGCTGAACCAGTAAATAAAAAAGTAGAGATTGAAGAAACAAAAACTTCAAAAAAGCAAACTATTATTGGTGTAATTGTTTCTCTAGCATTTATTGGTCTAATTTTTACTGCTACAAGTAGCGATACACAGAAAGAGGCTAACAAACAGATAACGGTTAATAAGAAAATTACAACTGCTATACCGAAAGAACATAGGGAGTTTTTAGCTAAAATTGGTTTAAAAGTTCCTACTGATGATCAAATTAGCTTTACTGATGAAAATGGAAAATTGCATTACTATAGAATTCCGTACCAAGATGGTGAACAGGGAGATACTATGGTATTCGTTAATAATAAAGGAGCTATTGATAAAGTAAATGTATCTCATAAAGCTCAAAACTGCTATGGGTCATTTAATTTAGTGGAAAATGGAAATGTTCTTGGCTCTTATAGTGATAGGTTAGCTGAACATAAATTAGCAGATGCTCAATTCGAACAAGAAGCTAAAGCCAGGGAAGCCCAAAAGGCTGCTGAAGCAGCTGAGCAAGAAGCAGATGCAAGAAGATTTGCTAATTATTTAGGTTGTACGGTAGAAGAATATAAAGAGCATTTTGGTCCTATGCTTAGTGCTGGATTTGAAAGAGGAAGACTAGATACATGGTATAACGATAGTTCTTCAACATCAGTTAATGAATATGGACATGGTGTACAATACGTTCTTCATTTAGTTGGTCGTGGTCAAAATGGCAAGAGAGTTTATGTGAGTGTATATGAGTACTCAGACAGACCGGGAGATTATCAGGTTCAAGTTATGAATACTAATCATGAATAATTTTATAAGGAGATGTAAAATTTATGTATGAAGATTCGTTGTTCGTTATTTTACTGGAAAATTTGATTTGGCTTTTGATTGCCGCGCTTATCCCAGCTTATATTGCTAAAAGAAAAGGAAGAAATTTCAAGCGTTGGTATATTTATGGAATTTTACTATGGATTGTAGCGATGATTCACAGTTTACTGCTTTCTGATCACAGTGGACTAAAATGTCCTTCTTGTGGTAGTTGGATAAAAGAAAATTCTACAGTGTGCAAGTATTGCCATATTGTATTAGCTGATTATTACAGAGAACATCCGGAGTTGCCGAAAGATTTATATGATAAAGAAGATACATTGTTGTAAATGTGGTGATTTATAATGAAACGAATAATTTTAATGCTTTTAATGTTAAGCGTTTACTTAGTTTGTTTGGGGTGTGGGAGTAAGGCCGAAAATATTTTGACGCAGCATAACAGAGTGGATGGGGATGTAACATCAATAGAAATTGCTGCTCCATATGAATATACGTGGAAATATGTTCCGATGAATGAGCTTGCGGAGATAGATCCTGTTGCTGCACAATGTGATAGTCGTTTAGATACTAGTAAAAATGACTATGGTATAAAGTTTACTCAGTTGACCAGAGTCAGATTTGACGATAATACGTTGAATATTTTGGATAGCAATACCCAAAAAGCAGTTTTGAATAACTACTATGAAATGTATGCTTCTTCTTTGCTGATTCCACTAAAATCTATGAATAATGTATCTAATATAAAAACAGAAAGAAAAGATGCAATAGTAAATGGAAAAAGTGGTATTGAAATTTACTGCTCGTTTACGGATATGCAGAAAAATAATGATGAAGTGTTTCACTATTTGATTATCAAAAATGAAAAGGAATTTTGGACTTTGATTACGTGTTATTCAAAGAATGATACAAAAGCAAAAAATTGCGTCGACCAGATTTATAAAAATGTAAAAATTAAAGACAAAAAATAATCTATATAACGTATAATGATACGATGAGAAAGGGGAATCCATATGCCGTTTTGGGATACTGATTACAAAAAAGCAGCGCTGAAAAGTAAGGCTGTCCAAGAAGCTGCCGAACAAAGAGCAGCTGAGGCTAAACAAAAAGCTGCTGAATATCGGCAAAAAGTAAATGCCGTAATTGTCACGACTGGTGATTTAAAAGAGGATTACGAAATTATTGGCCCTGTATTTTTTCAGGTTTCTAACAAAGGCATTTTTAGTAGTACCTTGAGTGAACTTGTAAATAAGTATAGTGCTGAAATTGAAGAAATGAAGAATAATGCTTTGATGTCTGAGCGAAGGACAGACTGGGGGTTCTTATGGGGAGAATATTCTGTTGGGCAGAATGATTTTGAAAAAGCATTTTTTGTTGCTACGCAAGAACTGAAGAAAAGAGCACTAATGCTTGGTGGAGATGCTGTCGTTTGTATGCGTCAGGACATAGACCTTGATACTAATGGATTTCAATATTTTTATTTGCAGATGTATGGAACTGTTGTTAAAAGAATAAATAGGTAAAATTGTTTATTTCCCCGGCTTTACTCTCGCGTAAGGCTGGGGAACTTTTTGTAAAAACAAAAAACATACAACACAAACTTCACAGTTTGTTCGTTGTATGTTTAGATTCGGTATGATAAAATACTATGCAAGACGACCGTGTTGCAGGGGGGCATTGCCAAAATTCTTAGGAATGGAGGTGATGTCTATGGTATATTTCAGTTTTCAGGACTTAATGTCCTTTGGAATTTTTATCGTAGCATTGCTGACGTTCATTTGGATTGTTAACATATAACTTTAGCAGTAAGAAGTCTGAAGATGTGTATTATAAAATTTTGGCAGTGCAGAGCTCTTCACTCCTTGACTTATCACATTGTCTAATGTATAATATTAGCGTTTATTGATATTTGCTAACGCGATGAAAAAGACAGTAGCTTGCGGCGCAGGATAAGCGAGCCGGGGTATGGTGCAAGCCCGGACGAAGTAAAGCAGGTGAAAATCACTTTGGAGCGGATGCGGCGAACCTGAGTAGCTGCATACGGGAGCGCCCGATATTGCGCACACGAGTGGCGTGCGGCAAAGGCTGTCGTCATGAGGGTGGTACCACGGAGTACACGTTTGTTAATGATGCATGATACGCAAGCGTATTAATCGTTGTTAGTCTACAGCTTCGTCCCTTATCTGAGGGACGAAGCTTTTTTATATTGTTATTTTTTTTGTTTAATAAAATTGGAGGTTATTAGTAATGGACTATGGTAAAACACTGAATCTGCCCGAAACAGAGTTCCCTATGCGTGCCGGTCTGCCGCAGCGCGAACCTGATTTTCTGAAATTCTGGGAAGAAAACGATATTTATGGCAAAAAGCAGGCTCTGCATGCAGGCCACAAGAAATTTGTTCTGCATGACGGCCCTCCGTATGCAAACGGCAAAATCCACATGGGTCATGCCCTGAACAAAATCTTAAAAGATATCATCATGAAATACAAATATGCTCGCGGCTTCGACACCCCGTATGTTCCCGGCTGGGATACTCACGGCATGCCGATTGAGCACGCTGCTATCAAAGAGCTGGGCCTGAACCGCAATGAGCTGGATCCGCTGACTCTGCGCCGCAAATGCCATGACTTCGCTCTGCAATGGGTTGATATTCAACGCGAAGACTTCAAACGTCTGGGCGTTTTAGGTGACTGGGAAAACCCGTACATCACTCTGCATCACAGCTTTGAAGCTGAGCAAATCCGTGTATTCGGCACTATGGCTAACAAGGGCTATATCTACAAAGGTAAAAAGACCGTTTACTGGTGCCCGCACTGCGAAACCGCTCTGGCTGAAGCAGAAATCGAATACGGCGAACAAAAAACTCCGACTATCTTCGTAAAAATGCCGCTGGTAAAAGACAACGGCCAGACTCCGGAAGCTGCTAAAGGCAAAAAAGCTTACATGGTAATTTGGACCACCACTCCGTGGACCATGCCTGCCAACGTTGCTGTTGCTCTGAACCCTGCTCTGGAATATGCCTGGGTTGAATGCGAAGGCGAAGTTCTCTTCATGGCAAAGGACCTGCTGGCTCAGGTTGGCGCTGTCTGCCACAAGGACCTCAGCAATATCCTCGGCACTACTCTTGGTAAAGATATGGAATTCGCTGAATGCGTGCATCCGTTCCCTGAATACAACAACCGCCGTTCTCTCGTAGTTATGGCTGACTATGTAACTACCGAAGCCGGTACCGGCTGCGTACATACCGCTCCCGGTCATGGCGATGTCGACTTTGAAACCGGCCTGAAATACAAGCTGCCGATTCTCTGCCCTGTTGATTCCCAAGGCAAGCTGACCGAAGAAGCAGGCGAACGCTTCAAGGGCATGTTTGTATTCGACGCTAATATCCCGGTACTGAAATATCTGGCTGAGCTGAACTGCTTGCTGGGTAAAGAAAACATTAAGCACCAATACGCACACTGCTGGCGCTGCAAAAACCCGATTATCTTCCGCGCTACATCTCAATGGTTCGCTTCTATCGATGGCTTCCGTGATGAAGCACTGAAATCTATCGACGATGTACAGTGGATTCCTTCCTGGGGCCAACAGCGTATCCATAACATGGTAAGCGACCGTCATGACTGGTGCATCAGCCGTCAGCGCGTATGGGGCGTTCCTATCCCGGTATTCTACTGCGATAACTGCGGCGAGCATCTGATTAACGAAGCTACCATCGACTCCGTTGCTAACTGGTTCGAAAAAGAAGGCAGCGATGCATGGTGGGCTCACACTGCAGAAGAGCTGCTGCCGGAAGGCACTGTCTGCCCGAAATGCGGCGGTAAGCACTTCCATAAGGAAAGCGATATCATGGACGTATGGTTCGACAGCGGTTCCTCTCATATGGCTGTTGCCGCAAAGCGTCCGGAGCTGTCCTGGCCGGTTGCTATGTACCTCGAAGGCAGTGACCAGCATCGTGGCTGGTTCCAGTCCTCTCTGCTGACTTCCGTTGCTGTTGCAGGCCGTGCTCCGTACGAATCCGTACTGACTCATGGCTATGTAGTTGACGGTGATGGCCGCAAGATGTCCAAATCCGTAGGCAACGTTATCGTTCCGCAGGACGTAATCAAACAATACGGCGCTGATATCATCCGTCTGTGGACTGCTTCCTCCGATTATAAGGCAGATATCCGTATCTCCCCGAAAATCTTGAAGCAGCTGGCTGAGGTATACCGCAAAATCCGTAACACTATCCGTTACATCCTGGGCAATACCAACGATTTCAACTATGAAACCGATGCAGTTCCGTTCAACGAAATGCTGGAGCTTGACCAATGGGCTCTGATGCATCTGCAGCTGCTGAAGAAGGAAGTTACCGCTGCTTACGAAAGCTATGATTTCCATGTACTGTACCATGCAATCCATAACTTCTGCACCGTTGAAATGTCCAGCTTCTATCTGGATATCCTCAAGGACCGCCTGTATGCTTACAAGGCAGACAGCAAAGAGCGTCGCAGCGCACAAACCGCTATGCACGAAATCCTCATGGACCTCATCGTTATGCTGTCCCCGGTACTGAGCTTCACTATGGAAGAAGTATGGCAGTTCATGAAGAAACCTGCTAATGCTCCGGAATCCGTACAAATGCTGCCTTGGCCGGAGGTTAAGGAAGCATACATCAACGAAGAGCTGGAAACTAAATGGGATAACTTCATTGAAATCCGCAGCGAAATCACCAAGGTGCTGGAGCTGGCTCGTCGTAACAAACAAATCGGTCACTCCCTGGACGCTAAGGTTGAGCTGCACGCTGAAGGTGAAGCACTGGCTATCCTGAAATCCGTAGAAAAAGATCTGGCAACTCTGCTGATCGTTTCTCAGGCAGTTATTGTTGAAGGCGCTGCAGAAGGTGCCGAAGCAACCGGCCGCGAGGACCTGAAGGTTACCGTTGCTGCTGCCGAAGGCCACAAGTGCGAGCGTTGCTGGATTTACAGTGACGAGGTTGGTCAGGACGCTGAGCATCCGACTCTGTGCAAACGCTGCGCTGAAGCAGTTAAATAAGGCATCGTCCTTGTATAAAGCTGTAGCCGACATCAAATAAAAGCTTAAAGCCGTCGTATCATGTAAATTTTGCTGATACGGCGGCTTTTTTGCTACAAATTTTACAAAAAATTATTTTGCTTTATTGTCTATCTATGGTACAATACTGTTAATATTATATATTTTACGGAGGTGAAACTGTTTTTCTGCAATCTGCAGGATTACAGAGATTTTTGGACTATCTCATATGTTTGTTTAATGTTATAGCGATTTTATTTTTGGTGGCGCTGAACGGCTTTTTCGTTGCTTCGGAGTTTTCTATTGTCAAGGTGCGTCCTTCGCGGCTTGACGCGCTGATTAAGGAAGGCAATACTCGGGCAGAAAGCGCTAAGCAGGTTACGGAGCATCTTGATGCCTATCTTTCGGTTACTCAGCTTGGTATAACCATTGCTTCGCTGGGCTTAGGCTGGATTGGCGAGCCGACGGTGGCTAAGCTGATGCATCCTGTATTTAATCTGCTGCAGCTGCCGCCGCAGGTTGAGCATACAATAGCCTTTGTTGTCGGCTTTGGTGTTATCACCGCTTTGCATATTGTTTTAGGCGAGCTGGTGCCTAAATCATTATCTATTCAAAAGACTGAGCAGATTGTTCTGTTTGTGGCAGCTCCGCTGATTCTGTTTGATAAGCTTATGTATCCTGCGGTGTGGTTCCTCAATCACGTTGCCAACTGGGTGCTGCACAAATTGGGCGTTGAGGCTGCAAGCGAGGCGGAAGAGGCGCACAACGAGGATGAAATCCGCATACTGATGGAAGAAAGCCACAAGCATGGCTATATTGATAAAACAGAGCTTACTTATCTGGATAATGTCTTTGACTTTTCCGACCGTCGCGCCAGCGATATCATGGTTCCGCGTACCGATATGATTTGCCTGTATCTGGAGGATTCCTGGGAGGATAATATCAAGACGGCGCTGGAGGAGCGCATGACGCGTTATCCTATCTGTGATGAGGACAAGGACCACATTATCGGCTTTTTGCATATCAAGGATTTGCTGCGCAGCTTAAATGCCGGCGAGCGTCCCGATTTGCGCAGTCTGGCGCGTAAGGTGCTGCTGGTGCCGGAATCTCTGCCTATCAGCAAGCTGCTGCGCATTCTGCAGAAGCATCGCAGTCAGCTGGCAATCCTGGTTGACGAGTACGGCGGTACCGCTGGTATGGTTACCGTTGAGGATATTCTGGAGGAAATCGTAGGCGAGATTCAGGATGAGTTTGACGAGGAACGTCCGGAGGTAGAAGAAAAGGGCAGCAAAACCTATTCTGTCGACGGCAAAATGCTGCTGGAGGATGTTAACGATACCTTTGAGCTGGCCTTAGATACCGAAAACTGTGATACTATCGGCGGCTGGGTTTACTCTCAGCTTGATTATCCGCCTAAGGTGGGGCAGAAGGTGCAGACACCTGCTGCTGCTTTTACGGTAGAGGAGATTGACAAGATGCGTATTGTGCGCGTCGGCATCCAGCTTTTACACGAGCCGGAAAAGATTCACGAGGAGCTTCAGGAAGAACACCTGGAGGATGTAAAATAATATCTGCATAAAAAGAGAGCACGCTGAGATTGATTTCTCAGCGTGCTCTTTAGCATTGTGCTTATAAATCGTGGAATTTCATACCGATGTTGCTGTGACGCAGGAAGTTAAGAGTTACCTCAGGGAAGGAGGCGTAGCTTAAAACGTCTTCGATCGGTGCGTTGGGGAAGCCTTCCTCAGCCAGCTTTTCACGCAGCTTTTTCATCTGCGGCGGAATATCGTCGGCAGGACGGTGGTCGATTTGCGGCGCGTCACCGATGGCCAGGCGTTTAACCTCAGGGTCAATCGGTCCCGGAGTACGGCCGTATTTGCCAAGGATTAAGTCCTTAACCTCGCGGGGAATCATCTTGTAGCGTCCAAGTGCAACGTTCAATACGGACATAGAACCTACAATCTGGCTGGTAGGAGTAACCAGCGGCGGATAGCCGAGCTCGGCACGTACACGTGGCATTTCTTCAAGCAGCTGCGGATATTTGTCGGCAACGCCCATTTCCTTCATCTGGTTCAGCAGGTTGGAAAGCATACCGCCCGGAATCTGGAAGGTGAGTACCTTGGGATCGATGGGAATGTTGGCGTTCAGATTGAAATCGTGGATAAGGTTCTTGCGTACATCCTTGAAATAGTCAGCCAATGCATTAAGCTCGGCAAGGCTGATGCCTGTATCGTAGGGAGTTCCCTCCAGCGTTGCTACCAAAGCTTCGGTGCAGGGCTGGCTGGTAGATTCGGAGAACGGAGAAAGTGCGGTATCAATCATGTCCGCACCGGCTTCAACAGCCTTCAGGTAGGTCATATCGCCCATACCGCTGGTGAAGTGTGTGTGCAGGTCGATAGGCAGGTCAAGCTCTGCCTTCAGGCTGCGGATAAGGCTTTCGGCAGCGTAGGGACGCAGCAGGCCTGCCATATCCTTGATACAGATGGAATCTGCGCCCATCTGCGCCAGTTCCTTACCTAATTGAACAAAGTCCTTGTCCTGATGGTAGGGGCTGATGGTATATACAATGCAACCCTGAACATGTGCGCCTGCTTCCTTAGCGGCACGCATTGCGCATTCCAGGTTGCGTGTATCGTTAAGAGCATCGAAAATACGGATGATGGATACGCCGTTGTCAACAGAGCGGTTTACAAATTCGCGTACAACGTCATCGGCATAATGGTTATAGCCCAAAATGTTCTGACCGCGCAGCAGCATTTGAATCGGGGTTTTGCGCAGATGCTTTTTGAGCGTGCGCAGACGTTGCCAGGGATCCTCGTTAAGGAAACGCAGGCAGGAGTCAAAGGTGGCGCCGCCCCAAGCCTCCAAAGCATAGTAGCCGGCGTTATCCAACTGTTCCAGTGCCGGCAGCATGTCGCTGATGCGCATTCTGGTGGCAGCAAGGGATTGGTGGCCGTCACGCAGGACGGTTTCAACTATTTTTACGGGTTTCTTCTCCATGGCAGTACTCCTTTTATTAGTATAGTTCGTTAATTAAAGCTGATTTATAGCTGTCATTATTATAGCATAAATCTGTATTCATGTATACAATATACTTAGTTTCGAGTAATAAAAAATGGTGGCCACACTTGGTGACCACCATAAAAGTGAATTAGTTACGCGGAGTAGGCTGGTTGCTGACAACAGGCTTGCCCATGATTTCGTTAACGCGCTCTTTAATGCTGCGTTTCTTTTTAGTGGGCTGGCTGCTTACTACAGGTGCCTGGTTGGCATTGCCTTCAGTTGTTACCGTAGCGGGAGCCTGCTTGTCTTTGTCCTTATCTTTATCCTTGTCTTTATCTTTGTCCTTATCATCCTGCTTGATTTCCGGTTCCGGCGGAACAGCTACGCCCGGATTACTGAAGCCGGTGCGCGGAGTGGAGGCCAGTGCGTTGACCATGAAATCATGCCAGATAGAAAGCGGAGCGCCGCTGCCGTACATACGGTTCATAGATTTGTTGTTGTCATCGCCAACCCATACGGCAGTACTGAGGTCGGGGGTGTAACCAACAAACCAGGCATCGATGTAGGTATCGGTAGTACCGGTTTTACCTGCTGCCGGACGGCCGATTCCCATGCCGCCTGCGGTGCCGCTGATAAGAACATCCTGCAGCATATTAGTAGTCAGGTATGCTGCTTCGGCATCAATAACACGTTTGGGTTCAGGTTTAGCTTCGTACAGAACCTTACCCTCACGGTCAACAATCTTTAGCAGAGCAATAGGCTTGCAATACATACCATTGCTTGCCAGAACGCCGTAGGCTGCAGCCATTTCCAAGGGATTAACGCCCTTGCTGAGGCCGCCGAGTGCCATAGCGAGGTTTGCATCGCTGTAGGCGCCGGAATCAACCAGAGTAGTAATACCCATTTTTTCGGCATTGCTGATGATTTTGCTTACACCAACCTCTTGGGCCAGCTTAACGGTAGGCACGTTCATAGAACGTACCAGAGCAGTACGCAGGCTTACCTTACCATGCCATGCTCTGTCGGAGTTCTGCGGTTTCCAGCCGGGAGAGAATTCTTCTTCTTTATCTTCGATAACGCTGGCAGGAGAATAACCGTTCTGCATTGCGGTCAGATAGACAAAAGGCTTGAAGGCAGAACCGGGCTGACGTACTGCAAGAGTAGCACGGTTGAACTTATCCTGGCCGCGGCCGCCGATCATAGCTTTAACATAACCGTTATGCGGGTCAACTGCAACCAGAGCCATTTGCGGCTGAGTCAGCTTCTTGCCGTCTGTATAATAGCCCGGCAGATGCTTCATAGCATTTTCAGCAGCCTTTTGCATATCCGGGTCTAAAGTGGTGTAAATCTTAAGACCGCCCTTATAGAGAGCGTCTGCACCAACCTCTTCGATAACCTTTTGGGTAATCATATCGAAGAAATAGGAGCGGGGATCGGAATTGGTTTTATGTGTTGTGCTGAAGACAAGCTTTTCTGCTTTGGCAGCATTACCGTCGGCAGCAGAGATAAAACCGTATTTGACCATCTGGTCGATAACAAGCTCCTGACGTTTTTTACTTTCCTGCGGATTTTCAAAAGGATTAAAATAGTTAGGGCTCTTGGGAATAGCTGCCAGAGTAGCAGCTTCGGCGATATCCAGATTCTGGACATGCTTATTGAAGTAATACATGGAAGCACTTTCAATACCGTATGCGACCTGACCGAAATAAATCTGGTTCAGATACATAGTGAGGATTTCATCCTTAGTATATTTGTGCTCCAGCTCCTTGGCAATAAAAGCTTCCTTAATTTTACGGATGATGGAACGTTCCTGGGTAAGGAAAGCATTCTTTGCCAGCTGCTGGGTAATGGTACTGCCGCCCTGTACTTCGTGACCGCTTAATGTAGAAAGCAGAGCACGTGCTGTGCCGCGGTAGTCAATACCACCGTGTTCATAGAAGCGATTATCTTCAATAGCAATAAAAGCACGCTGCACATGCTTAGGAATCTTATCAATAGTAACAGGTACTCTGCGTTCTTCCGAAAGCGTAGTATAGATTGCGTTACCATTGATATCGTAGAACTGTGAAGCAGCGTCTGGAATCAGTGTTTCATCCATATTAGGAGGTGCAAAAAGACTGGAGAAGCCATAAAGCACTGATGCTCCCATTATAATGAGGCAAACAACACTGATGACAATGAATTTTAGTACTTTAAACATTTTCTACCTCTTCTTCATTATATTGACTGCGCAGCCAATACCAAAGGCTGCAAATAGAAGTCATCTTATTATAGCATTTTCAGACAACTTTGTCATAGAATTATTGAAAACTCAGCGTATTTATTTTAAAGGAAAGTATGTAAAAGCATGCTCCGGAAGGATATGTATTGAATCGGCAGCTTGCGGATAATGAAGATAGAAGAAAAAACCTACATGATTTTAAGAAAAAAATCTGCGGAACAATGAAAAATTTTACTGATTTTCGGCGGTTTTTATGGAAAAAACAGCTGAAAATGCTACTTTTTTTGAGATTTTTTGAAGAATTTTTAATGCCGATAAAAGCGATAATCAAGCATGCTTCTTTTTCCACGAATCCTAGCGTTTCACGAAAAAATCTTAAAAAGTGCCCAAAAAAGTGTTGACATAACCTAGGCCACGTGGTATTATATACAAGTCGACGCGATACGGCAACAAAACAAAAGCCAAAATCGCT